>Ga0194127_10002875_pt1 | contig 22775 bp, 19 predicted proteins | sample TA2KigC100mmetaG_FD_148624 | JGI IMG/M metagenome (GOLD analysis project Ga0194127, IMG submission 148624) | Freshwater microbial communities from Lake Tanganyika, Tanzania - TA2015036 Kigoma Deep Cast 100m | ecosystem: Environmental > Aquatic > Freshwater > Lake | place: Tanzania: Lake...
TCGTCACCCGGCACATGCTGGGCGCGGATCGGGAATACTTCCCCTACACGCAGACCGCGTCGCCGGAGTTGGCGCCGTGACGCATGCCGGTGCGCGGTAACCCAGCGCGCCTGTCGACAGACCCATCCGGATCACCCATGTCCTTCATCATCCTCGATCGCGACGGCGTCATCAACGAAGACTCCGACGCCTTCATCAAATCGCCGGAGGAGTGGGTTCCCATCCCCGGCAGTCTGGAGGCGATCGAACTGCTGACCCTGAAAGGCTACCGCATCGTGGTGCTGACCAACCAGTCGGGCATCGCGCGCGGCTTTTTCGACGAAACCATGCTGGCGCGCATCCACGAACGCATGGTGTCCGCCATCGAGGCGCGCGGCGGACGCATCGAAGCCATCTTCCATTGCCCGCATGGGCCGGAGGATTTCTGTGGTTGCCGTAAGCCCAAGCCGGGTCTGTTTCACCAGTTCGCCCAGCGGTTTGGCGTGGACCTGGCTGGTATTCCGGCGGTGGGCGATTCCTTCCGCGATCTGGAGGCCGCGCGCGCGGTCGGCGCCGCGCCGATTCTGGTCGAGACCGGCAAGGGCGAGCGGACTTTGGCACGCTACCCCAACCTCGATATTCCGATCTGTTCCAATCTCTATGAAGCCGCACGATTCATCATTCATGGGCATGTTTAAGCTCTACTTTCGTTCCGCCGCCTTTCTGACCGGCCAGATTCTTTCGACGTTGCTGCTGGGTCCGGTCATGCTGCTGATGCTGCCGTTCCGGTTCGAGGCGCGTTACGGGGCGGCAAGGGTCTGGGTGCGCTTCAATCTCTGGATGCTGGAGCGGGTCTGCGGACTCACCTATCGCGTCACCGGACAGGAGAACATCCCGGCGGAGCGCTGTGGGTTGATCTTCTGCAAACACCAGTCGGCCTTTGAAACCATCGCCCTGCAAGCCATCTTCCCACCCGTCGTGTTCATCCTCAAACAGGAGCTGCTGAGAATCCCGGTTTGGGGCTGGGCCATGGCAACGCTGGAACCCATCGCCATCGACCGGCAGGCCAAATCCCAGGCGTTGAAGCGGGTGCTGAGGGATGGCATCGCCCGCATCCAGGCCGGTCGCTGGGTGGTGCTGTTTCCCGAGGGAACTCGCGTATCCCCCGGGGAAAAGGGACACTACGGCTCCAGCGGCGGCATGCTGGCGCATCGCGCCCGGTGTCCGCTGGTGCCGGTGGCGCACAATGCGGGGGAATACTGGGCCAAGAACGGCTTCCTGAAATTTCCGGGCGTCATCGAGTTTCACATCGGACCCGCCCTGGATGGCGCCATCCTGACCGCCGCCGAACTCAATCGGCATGCCGAGCATTGGGTTGAATCGACCATGCGGGGTATTACCGGCCGGGGCCCCCGGTGGGTGGGCCTTGACCGGGATTCCATGGTTTGATCCTCCACCCTGCCGGACAGCGATGGAACAGGCGCCTGGTGTGTGGCCGGCTTGACGGATGGGATGTTTTTTGAGTCTGGGAGCTTCAGAATAACCCTGATGCTGGCAGTGAAAAAAGGGTGGACATGAAAAAAATTTACTTTAGACTAGCCGCTCTTCAGGCAGACAGGGAAGCGGCCCGCGGGAATTCACGAAGGAGGAGACGCCCCTCGCATGGGCATATAATAATAACGACAAGCACTGAAACGGTCGCTGGTGTCTACGGACTCTGGAACCATTCATAACAACAATAAGAATAAAAAAACGCCTGCCTAACCGCAGGCTTTTTTTTGCCCATCCATCAGGCAAAAAAAAAGCGACCACGAAGGGTCGCTTAAGGAGGAGAACTGCCGATAAATGAGTGTGCACCTGATGGGAGTTGTCAATGCCGGTGTTCCGTTGAGGTTGGATATAAGTTTTACATATAGGGATGACGTTTACGAATCATGATTTCTTATGATTATGATAGGCATTCCATAATGTGGCCGATTTTGCTTTGCCCTTGCCAGGACCCGCCGGACCGTCTTTCGGTCCAAGCCCAGAGTCTGGGTAATCTGGCGTAACCCATGGCCATCCAACTGATAGCGGAGGATCTCATTGATCGGTCTGTCTCGTTCTCCCGTGTTCGTGACTCTCTACGCGGGACCGGAACAGCGTTTGTTACGGTCTGACTATCTGTCGTCTTCTGTGCGAGTGACAGGCAAGGCAACAAGATTACACGTGTCACGTGTGTAGTCATCGACAGCCTGTCCTATCGAGCTTCAATAACAGGAGGCTGGGAGGACTATGCTTTCGCCGGTAGAATTCGAGCATGGCTGACTCCCCGGACAACATCACGACCGCCGAAGAGATTCGGAACCTTCGCAAAGAGCTGAACCTGACCCAGAAGGAACTGGCGAAGGTGCTGGGCGTCGTTTACGCCACGGTCAACCGCTGGGAGAACGGGCAGACGGCCCCCTCGGCGGCGGCTGTCCAGCAAATCAGGGATTTGGCGGCGGCTCGGAGAACCGACGCACAGAAGGAGGGAATCGGTCCAACACCGGGAGAAGAATGGGCATCGGGGGACGCCCGACTGCCCGACTTTCAGGGCGATCCGGAGCGTCTTTCGGTGCTTGCCGAGGGCGAGCGGTTAGCGGTCATTTACGGGGCCAATCCCGCGTTCGCGACCGAGGTCAGCCGCATCGACCCGCTGCCCCACCAGCGGCTCGCGGTCTATCGCCACATGCTGCCGCAGTCACGGCTGCGTTTTCTCCTCGCGGACGATCCCGGCGCCGGCAAGACGATCATGGCGGGGCTGTTCATACGCGAAGCCATTGGCCGCAGGACCCTCAGGCGGGTGCTCATCGTGCCGCCGGCCGGACTCGTGGGTAATTGGCAACGGGAACTGGAAAGCCTGTTCGACCTGCGGTTTCAGATCATTCGCGGCGGCATGGCCAAGAGCGGCAATCCGTTTCTCGGCGAGGACGCGAATCTGGCCATCATCAGCATCGATACGTTGAGCGGCGACCGGATGTGGTCCCACCTCCGCGATCCGGCGGTCGAGCCCTACGATCTCGTGATCTTCGATGAAGCGCACAAGTTGTCGGCATCTGAGGAACAGGACGGCTCCATCCGTTACACCTACCGTTATCGGGTAGGCGCCGCTCTCTGCGGGCTCAGGGACCAGCCCGAAGACTGGGCCCTCGACTGGTCGGCAACCCATGTGTTGCTGCTGACCGCGACCCCCCACCAAGGCAAAGCGTTCCCCTATTACGCCCTCTGGAAGCTGCTCAATCCGGAATTGTTCTGCACCCAGAAGGCATTCGAGCAGTTTCCCGCCGAGGCGCGTGGCCGTTACTTCCTGCGGCGGGTCAAGGAAGAGATGGTGGATTACAAGGGGGCTTGCCTCTATCCGCTCCGGATCTGCGCGACGCATAGCTACGACCTGACCCAGGGCGACATCAGCGAGCAGGCGCTCTACGACCGGACCACCGACTATATCGGCGACTTCTACAACCTGGCGCGAATGCTCAGCCGGACGGCGGCGCGTTTCGCCATGACCGTATTCCAGCGCCGGCTGGCCAGCAGCACCTGGGCTTTGCTGTGCTCATTGAGGAACCGACTGCAAAAAATCGACGGGTTGATCGCGGAAATCCGTGCCGGCCGTTTCGACGAGGCGGAACTCATCGCGCGGCAGCAAAAGTCCGTGGCCGGACTTCGGGACCTGCTGGCGGAAACGACGGCGGACGAGGAGGACTCCGAAGCCGGCGAGGCCCACGAACAGGACGAGGACAAGGCGCTCGGTTTCCTGGTGGCTACCAACCTCGATGAGCTTCAGCGGGAACGCGAAATAGTCCAGGATCTGGTCGCCCTGGCCGAGGCGGTTTATGCCAAAGGCGAGGAATCCAAGTTCGCGAAGATGTATGAACTGCTGTCCGCCCCGGATTTCGCCGCGGAAAAGGTCATCATCTACACGGAACACCGGGACACCCTGGATTTCCTCGTCCGGAAGCTGGAGGCGCTGGGGCACACGGGACAAGTGGCCCACATTCACGGGGGCCTGGGTTACGAAGAGCGTGATACCCAGGTCGAACGGTTCCGCCGGCCGCATGGAGAAGGGAAGCCCGGCGCCCGGTTTTTCATCGGCACCGATGCCGCCGCGGAGGGAATCAACCTCCAGTTCTGCTCGATTCTGGTGAACTATGACGTGCCGTGGAATCCGTCCCGGCTCGAACAGCGCATGGGCCGCATTCACCGGTACGGCCAGCCCAAGCCCAAAGTCCTGATCCTGAATCTCGTGGCCGGACAGACCCGCGAAGGCAAGGTCGTCGGGACCCTGTTACGGAAGCTCGAAGACATTCGACTCGAACTCGGCAACGACAAGGTCTTTGACGTCATCGGCCGAATGTTCGAAGGCGTGTCCCTGCTGGACTACGTTCAAATCGCCCTGGAGGGGGCAGCGAGCGCCGACCAGGCCGCCGCGGACGTGGCGGGCCGGCTCACCGCCGAGCAGGTTGCCGCCCTGGCCGCCCGCGAAAAGTCGATCTACGGCGATGGCGGCGAAGTGGCGCGGGAACTTCCTGCTCTCCGAGATGACCTGGCGAAGGCCACGTTCCGCCGGGTCTTGCCCGGTTACATCCGCCGTTTCGTGGAAAAGGCCGCCCCGGTCCTGGGCCTACAGATCGTCGGCGACCTGGGGAATTCTTTCGAATTTCAGGAATCCCGTCCCCGCATACTTCCGGAACTCCAGGAGTTGATGATCCGCTCTCCCGAATCCAGGCGGCTCAGCGTCCGTCCGCCGGAGGGCAAGGAGTCTTTCATCTTCATGCATCCGGGCGAGCCGATTTTCGACCGATTCAGCCTCCTGGCTCGCCAGCGATGCCGGATCGATGGGCTGCGCGGGGCGGTGTTCACCGATGCCCGCACGGCCGAGCCGTACTTGCTGCACCTCGCGCGCATTTCCATCGACCGTCTCGCCGATACCGAAACTCCGAAGCTGCGGCGACCGCGCCAACTGGAACAGCGGGTCGTCGCCCTCAAGCAGACCCTGGGCAATCAGATCACGACCGTACCGCCGGAGACCCTGCTGCTGCTGAAGCCGGGCAGCAAGATTTTGAAGTCGGCGGTGGGATTCATTTCGCAGCAGCCCTTGTTCCGGAACGCCGCCCTGACTCAGCTCAGGGAGCGGTTCGCGCCCGAAATCGTGGCAGCGCATCGCGCTCAATGGCTGGCCACGGCGCCGGAATCGGAGCAGCAAATACGACTGGCGTATTCGTCCATGGAAGTGGAGCTACTGACCAGCCGGGCCAAACTGACCGAGCAGGCCAAGCTGGGGGACCCTCGGGCGCAAAGCCAGTTGGAGCGGGTCAAGGCCGAATTGAAAGGGCTGTACGAACGGCGGGACCAGGCCCTGGCCGTGCTGCGTCGCGAGCCCGAACTGATCGCCGCCCATGAGATCGAGTGGTTTGCGACCCTGTTGGTCCAGCCCACCACCGACCCCGAGGACTTGCGCCGCCAGGACTCCCACGTCGAAAGCATCGCCATGGAAGTCGCCATGACCTACGAGCGCCTGCAGGGCGCCCTGGTCACCGATGTATCCGATGCCGAAAAGGCGCGGGCCGCGGGCCTGGAGGAATACCCCGGCTTCGACCTCCTGGCCCAGTACGAAACCCGCCAGCACGCCATCGAAGTGAAAGGCCGGGCGGAGAGTGGCGACATCGAATTGACCGAAAACGAATGGGCCAAGGCCGCCAATCTCCGCAGCCGCTACTGGCTTTACGTCGTGTTCGACTGCGCCACTGTGCGGCCGGAATTGCTCCGCATCCAGGACCCTTTTGGAAAGCTGGTGGCGAAGGCCAAAGGCAAGCTCACCATCGCCGCCGCCGACATCGTGCGGCTCGGCAATCAGAATTAAGGCCATGGACTTCTCCCGACTCGACGCCTTGAAAGCCCGCCTGGACGCCCGCCGGCCGTTAGCTCCGGCTCTGGTGGAGCGGCTGCACGAGGATCTGGTGCTGCGCTGGACCTACCATTCCAACGCCATCGAGGGGAACACCCTCAGCTTGCTGGAAACCAAGGTGGTTCTGGAAGGCATCACCATCGGCGGGAAGACCCTGCGGGAGCATTTCGAGGCGATCAACCACCGCGCGGCCATCCTCTACGTGGAGGAGATCGTCGGCGGCCGCGAGCCTCTGTCGGAGTGGCAAATCCGCAACATCCACAGCCTGGTGCTCAGGAACATCGACGAAGCCAACGCAGGCCAGTACCGGCGTGTCAACGTCACCATCGCCGGCGCCCGCCATTTACCGCCGCAATTCATGAAGGCGCCGGAACTAATGGCCGGGCTCATCCAATGGTACGAAACCGAAGCCCCGGCGCTGCACCCGGTGGAGCGGGCGGCGCGGGTGCATGGAGACTTCGTGAAAATTCACCCCTTCATCGACGGCAACGGCCGTACCGGGCGTTTGCTGATGAACCTGGAATTGCTCAAGGCCGGCTTTCCCGCCGCGGTGCTGCCGGTGGAACGGCGGCTCGATTATTACCACGCCCTGGACGCCGCCCACGTGGACGGGGATTACGGGCCATTCGTCGCGTTGGTGGCCGACGGCGTCGAACAGTCCTTCGCCCCCTACTGGCACGCCCTGGGCGAAACTCCGTGACCCGCAAGCGCCTCATCGAGGTGGATTTTCCCCTCAAGCAAACCTCCCTCGACGCCGTCCACGAGAAGAACGTCCGCCATGGGCATATCTCGACCCTGCACATCTGGCCGGCGCGGTGGCCGTTGGCGGCGTGCCGGGCGGCGCTGATCGCGACGCTGTTGCCGGACCCCGGCGACGATGCGGAGCGCAAGGCGCTCTATCTCCGCCTCGCCGGAACGGTGGAGACGATCATGGAAGCCAAGGCCGATGCCACGGGCCGGGTCGTGGACACGCCCCGCGAAGTGACCTTGGGCGGCATCCTGCACTGGGGCCGGGAGAACGGGGCGGACCTGGACGGGTTCCGCGAGGAAATCCGCAAGGCCCACGGCGGGCGGGCGCCGAAGGTGCTGGACCCGTTCGCGGGCGGCGCGGACCCGATCCATCGGCTCGGCGGCCCTGTCCTCGTCGGTCTGGCTGGTGTGCCGGAAGCGCGCGCCCAACGTCTCGGCCGGCTGGGATAGCGGCGTGCTGGAGGACATGCGCCAGTTGGTGGGCGAGCGTCTCCGCACGTTCTGGGACGCGGGCATCCGCGGCCCGGACTTCCTGTGGGCCGCCACCGGGCCGGCGCTGGAAGCCTACAGCCAGTTTCCGCGCGTCATGAAATACGCCTCGGCCGAGGGCGCGGTACTGTCGGTGGAGGAATTCCTGCGGGAGGTGCGGCGGCTGGTGGTGGATTTCGCCGTGGGCCGGATTCTCCACCAGGACGACGGCGACGGGCTGGGTCTGGACGACGTGACCACCTATTACCTCTTGCACCGCGCGAACTTCGGTCTCGCCAACGCGCCCGCCGGCGCGTGCATCCTCTACGCCACCTCCTGCGGCGTCGCCATGAGCCTGCTTACCGACCAGACCGAATTGTTGGCGAGCGGGAAGAGCCGGGCCGCCACCGGCGAGGACGGCGACGAGGACGCGGCGGACGACGGGGCGGGGGGCTCCGGCGGCGAGTTCCGCCTCCGGATCTGGTCGGAGCGCCGGCACCGAAGTCTGGGTGAGGATGCCGCCAACGGTCGCGTGGCGCCGCTCATCGACCAGGTTCACAAGCTCATGCAGTTGTGGAAGGCCGGCGACCTGAAGGAAGTGAACGCCTACCTGGACCGCCGCGGCCTCCGCCACATCAGTCTGTTCCCCCGCCTGCTGCAAGCCCTGATCGAAACCAGCCGCGCCGGGAAGCAAAGCGACGAGTGCGCCATTCTGGAAAGCTTGTCCAACCATCTGGGCGGCCTCGGGCAACCGGGGTTTGAGCAGTTGTTTTGAGGGGGGCGGATCATGGCGGCATCGATCGAAAACCGCTGCCGGCCTTGCCCCCATGGCCGGGAGCCTTGAAAATGCAAGTATTTCGGTCCACCCGGAGGATAAGCCCATGACCCGATTGGTACATCTGCAAGCCGAAATTTCCGCTTTGCCGCCCCACGACTTCAGGGCGCCGAGGGACTGGATCGACGCCAAGGACTGGGAGGAGTGGGACCGGCGGATCGCGGCGGATTCCGCCGCCGGCAAGCTGGATTTCCTGAAGCGGGAAGCCCTGGCCGCGAAAGCCAAGGACCAGCTTCGGGATTTTTGAGGGATGCTCCGGACGACTCCCAGTTCTGGGAAGGATCGGCCATCACGATGAATACGACTGGCGGATTCCCTGAGCCGCGCACCTCTAACCGGGAGTTGATCATGATCGATGGCCCACTGGATTTGCCGCCCGACCGGGTCGCCGAACTATGCCGGCGCTATCACATCAAGCGCCTGTCGCTGTTTGGCTCCATGGCGCGCGGAGAGGCCCGGCCGGACAGCGACGTGGATTTCCTGGCGGAATTCGAACCGGGCTCAGGTCCATCGCTGTTCGGCCTTTCGGAATTGAAGGACGAACTTTCAACCTTGACAGGCAGGCGCGAGGTCGATATCGCCACGCCGGCGATCCTGGAAAATCCCTTCCGCCGTGCCGCCATTCTCCGGGACTTGGTGGAGATCTATGTCGCCCATTGAACGGGATGCGGCACACCTTTGGGATATGCGCGAGGCTGCCAGGGAAACGGTGGAGCTTACGGCTGGCCTGAGCGAAGAGGAATTTCTCGAAAGCCGGACGTTGCGGCGGGCCACTGAGCGCACGGTCGAAATCATCGGCGAGGCAGCCCGTCGGGTGTCCTCCGAGTTTCGGGAGGCCCACCCGGAGATTCCCTGGCGGAATATCGTGGGATTACAGAATATTCTGGCCTACGAATACGGGCGAATCGACCATCAGGCCTTGCTCCACACCGCGCGAAACGATATTCCGGCGTTAATTCCCCTCCTCGATAGCTTGATCGGGGATGTTTAGCCGAAAGGGCGGCCCTTCCAATTTTATCCACGAAGAACAACGACCATGGCCAAACCCTGGCGCCAAGTCCTGAAACTGCGGGCCGATATTCTCAAGGGAGAACTTTCCCAGAAGGAATTCGCCGCCGACCTGCACGACGTCATCATGGGGGAGAACCGGGGTGTCTACCATGATCCCAACGACTTCTTCGCGCTGACCTATCCGACCACCCGGCTGCGCGAACTGGCCAAGGAAGTGGCCCTGCGGCTTGCCGGACAGTCGGACCGCGCCGTGCGGCAGTTGTCCCTGACCTACGGCGGCGGCAAGACCCATGCGCTCATTACCCTGATCCGTCAGAGGTTACAGCATGAAGGTGTAGATCAATCCGGACTATGGAAAGTGGCGCACTCGCAGTGTTTGAAACTGAGCACGCAAACGCGACGAGGCGGTCTCCCGCGTCATCGTCCCAGGCCACGCCGTCAATGAGATAAGCATCTAGACCTGAGTGGCGCTCTGCGTGTTCGCGCCGCGCAAGGTAAAGTGCGCGGTTTGCAGTTCTAACGCTGTGCCAGGCAAAGATTGTGGAGGCGATAGCGCCAATCGCTGAGAGTACGGCGACGACGAATTCTGATGAGAGTTGAAGTTGTGGCAATGGGAGGCCTAACGTTGCCGATAACCGGCCTGCGGAGGCCGGCGAAGCCGGCTATAGCAGGTCAGGTTGATTGGCGGGTGTACGCCCGGCAAGGGCGTGAACTCATGGGGTGAAAGTCCCCTGTAGGAGTACCTGTCATGTCCTTCGGGGCCGATAAAACTACGAGCCGACGGCAGGGGCTGTCCCGCAAGGGGCGGTCTGGAGGAAGCCCGAGCGCAAACGTGCGAGCCGACGAACAGAAACCGCATGGAAGAGTCGGTCCCCGGGCGAGTCAGCACAGGATGACGAAGCCCGTCGGGTGCGGGGGATAGGGTAAAGGCGGCGGTTATGCTTGGAAAGTTCACGTTCTTATCCGGGGAGATCAGTTCCCGAGCGGCCCGTGCCGCTAGGGGAGTCGGACTGAGGGCCAGCGCGAAAGCTCTGGACACACCACCGGACCCTACCGTGACTCGGGCAGCGCGCTTGGCGGCAACGCCATGCGTGAGGGAACAGAAGCCAGCCGAGGGCGTAGTCGTCAAACGCCCGCCGTAATGGGCGGGACACGGCGAAGGCCCGAACCGTCGGCAAAGAGAGAGAGACGGACAGACCTCGGCATCCGTATCGCACCCGACCGGGTGAAGCGGTTCCGGTGGCCTGTTTCGAAACCCGCTTTGAAGTCGTCCATAACGCTGTCCTTTGAAAACCGGCGAAAACGCCCCGCACGGACCCGCATGCGGGGTGTTGTGGGCGCTGGGGGAGAAAAGCCCCCGGCTACTCGATTAGCACTTTTGCGAGAGATACTGCTTCTCAAAATCGGCGGAAGATGACGAAGAATACTCGCTACGTTGCAGTAGCCCACGACTAGCCAGCTCATCAGCACGCTGTTTCACGTTTTTCAGATGCTCAAGTCGCTCTGGACTTAAGCGAGAGGAAGCGCTTCGGAGCGCCTCGTCTATCCGCTTCTCAATGTCAGAAGAAACAACGACTGTGGAGGAAGTGTTTGTAGTCATGGCGCGATATGTAGTCCGTCAGAAAGTCGCTATATGCGAGGATTTTAGCACGAAGATCGGTGTCTTTTGAGTAATCCTCGATCTTCAACCGTAGAACTGTTTTTAACGTGGAAATGCCGATCATTCGTCCATGCGAGTGCCACAATTTATTATCTGACAACATCGTTGCAATATCCTCGGCTCGTGCCACTTTTTGTTCGTGAGTAACCGGCTGATTCAGCAACGATGGGGTGGTTTGGTGAATTTCCCAATCTTTGAATTTGAACTCAACAAGCCACTTCTTCAATAATGTGATTGTTAGATTTTTCGCTTGTTCGAAACGACTAAGCATTGCGAGATCTTGCGTCTGAAAAATGATTAACTCGGCATCCGTCAATTCGCCAGCGGCGGACTTCTTAATCATTCGCTCAACTTGATCAAGATAACCAAGCGCTGGCACCCAGTCTTTGCCATTATGAATCTGTGGGTCAATCGGACCAAGAGATGACGTATAGTCCATGTATATCCTGTCACCAGACATACAAAATATAGTCCCTGCGGACATGGCCTCGTCAGGAACTACGAAGAAGACTTCGCTATAGTGAAAGCGAATAATTTCCACGAGCTTTTCAACTGTCTCGGCACTTCCCCCGGGTGTATTTAGAAACACTATTAAGCGATCACGTGGGGTGGCATCCAACTTGAGCTGTTCGATGAAGTCTCGAAACCGCTTTTGCACGGACGGAAAAATTGGGCCGAAATAGAATATGACATCACCTTCAAGGTGATCTTCGATTGCGACAACACGCTGTCTGAGTGTTTCGCGAATTTGATTGTCAAACTCTCGCATAGATATCCTTAAGGGCTAACGAATAGCGTTTATCCGCCGCGCCCGTGCGTTTGAGTCGAAGGGCAGGCGTCGAGCGCGGCGGATAAACCTGGTTGGACTCAACCGCTGGCACGGCGGTTGATTGGGGGGATCAATACACCGGCTCAGGGAGCTGTGTCAAGATCGGGCGGCGGTTGGTGTGGATGGGACGGTCGAAGCCGCCGAGGTCGCTTCGTTGACTGGGGGTGTGTGGCCCGATCAAGAGGTTGGTGTCAGGTTGGATTCGATGACTTTCCATGACCGTTCGCAAGGGCGGGCAAGCCGCTCCCCGGGCGTTGCCAAGCCCTTTTTTCAAATGATGGAGAACCCAACGCTTCATGCCGGTGACCCTCGGCCGGCGGATGGACCGGCCCGCGCGGGGCGGCCACAGGACCGCCACGATCTGCCAGCGGCCTTAGCCGCAATACGGGCATCGCTCGATGAATTGGAGCAGCAGATTCAAGTCTGGTATGGATAACACAGGTAAGAAAACTTCATTTTGAATACCCCCGCCCCCCAATCGCAAACGGTCGCTTTAGTCGCGACCCGTCCCTCGCGAGCGAGGCATAGGCATCTACACAAGTCCTTCTCCTAAAGGCAGGGGGTTCTGGTTAAGGGCTAAGCTCTTGATGATACAGGGGTTCCTACCCTCACCCCTAACCCCTCTCCCTCCTGGAGAGGGGAATAAAATCAATGTCTTGCAGATTGTGTGGATACCCATACCACGAGCATGGAGGATGTGTATCCGCTCCGTTATCCATAGCGCTCAACTTGGTCGGAAAGGCCTGCTCCGGCCGAAGAGGTTGTGCGCCCCAGCCTGATATCGCATCCAGCGGCGCAATCAATTCGTCGGCCGATTACAGCGATATCTTGATGCCGGCCCAGCCCGCCTGTGGCGCGCCGGGTCCGACGAAGCGGGGGTTGTTGTAGGCCGGGCCGAGGACCTCATCCGCTTCGCCGAAGTTGCCGAAGGTCTGGTAGTTGCGATTGAAGATGTTGTCGAAGCGGCCAAACACCGAGAAATGCTCGTTGTAGCGGTACTCCGCCAACAGGTTGACGATGACGAAGCCGCCGATCGGTTTGTTGAGGTTGGCTTCGTCGCCGCGCAGGTATTGGTAATCCTGGTAGTTGAGATTGGCGCCGAAGGTAAAGCCTTCAAACACCCTCCAGTCTACATAGGCTTTTGCTATGTTTTGCGGTAGTCCCGGAATGTAATCGCCCGGTTGGACGAGGGTTTGACCCATGTCGTTGGCGTAGGGGTTGTTCGGGCTGTTGGACAGGAAGGCGGTCTGGAAGGTGGCATTCAGATAGGTGTAGTTGAAACCGAAACGCACCGGTTCAAACCCCGCGTTCAGGCTGAGTTCCAGACCCTGGCGCAGGGTGTTGCCGACGTTGGTGAAGTACCCCTGGTTCGCCAGCGTGCCGCTGTTGATGAAGAGGATGTCGTCGTTGTTCGTCGTGTTGAAATAGCCGGCGCTCCAGTCGAAGTTGCCGCCATAGAGCTGCTTGAACTGGCCGCGGAAGCCCACTTCGGCCGTTTTCGCGACGACCTGCTTCAAGGGTGGGTCGGACACGAACGCATTGGGGAGTTTGCAGGGCTTTTCCGGATTGGCGCAACTCAGCTCGATGGCGGTCGGGGCGCGATTCGACTCGTTATAGCTGGCGTAGGCCTGGAATTCCGGCACGAAGGCATACGTGAGGCCGCCCGAGGGGTTGAAGCGTTGGTACTGGTGATCGCCGTTCAGATCATCGCCGTACCGGTCGTACAGATTGACGCGAGCCTGGTTATAACGGCCCGCCATGGTCAGAGCCAGGTCATCGGTGACCGAGAAGGTGTCGGTGAAGAACACGCCATAATAGGTGGTATTGGTATTCAGCCGGACGATGCCTTCCTCGGTCCAGGTCCTGCTGCCGACGGTGCCACGGCTGGGGGTGAGCGCGCCCAGTTCGGTATTGGAGTTGAAGGTGGTGTTGCCTTCGTCGTAGCTGCCGCCGCCGACCAGGCGGTTCTTGTAACCGAACCAGTCATGCTCGAACGCGGACTGCACCATGGCGCCGCCGGTGCGCATGTTGGTCTGGGTCGTGTTCTGAGTCGCGGTGGAATTGTAGGGGGTTTCCCGGATCAGGTTGCCCCGGGCATCCAGAATCGGTTCTTCCTCGTCACCTTGTTGTTCGCAGAGGTACCCTTCGAGTTTGGGATCGGAGCATTCCTCCGCATCGGTATCGTCGCCATTAAAGGTGGGCGCCAGGTTTTGCCGGTAATAGACCGTGCCGGAGAGTTCGATCTTGTCGGTGACCCAGGTCGATCCCTGGAGCGAGGCCAGGAACATCTCGGTGCGGGTCTGATCCGGGTGGGTAAAGATGGCGTTGCGCTGCTGCTCGTAGAGTTGCACGGGGGTGGTGCCATTGCCATTCATGCTGGAGCCGTTCCCCGCCAGGGTCAGATCCAGGTCTGATTTCTCGCCGCGCCAACTGAAGGTGCCCAGGGCCTGCTTCACGTCGGTCGGGGAGTATTGCCGCCAGCCGCTCTCCGAGAAGTTGCGCAGGTCGAGGTAGTAGCCGAAGGTGCCGTTATTCCAGCCCGACATGACTTCCTCGACATTGCGTCCCCACGAACCGCCATACACTTCCACCGAATGACCGGGCGCCGAGAAGCCCGTCTTGGTTTTCATGGAGATGGCGCCGCCCAGGCTGTTCAGACCATAGACCGCGTTGGACCCGGAATGGAGATCCATGCGCTCGATGGCGCCTTCGGAGATCAGGTTCCAGTTCACGGTATCGCCGAAAATTTCATTGAAGCGGACGCCGTTCACGTAAACCGAGAGGCCTTGCGGCACGCCCAGCAAGGGCGAGGCGGAGAAGCCGCGGAACTGGACGTCCTGCTGCATGGGGTTGTTCTGCGCGTCATTGACCGTCACGCTGCCCATATAGCGACGCATATAGTCCGGCAAGTTCCAGGTTTGCGTCGCCTCCATCTCGTCGGAAGTCACCGTCTGCACGGGGGAGGGCGTCTTGTAGATGGAAACGCCGGTTTCCGGTGAGCTCAGGGGCGAGTCACTGATCACATGGACTTCGTCGAGTTCGATGGTGTCACCGTCCAGAGGTTTGCCAACCTTTTTCCGGGCGGTGATGTTTTCGCTGGAAGCGGCCGTGTCCGCTGCTTCGTTGTCGGGTTTGGCCATCTGGCTCTCGCGGGGCGCGGGGGTGACGGCATCCCGGACGGTTTCCGCCTGGGCGGCGGGTGCAAGACCGATCAGCAGGGCGGCGCTGCCGGTGATGACGGGGATGTGCTGGCGCTTCATGATTTGGCCCTATCGCGTGTAGCAAAAGGCGCTCAGTTTAGGGATCGCGTCCAGGTTTCCCAATAGGAAAAATTCACAAGCCGACAGATCGGTGGCGTTGTGGAAGAGCAGGTAGCGCCGCGGGTTACTGGCCTGCTCGCGGGCGGGACCCCCGTGCTTCCGGGGCAGTTGAGCAATTAATCGAGTTGGTCAGCCTCCGGCCAATCCCTATCCCCGTCGCGCTCGGTGGAGATAAGCCTCCACGGACGCGCAGAGTATTCAGTCGGCGATGAGTTGCAGCCGATAGGCCAGTCTGACCAGTTCCGCCGTGGTGGCGACATGGAGTTTTTCCTTGATGCTGGTGAGATAGTTCGACACGGTCTTGGCGCTCAAGCGCAATTCCTGGGCGGTCTCCCGGGTGCTCAGTCCCCGCGCCAGCCGGCACAGCACGTCGAATTCCCGGGGCGTCAGTCGCTCCAGGGGCGTGGCGTTGATGTCGTGGTCCGGTTCCTTCATCCGCCGGGCGATGGCAGGCTCCAGGAAGGGCTTGCCGGCGGCGGTGCCGATGACGGCCTCGACCAGCATTTCCGGCGGGCAACTCTTGCTGATGTAGCCCAGCGCCCCGGCTTCCAGCGCCCGCGACACATAGACCGGTTCGTCATGGATGCTGAACACTAACACGCGCGCCTCGGGGTCGCGCCCGAGAATCCGCCGGATTGCCGCCAGGCCGCCGATGCCCGGCAGGTTCAAGTCCATGACCACGACATCGGATTGATGTCGCCAATACAGATTGCAGGCCTCCTCTCCGGTCTCGGCCTCGGCAATGACCTCAATGTCCGGCGTTTGGCTTAACAGCAGCCGGTATCCCGCCCTCACGACGGCATGGTCGTCGACCAGCATGACCTTCACGCGCGCGATCATGCGGTTTCCATCGGGTGGGGAATCCGTATTCGCAGGGATACCCCCGCACCCGGTTGGGTTGTGAGTGTGAAACGACCACCCAGCCCCGCGACGCGTTCGCGGATGCCTGAAAGGCCAAAGCCTGAATGCGGCTGATCGATATCGAAACCCCTGCCATCGTCGCGGATGACGATTTCAATGGCGCCGTCCTCATTCAGATTCAGGTTAATCCAGGCATTGCTGGCGTGGGCGTGCCTGATGACGTTGGTCACCGCTTCCTGCACGACCCGGTACAGTTGCAGCGCTCTTTCGCCCACCAGATCGCGCAAGGGAGGAGCGCAGGCGAGGTGCAGGGAAAGGTCGGGGTGGCTCACCCGCCAGGGTTCGATCAGATCCTCCAGAGCGGCCAGGAGGCCGAGGTCCTCCAGCATCATGGGCCGCAATCGCCGCATCATGGCCCGCACGAGTCCGAACAGCCGGTCGCACAGCGCCATGATTTGAGCGGCGGGCGCATCCGGCGGATCGTCCTTGCGCCGCAGCATGGAACTCATGAACTTGATGGCTGTAAGGCTCTGGCCAAATTCGTCGTGGAGTTCCCTGGCCAGTATGCGGCGCTCCTCTTCCTGAATGGCCAGGGAATGTCGGATGAGTGATCGGTTTTCCTTGCGTGTCATGCCAAGGGTGTATGCCATATGATTGAACGCGCTGGCGATGCGATCGAATTCCGGCAGCGGAAAGCGAGGGAGGCGCTTGTCGAACTCTCCCTGTTCAATATGGGCGAGTCCTTCGAGGATGACATCGACCGAGCGCAAGGCCCTTCCTACGATCACCTGAATCAGGCCATATACCGCGCAGGCCAACGTCAGCCAGAGCAGCAGGAAGCCCCGTGTCTCCGCCCAGGCTTCCCGGATTTCATCATCGGCGTGCGCTTCAATCCGCAGGAGGTAATTCCTTGACGCGGCATCGCGCAGGCGCCGCTCGGCCTGAATCGGTTCCGGCGCCACCGCCCACCGGTACCATGCCGGCGCCACATCGGCGCCGGATTCCGCCCGGCTCGACCGCAGGTTCAATGTGTACGACTTGGGACCGATGATCAGTATCCGGAGATTACGAAGTTTTTCCAGTCGGCCCAGCCGGTTCATCCGGTGTGAAATGAGCATTCCGCCAGTATCCCGGTCGTGAAATTCCAGTTCGATGAGCTGCAGTGCCAGACTGACCGTGGATTCGGCTTCGGCGCGCACCGATTGCCTGGCCTCATGCACGGCGAATACCGAGCCGATACCGGCGATCAGCAGCATCGCCAGGCCGATCGTCAGGTTGAGCCGGCCGCGCAAACCCAGGCGGGCAGTCATCGCTTTGCCGCCGGAGAGCGGCCATCCCTGGCCACATGAGGGTTCACGAGTTTGGCTTACTCCTTGCCGATTTGATAGATCTCGTGCTCGTCGCCCTCGACGATGGCGCCGGTAGCGGCGTCGATTTCCATTTTCACTTCCTTGCCGTCCGCCTGACGAATGTCGAACTCATAGGAGGCACTGCCGTTCGACTCGATCTCGAATTCCATTTCGACGATATCGCCGGGGTGCGCCTTGAGTGCGATGGCCTTGGCCTGATCCAGGCTGATCTTGGCCTTGGCTTTGAACAGGGCATGGTCGATGGAGTCGACTTCCTGCTCCTCCTCGGTGATCTTGCCGGTATTGGCATCACACTCATACTCCATGGTCTTGTCCTTGCCGGCGATTTCGATCTCGTAGACCGGGGTCTTGCCTTCCTGCTTGAATTCCAGCTTGATGATGTCGCCGCTCGTTTTCGCCAGGGCGGACTGCAGGCAGGTTTCCATCCCGGCCTGGGTCTTGGGTAATTCGAGTGCGACAACATTGTTCATCGCGGCCAGCAACAGGCCGCCAGTGACCACGATGGATTTCACGATTTTCATGATGTTAAACCTCGGTAATAAATCGACAGGTTATAAGCGAAACGGCGGGTTGTATATGAGGAGCACCCAATGAAAGGAAATCTTCCCACATCGGGCAAACCAACACCCGACCCTATTGGCTTGCCGCTCATCACATGGATATCAGAATACTGCCAATGCTTCCTCTCCTCCTTTTTTGGGGCAGGGCATCCAAGAGCGGATAGGTGGCCGCGCATCCCGATGGTTCGACTTTAAGAGGGCCGCGAATTATCATAGCCGCAATTACTGCCTCGATAGCGCCTTCCTCCATAATTCGATCCAATGGAACCTTCCTTCACTGAATTGGTGTTGCCCGGCCTGAAACTCATGGTCGTGGGCATGGGCATCGTCTTTCTGTTTCTGTCCCTGCTGGTCTGGATCATCAACGTGACCGCCCGGCTGGTGAAATCCGCTTACCCGGAAGCCGAGCCGCCGCGCCGGGCCGGGCTGACCGTGGAGAGCGACGAAGCCGAGCAGGTTGCCGTGATTGCCGCCGCCCTGCGTCTCCGCCAGGGGCCGCCGGCTTGAGGAATATGGATGGATGAGCAGGCAAAGGTTCATTTGAAATCCCCTCACCCCAGCCCTCTCCCCGGAGGCGGAGAGGGAGTTGATGTATCTTTACCTGCCCATTTATCCATGCTCCCCGGCGCTGGCGCTGAACAAACCCTCATCAATCAGGAATCGATTATGGCCACACCCCTGGGTATTACCGACGTCGTCTTGCGCGATGCGCATCAGTCGCTGCTGGCGACACGCTTGCGGATCGATGACATGCTGCCGATCTGCGACAAGCTCGACCAGGTCGGCTTCTGGTCGCTGGAGAGTTGGGGCGGGGCAACCTTTGACGCTTGTATCCGCTATCTGGGCGAGGATCCCTGGGAGCGCCTGCGGACACTGAAGAAGGCCTTGCCGAAGACCCCCTTGCAGATGTTGTTGCGTGGGCAGAACCTGCTGGGGTATCGCCATTACGCCGATGATGTCGTCGAGAAATTTGTCGAGCGCTGCGCCATCAACGGCGTGGATGTCTTCCGCATATTCGATGCCATGAATGATCCCCGCAATTTCGAGCGGGCCATTCAGGCCACGATTGCCAATGGCAAGCATGCTCAGGGGACGATTTCCTATACGGTGAGTCCGGTCCATACCACTGATATGTGGGTGGATCTGGCCAAACGGCTGGAAGACATGGGGTCGCACTCCATTGCCATCAAGGATATGGCCGGGTTGCTCAAACCCTACGACGCCTTCGAGCTGGTGACGCGGCTGAAGCAATCCGTCAGCCTGCCGATCCACATGCAATGTCACGCGACGACGGGCCTCAGCACCGCCACGATCATGAAAGCGGCGGAGGCCGGCATCGACAATGTCGACACCGCCATATCCTCGATGAGCATGACCTACGGTCATAGCGCGACCGAGGCCGTGGTGGCCGCCCTGCAGGGCCAGGATCGGGACACGGGTCTCAATCTTAATCTGTTGGAGGAAATCGCCGCCTATTTCCGCGAGGTCAGGAAGAAATACGCGAAGTTCGAAGGCAGCCTGCGCGGGGTGGACAGCCGCATCCTGGTGGCGCAAGTGCCGGGTGGCATGCTCACCAACCTGGAAAGCCAGCTCAAGGAACAGCACGCGCTCGACAAGTTCGACGCCGTCCTGGAGGAAATTCCCAAGGTTCGCAAGGATCTCGGCTACATTCCCCTGGTGACGCCGACCTCGCAGATCGTCGGCAGCCAGGCCGTCATCAATGTCATGATGGGCGAGCGCTACAAGTCCATCACCAAGGAGACCCAGGGCGTGCTGCGCGGCGAGTACGGCGCCACGCCGGCGCCTGTCAACAAGACCTTGCGGAAGAAGGTGCTGGGCGCCGACAAGCCCATCACCGGGCGGCCGGCGGACATGCTGGAACCGGAGATGGACAAACTGACGGCCGATCTGCGAACCCAGGCTGAGCAGCAGGGCATCCAGTTGGCCGCCGACGAGATCGACGATGTGCTGACCTATGCCCTGTTTCCCCAGGTCGGCCTGAAGTTTCTCCAGAATCGCGGCAATCCCGCTGCCTTCGAACCCGCTCCTCAGGCCGGCGCCGCCGCACCGGCGGAGGCCGCCACGGGCAAGGACAGCGTGTTCGATGTGAGTGTCAATGGCCGGGTCTTCCGGGTGGAATCCCCCAGCGCCGGCGTGTTGGCGGTGAATGGCCGCAATTACAAGGTCGAGGTAGCCGCCGCTGGTGCGACGCTCGCCGCCGCCAGTCAGGCGGCCAAGGGTGAGGGTGAAGTCGTCAAGGCGCCCATGGCCGGCCATATCCTGCGCATCAATGTGGCGCCGGGCCAACATGTCGAACCCAATACGGTCGTCATCGTCATGGAAGCCATGAAGATGGAAACCGAGATACGCACCCGCACGGGCGGAATCGTGGCCAGCATCGCCGTCAAGGTCGGCGAGACGGTGGCTTCCCAGGATGATCTCCTGACGCTGGAATGAGGTAGCAATGGAAGGTTTGATTCAACTTTGGGCCAGCACGGGCCTGTCCAATTTCCAGGCCGGACAGGCGGTCATGATGGCCGTGGGTATCGGTCTGCTCTACCTGGCTATCAAGAAAGAGTTCGAGCCCCTGTTATTGCTGCCCATCGGTTTCGGCGCGGTGCTCAGCAACATACCGATCGCCGGCATCGCCGAGGAGGGCGGGATCCTCGCCTATCTCTACCTGGGTATCAAATCCGGCATGTTTCCGCTGCTGATTTTCATGGGGGTGGGCGCCATGACCGACTTTGGCCCCATGCTGGCCAATCCCAAGACGCTGCTGCTGGGCGCCGCCGCCCAGTTCGGCATTTTCGGGACCCTGTTCGGGGCCTTGGCCCTCAATCTGGCGCCCGGTCTCCATTTCACCTTCAAGGACGCCGCCGCCATCGCCATCATCGGCGGCGCCGATGGGCCCACCTCCATTTATGTCGCCTCCAAGCTCGCGCCGGAACTGCTGGGCGCGATTGCCGTGGCGGCCTATTCCTACATGGCCTTGGTGCCCTTGATTCAGCCGCCGATCATGCGGGCCCTGACCACGCCGCAGGAACGCCTGATCGAAATGGCGCAGTTGCGGCATGTCGGCCGTCTGGAAAAAGTGATCTTTCCCGGCGTCCTGCTCATTCTGACCGCGATGCTCCTGCCCTCGGCCGCGCCGCTGATCGGGATGTTCTGTCTGGGCAATCTCATCCGCGAATGCGGCGTGGTCGATCGGCTCAGCAAGACGGCGCAGAATGAGCTGATCAACATCGTCACCATTTTCCTGGGGCTTTCGGTGGGATCCAAGCTGAGCGCCGACCAGTTTCTCCGCACCGAAACCCTGGGGATTCTCATCCTGGGCGCCTTGGCCTTCAGTTTTGGTACGGCGGCCGGGGTGCTGATGGCCAAGCTGATGAATGCCTTTTCGCCGGAGAACAAGGTCAACCCGCTGATCGGCGCGGCGGGCGTCTCGGCCGTACCGATGTCGGCCCGTGTCGCCAACAAGGTGGGGCAGGAATCCAATCCGCATAACTTCCTCCTGATGCATGCCATGGGTCCCAACGTCGCCGGGGTGATCGGGTCCGCCGTCGCGGCCGGTGTTCTGCTGGCCCTGGTTCAGTAAGCCGGACAGACTCGAAATCATCCAGACCTGGAAGTCGAGGTCACGAGCAGGGCGGGTTCCAGGCATGGCCCGCCCTTTTTTATGTCATCCACTGAATACCCATCCTTGCAGGCTCCGCCATCCATGAAAATTCTCCATGTCGAGGGGGGGCGCAATCTCTACGGCGGCGCCCATCAGATTCTGCTGCTGATCGAGGGATTACAGGCCAGGGGTATCGACAATATCCTCGTCTGCCGCAAGGGTAGCGAACTGGCCCGCGCCGCCCAGCCTTTCGCCGAGGTCCACGCCATACGCATGGCCGGCGATCTGGATGTCGGGCTGATTGTTCGGCTGCATCGCCTGATCCGGCAAACCCGTCCGGACGTCGTCCATCTGCATAGCCGGATTGGCGCCGATGTCATGGGCGGCATTGCGGCGCGGCTGACCGGCGTCAAGGTCGTGCATTCCCGCCGTCAGGACAACCCCGAGAGCCGGCTGGCGGTGGCGTTGAAGTACCGGTTGCATGATCGGGTCATTGCGATCTCGGAGGGTATCGGCCGGATACTGCTGAGCGAGGGGTTTCCCGCCGACAAGCTGCGCTGCGTCAGGGACGCGATCGAGATTACCCCGAGGGTCGAACGGCCCGACCGCGAAGGATTCAGGCGGGAGTTCGACCTGCCGCCGGATGCCCTGAGCATTGGGGTCGTGGCCCAGTTGATCCGGCGCAAGGGCCATCAGGTGCTGCTGGAGGCGATGCCCGAGGTGCTGGCCGCCTTCCCTCGGGCGCGGGTGCTGTTTTTCGGCAAGGGACCGCTGGAGGGGGAGTTGCAGTCCCTCATCGAGCGGATGGGGCTGACGGGTTCGGTCAGGCTGGCCGGTTTCCGTGAGGATCTGCCGCGTATCCTGCCCTGTCTCGATCTGGTCGTACACCCAGCCTTGATGGAAGGTTTGGGAGTGTCCCTGTTGCAGGCGTCCTGCGCGGGCCTGCCGATCGTCGCCTCGCGGGTCGGCGGCATTCCCGAGGCCGTCCGCGATGGCGAGACCGGCTGGCTGGTCGCGCCGGGCGATGCCCAGGCGCTGGCGGACGCGATCAGCAGCCTGCTCGGCGACGAAGAGCGGCGCCGGGAGATGGGTCGTCAAGGCCGGTGCTGGGTCGAACAACAGTTTTCAGCCGAACGTATGGTGGAAGGCAATCTCGCCGTTTATCGGGAACTGCTCGCCGACCAAGATATCACGTAGGGGGCAAGGCATTCCCTACTACGGGAGAGCGTGAAAATCACCACCGGCTGCAACGTGTCCCACAAGTGTTCCGTGCCTCGCTGACGGACTGGTGGGTGAGGAGTTCCGCCTTCCGGCGGTTCAAGCACTGAACCCGAATACCTTTGGAGGATGGATGCCGTTATGGGTTTAACCTCCTCTGCGCGATGAGTATTGGCCTTACCGGAAATCCATAACTTCCCAATCAGGATAGGCCGGTTTGCGGGGTCGCGGAAACCTATCCCGGTCTGATTCCGATATTTCAGGCTTCCAACGACCTGAATCCGTGTTCACTGGCTGAGTTGGGCTAAAAGCGTTGTCCGCATCAAATTTTCACACACTACCGATCGACCAACCTCGTATGACGGGGCTATA
>Ga0194127_10002877_pt1 | contig 22774 bp, 23 predicted proteins | sample TA2KigC100mmetaG_FD_148624 | JGI IMG/M metagenome (GOLD analysis project Ga0194127, IMG submission 148624) | Freshwater microbial communities from Lake Tanganyika, Tanzania - TA2015036 Kigoma Deep Cast 100m | ecosystem: Environmental > Aquatic > Freshwater > Lake | place: Tanzania: Lake...
CTGGCTGGCGGGTTTATCCAACTCCATTTCTTTTTCCTCCAGAATCTAAAGCGGAATGAGCAGAGCAAGAGCTCATTCCGCTTCTTCCTTCACCTTTCACTTTTGCTCAAACAGCCAAAGTTCAGGGGACACAGGGTGGGGGCGCGGCTTGACTTGCCCTTCGCGACTCTGTATAATCCCAGCCATCCAGGAAGAGTAGACGGTTTGCCGGCTGATAGAGAAGAAGGACGCGGGCTGGAAGCCTTCGCAGACCGAAACCGTCGAACGTCGCCTGACACGTTTGCCGAAGAAATCCTTGTGAGAGTAGACCGGCACGGGAATGCCCGTTACAGCGTAAGCTGATGAACACGTCAGCGGCGAGTGTGCCGTGGTGAACGGCAAACCGAGGTGGTACCGCGGAGTCAAGGCTTCGTCCTCGTATGGGACGAGGCCTTTTTGTTTAATCATGACAAGGTGAGATGAACACGTACTTCATCACCGGAGGCTACGGCTTCCTCGGCCAGTACATCGTGCAGGCGGTTCATGAGCATGACCCGCGGGCGAGCCTGCGCGTGCTGACCCGCACCCCGCGTAAAACCTTCCTGGCGCTCGACAAGCTCGAGCGCGTGCAGTGGATCCGCGGCGAATTGCTCGAGCCGGAATCGTTCATGGACCAGCTGCAGGGAGTGGACACGGTCATCCACAACGCGGCCATGGTCTCATTCCGCAAGGCGGAGGCGCCTGCGATCTACGAGTCGAATGTCATCGGCACCCGCAATCTGCTGGCCGCGGCGCGCGCCGCGGGCTGCCGGGAGTTCATCTTCATCAGCTCGATCTCGGCCGTGGACTTTCACCCGGGTCGGATCTCGGACGAGACCATGCTGCCCGACCCGGAGCGAAAGTGCCTCAAAGACATGTACGGCTACAGCAAGCTGGTGAGCGAGATGGAGTTGAAGGAGATCGCGCATGAGATGCGCGTGATCATTCTGAACCCGAGCGTGGTCCTCGGTCCCGGCTCAGTCCGCGTGGACATGGTGATGAAAGCCCTGCGCCTCCTGCCGGTCCTGCCGATGCTATCGTACGTAAACACCTTCGTGGATGTGCGCGATGTGGCGCGGGCGGTCGTGCTGGCCCTGTCGAAGGGACGCAGCGGAGAGCGTTATATCGTCACGGCCTGGAATATGGGCATGATCGAGTTCGCACAGGCCGCGCAGCGGATCGCGGGAAAAAAGGAGCGCATCCTCCCGCTCTCCGGCGCCGGGACGAAGGTGATGGATGCCTTTCTGGTCGCGCTGGATCTGTTCAAGTTGAACCCGGGCATCCGCCGCCTCTCGGAGATGGGCGTGGACAAGCCCTGCTCGTATGAAAAGATAAAACGCGAGATGGGCTGGGAACCCTCGCTTACGCTGGAGCAGTCCCTCGCCGATACGATCCGTGCAGGAGAGCCGGATTCCAAAATCAGTTGAGAAGGTATGCCGGTCGAACTGAATGTGCCGGCATTCGATCTAATGGAGTTGCTGGTGCGATGAATGTCAAAGATGTCCTTGTATCCCAATATCTCGCCTCGCTCGCCATGCTGAAGCAGGCAATCGTCAAGTGCCCGCCGCACGTCTGGGATGATCCCCGCGAAAAGGATAAATTCTGGTTCGCCGCGTATCACGCGCTGTATTATGCCCATGTGTATCTGAAAACCCCGGGCGTGGATTTCGTCCGCTGGAAAAAGCCGAAGTATGAAAATCCTGGAGCAGCGATGAGCAGGTCGCAAGTACTTGAGCAGCTTGCCTCGGTGGAACGAGAGGTTTCTGTGCAGCTGCCTCGCATGAATCTCGGCGGGGCTTCCGGTCATGCCGGGTTGGTTTCGAATCTGGAGCTGCAAATCTACAACATCCGGCATATACAGCAGCATGCCGGCGAACTCTATCAACGACTGAGCGGGTTGGATGTCCAGCTGAGTTGGGCGTCCGCGCGACACGCTGCCGCGCCAAAGGAGAAGAGAAAATGACCAGACAGGAATTGCCAAAGGCCTACGATTTCAAGTCCACCGAACCGCGCATCTACGCCATGTGGGAGGCGGGGGACTACTTTAAACCGTGGAACGATCCGAACAAACCCGGCTTCGACCCGACCGTCAAACCGTTCGTTATCTCGATCCCGCCTCCGAACGTGACCGGCGAACTGCACCTCGGTCATGCCATGTTCGTCAGCATGGAGGATCTGATGATCCGCTACCACCGCATGCAGGGCTATTCCACGCTGTGGGTGCCGGGCACCGATCACGCCGGCATCGCCACGCAGTTGATGGTGGAGCGCGATCTGCTCAAGAACGAGGAGGTGACGCGCGAGGAGCTCGGCCGCGAGAAGTTCATCGAACGCACCTGGGAGTGGAAGAGGAAGTACGGCGGCATCATCACCGAGCAGGTCCGGCGTCTCGGCGCCTCGTGCGACTGGTCGCGCGAACGCTTCACCCTCGACGACGGACTGAGCCGCGCGGTGCGCGAGGCGTTTGTTCGCTTGTATGAGAAGGGGCTGATCTACCGCGGACCGCGCCTGATCAACTGGTCGCCCGGCTTAAAGACCGCCGTCTCGGACCTCGAAGTGGAATATGACGAGGAGGACGCCACGCTGTATTTTTTCAAATATATGTTGAAGTCCTCCCCCCTTCCCCCCTCTGCCGATGGGAGAGGGGATGGGGGTGAGGGAGAATTCATCCCGGTCGCGACCATCCGCCCGGAGACCATCCTCGGTGATACGGCAGTGGCGGTCCATCCGGAGGACGAACGCTACAGGAAATTCTTCGGCAGGAAGGCGATCGTACCGATCCTCGGGCGCGAAATCCCCGTGATCGCGGACACGTACGTGAGCAGGGAATTCGGCACCGGCGCGTTGAAGATCACGCCCGGTCACGACGCGAACGACTATGCCATCGCGCAGCGGCATGACCTGCCGATCATTTCCATCTTGGATGCCGAGGCAAAGGTCAATGAGAACGGCGGCAAATACAAAGGTCAGGATCGATTCGAGGCGCGTGAGAATCTATGGAATGACATGAAGGCCGCGGGGCTGGTCATCAAGACCGAGCCGTACCGCACCGCCCTCCCGCGCTCGCAGCGCGGCGGGGAGATCGTCGAGCCGATGATCTCCACCCAATGGTTCGTGAAGATCGGGCCGCTGGCGCAGGCCGCTCTCGCGGCAGTGAGAGATGGGCGCATCAGGATCGTCCCCGAACGCTTCGAGAAGGTGTATTTCAACTGGCTCGAGAACATCAAGGACTGGTGCATCAGCCGCCAGTTGTGGTGGGGACACCGCATCCCGGTCTGGTATTGCCCCGAGGGTCATATGACCGTGACGCGCGAGGATCCGTCACAGTGCCGGACCTGCGGCTCGAAGGAGATTCGTCAGGACGAGGACGTGCTGGATACCTGGTTCTCCTCGGGCTTGTGGCCGTTCTCCACATTGGGTTGGCCGGAGGAAACGCCGGATTACAAGTATTTCTATCCCACCTCCTACATGGAAACGGGGTACGACATCCTGTTCTTCTGGGTGGCGCGTATGATCATGAGCGGGTTGGAATATACCGGGAAGATTCCATTTCACACCGTGTACCTGCATGGTCTTGTGCGCGATGAGATCGGACGCAAGATGTCCAAGACCTTCGGCAATGTGATCGATCCGCTGACCGTGATGGATGAATACGGAACCGATGCGCTGCGATTTACCCTGCTCGTGGGGTCCACGCCCGGCAACGATACGAATGTGGGCGTGAAGAAGGTGGAGGCCAACAGGAACTTTGCCAATAAATTGTGGAATGCCGGACGATTTGTTATCAATACGATTAATTCCCTCACCCCCCACCACCTCCCCCCATTTTCAGAGAAAGTGGGGGGTGAGGGAGAGGGGCGAAGGGGTGAGGGCGAATGGACCCTCGCCGACTCCTGGATCTGGGCGCGCCTGCAGGGACTGGTGCGCGACGTGGATCGTCAGTTCCAGAATTTCCAGTACGGGCAGGCCGGCCAGCAGATCTACGATTTCATCTGGGGTGATTTTGCCGACTGGTACGTGGAGATTGCCAAGGAACAATTGAAGAGCGAAGCCACGCGGGAACAAACGGCTCTCACGCTGGCGCGCGTCCTGGACGTGTGCCTGCGGCTGCTGCATCCCTTCACGCCCTTTGTGACCGAGGAGATCTGGGGTCATCTTCACTCCACCCTGCGCGACTCGGCCTTGAAGGAGATCTGCAAAGACTGGTCGAACGCGTTGATCGCAGCGCGCTTCCCCGAGCCGCGCAAGGTTGAGGGCTGGGAGGAGGAAAAGGTCGCTGAGTTCACGTTGATCCAGGAGATCGTGCGCGCCATACGCAACCTGCGCGCGGAAAAGAATGTGGCGCCATCGAAGAGGCTTACGGCGCAATTCTCCGCCGGCGATAAAGCTGGCCTGCTGAGGCAGCAATCCGGTGTGATCGCCGCGCTGGCCGGCCTCGAGGCGAAGGGGATCAAGATCAACAAGTCGCTCAGGAAGAAGCCGGAGGACAGCGCCGCCCTGGTGGTCGGTTCGATCGAGATCTACCTGCCCCTGGCCGGCATGATGGATCTTGCGGCGGACAAGGTGCGCCTCGAAAAGGAATTGAAGGAGGCGGAATCGCACATCGAGCGGCTCGAAAAACTATTGTCCGGTGATTTTGCCGGCAAGGCTCCCGCCGCAGTCGTGGCGAAAGAACGCGAAAAGCTGGAGGGATACAGGGAAACAGTGAAGAAGTTGAAGGCGCAGTTGAAGCAGGTCACGCTTGACGCGTGACGACACTTTGGCATCGTCCGCGATATTCCCCCATTTTGGATAATGATTGATAGATCCACTGGGGATTCGGATTCATCCTGTCCAGGTTCACTCGACGGCTCGCTCCCGGAATTGCCTCGTCGAGGGCGATGTGGATTTGTGACAAGATTCAGGATTCCCACGACATTCGTCCATTGACGATCGATCCCCCGCAGATACACTTAACCTGAATCCCTTCAGGAGAATCCCCGATGAGCATGAAGATCAACGAAGAGTGCATCGCCTGCGGCGCATGCCTCCCCGAATGCCCGACCAATTCCATCAACGAAGGCGACGGCATTTTGTACGTCATCGACCAGGCTACATGCGTCGAATGTGTCGGCCATAACGACTCGCCGAAATGCGTTGCCGTGTGCCCTGTGGAATGCATCGTTAAAGCAGAGTAGTTTGGTATAATTTTTGACAATCGAATAAGTAACCTTCGGGGCAGGGTGCAATTCCCGATCGGCGGTACAGCCCGCGAGCGGAATGTCATTCTGAGCGACTGGAAGGAGCGAAGAATCTCTTAATCCCTTCGAGACCCTTCGCTGCGCTCAGGGTGACACACTGCATGACCCGGTGGAATTCCGGGGCCGACAGTGACAGTCTGGATGGTAGAAGGTGAAAGGCTCTCGCGAGTCTGATTCTCATTGCCCCGGAAACGTTCGTTGTTTTCGGGGTTTTTATTCGGTCAGGCTCCGCCTCGGCCTGCTCCCGCGCCCCGTTTGTTGACTCAAACGAGGCGTTTTTTCAACCCTCACCTGTCCTTCGGACACCCTCTCCCACTGGGAGAGGGGTCGGGGTGAGGGAGAATTGCGAATGAAAAACAAAACATCTCTTCTCGGATTATCTTCCATTTTGCTTGGGTTGCTGGCATGGGACCTCCTCGCGCGTTTCGGGAGCCTTCCCGCGTTCATCCTTCCCTCGCCGGTGGATGTCTGGGTGCGCTTTCTGAAAGCTGTCACGGATGGAAGTCTCTTCTTTCATGCAGGGGTGACTTTGCTCGAGATCGTAATGGGCCTGGGAGTAGGAACCCTGCTGGCCACAGTCCTTGGTTATCTGGTGGCAAGGTCGCGCACCCTCGAGCGTGCCCTCTCGCCGTACCTCGTGGCGAGTCAGGCGGTGCCGCTCGTGGCGATCGCGCCGCTGCTGGTCATCTGGTTCGGGCCTGGAATGTTCTCGAAGGTGTTTATCTGTTCCCTGATCGTGTTCTTTCCGGTCCTGGTGAATACCATTGTGGGCGTGCGCGCAGTCCCTGCGGCCCTGCACGACCTGATGCGCTCGTATCACGCCGCGCGGCGCGATATTTTGTTCAAGCTCGAGGTGCCCTCCGCCCTGCCGATCTTTCTTGGCGGACTGCGCATCGGCGCGACCCTGTCGGTGATCGGCGCGGTGGTCGGCGAACTGGTCGGCGCGGACAGCGGCCTGGGTTTTCTGATTAATGTGGGGCGCGGACAGTATGATACGGCGCTTGTGTTCGTGGCGCTGTTCACACTGATGGCGCTGGCGTTGAGTTTGTACGGACTGGTGATTCTTGTAGAAAGGAGATTCCTGGCATGGCAGGAGAGCGTGGAACGATGAAGAAGAAGTTGATGATGATGCTTGGGCTGGGGTTGACAGCCTGCGGTATATTTGCAGCGGGGGGCGAAGAGAGTGAGTTGACCCGCGTCAAACTCCCTCTGGGGTACATCCCCAACGTGCAGTTTGCGCCGCTTTACGTGGCGGTCGAGAAGGGTTTCTTAAGCGACGCGGGAATCGAAGTTGAATTCGATTATTCGTTCGAAACCGATGCGATGGCGCTGGTGGGCGCGGACGAATTGCAGTTCGCGGTGGTCTCCGGCGAGCAGGTCCTGCTGGCGCGCGCGCAAGGCCTGCCCGTGGTGTACGTCGCGGCCTGGTATCAGCAATATCCCGTGGCTGTGGTTTCGAAGGTCGGGCAGGGGATCGAAACTCCCGCCGACCTGAAAGGGAAAAAGATCGGACTGCCGGGCCTGTTCGGAGCGAATTACATCGGCCTGGACGCATTGTTGTTCTCGGCCGGGCTGGGCGAATCCGATGTCACGCTCGATTCGATCGGTTTCACGCAAGTGGAGTCGCTGGCGGCGGACCGCGATCAGGCGGTTTCAGTGTACGCCGCGAATGAACCGGTGCAGCTGCGGGCGCAGGGGTACGAGCTCAACGAACTGCTGGTGGCCGACCATGTGCAGCTGGCCTCGAATGGTTTGATCACCAATGAGAAAACCATCGTCGAGGATCCCGACCTTGTGAAACGCATGGTCGCGGCACTGGTCCGGGCGCTGGAGTACTCGATCGCCAATCCCGACGAGGCGTATGAACTGAGTAAACTGCACGTGGAGAACCTGGCCGAGGCGGACGAGACAGTCCAGAGGGAAGTGCTGGCGCGTTCGATAGAATTATGGAAGGCCGATCGCCTTGGTTACTCCGATGCGCGCGCCTGGGGGAACATGCAGGACACACTAGTCAAGATGGGATTGCTTTCAAAGCCGCTCGATTTGAGCAAGGCGTTTACGAATGAGTTTTTGCCGTGATGTCATTGCGAGGAGGGTTGATGGTCGAGTAGCGAAGCGTACCGAGACCCAACCCGACGAAGCAAACCCAGGCTTGCGTGGAGATTGCTTCGTCGCACCGCTTCGACTTCGGGCTTTGCCCTCCGCTCAGCGCGAACGGCTCCTCGCACCGACATGATTGAATAACATGCCCACCAAACCCATCCTCACGGTAAAGGACCTCTCGGTCGTATTTCCGGATAACAACGGCGCATCGTCCCCAAAGGGGGGACTGCACGCGCTTGAGTATATTTCGTTTGAAGTATGCCCGCGCGAGTTTGTGTGTTTCCTCGGACCTTCCGGCTCCGGCAAGACGACCCTCTTGCGCGCCCTGGCGAGGATTCTGAAACCAACATCGGGAAAGGTGAATTTCATCCAGCGCCAGCAGCCGAAGATCGGCATGGTCTTCCAGCAGCCCAATCTCATGCCGTGGCGCACTGTTTTGGATAACATCAAATTGCCGCTTGAACTGGAAGGCATGGGTGATGTGAAGGCGCGCGCGAAAGCACAGGAGATGGTCGAACTGGTGGGTTTGAAGGGCTTCGAAGATAACTGGCCGCGCGATCTCTCCGGCGGGATGGCGCAGCGCGTGGGACTGGCGCGCGCGCTCGTCCACGACCCGGATCTTCTTTTACTTGATGAACCATTCGCCTCGCTGGATGCGATGACGCGCGAACGCATGTGGACTGAACTCTCGCGCATCTGGCAGGCGAAGCAAAAGACCGTCATCATGGTCACGCATTCGATCAACGAGTCGTTGTTTTTGGCGGACCGCGTGCTGGTGCTGACCCAACGCCCCGGCAAGGTCAAGTTGGATCTGAAAGTGGATCTGCCGCGTCCTCGCAAGGACGATATTCGCTACACCCCGGCCTTCGGGAAGCTGGCGCTCAAGCTGCGTAAAGCGATTGAATGAGATACATCCCTCCGTCTCTTTGCCTGTGATTCGGGATCTATGAAAACGGGACGAAATAGGTCCTGCTCCGCGTGTGCGCCGCCCAGCGCACGCCGAGATCCGGAGAAGCATCGGTGGAGAGGGAGAATTCCATTAATCCCGCGTCGAGCCCTTGCTTCTTGAAGTCGGCCAGGACGATATCCGTGTCGCGGAAATGTACCGGCAGCGCAGGGTGTCGCCTGACCTCCTCCAGCCACGTTCCTGCAAGCTGGCGGTGGAGCAAGTGCCCCTCACGGACCATCCGGCGCAGGGGACTGTTCTCCGGGGGAAAGGGATTGATCGCGATCATCATGCGAGGCGGTCCGTACGCGTCGGCTTTTTCATCCCACGATAATTTCCATTCACACACGGCCTGTGCCCGCCGGTTGCTCAGATCGAAGAAGAACTCCCAGTGCGCGCTGGCCCCCTGATCGTCGATACCGTGCTGGGAGAGGATGTGTTTCAACAGCGCCTTATGGTCGTATCTTTTGATCGTTGGCAGGATCGTGTTCAGCGCCGTCTTAGCGGTACAAGGGAAACTGGCTCCTTCAAGCATCCGCGTAGTACTTACCGTCCGGTTGATCGAGGCGCGATCGAAAATTCTATCGATCGCATTGTATAGTCAGCGAATTCGTGTGATCATAAATGGAATATGCAGGCCTGGTCTTTAAGTCTTCGAGCTCCTCTCGGTTGTGTTTGCCACCTCGTCGACCGCCTGCTTAAATATCTGCTCGTTTGCCTTCGAAGCCTTTCGATATCCGCCGACCTTCCTCAGATAGTGCAGAGCGGCAGGGCAGGCCGGCAGGTACGCCAGTCTCACCCCACCCAGCCCCAGATCGCAAATTGAGCCGAGAAGAAAAGCAATCCCATCCATGAAGGATACAGGATGATGCGGTTGAGGCGCGCCTCGCGCCCCCAAAGCGCCAGGAGCATGAAGGCCGGGACGATCTCCAGAACGTAGCGCGCCATGCTTGAAAGCGGTTGAGGCGCGCCGAGGCGGCTGAGGAAGAGAACCATCAAACAGACCGAATAGATTCCATATATGCGCGGGAGTCGTTTCCAGATATCGACCGTGAGCACAATGAAGAGCAAGGAGAAGAAAAGTTCGATCAGGTTTTCCTGCCACAACCAGCCCTGCAGGATGCGGCTTGAGGCCACGATCAGGTTCCAACCGATGAAGGCAAGATGACCGCCGCGCGCGTTCAATGCGTCCAGGATCGCAGTGGGAGGAAGTCCCAGCCCAAAGCGGACATAAAGTGGAAAGACCATGGATCCAAGTCCGGCCAGAACCGGGGCCAACCAGGCTCGATGACCTGCCGTTCCCCGCGCCTCCCATGCCGCCCACGCGAGCGGGATCGTCATCAGCGCCCCCGGCGTGCGCGTCAGGCCGGCCAGCGCGCCGAATAATCCGGCCGCTGCCCATTGATTTCTTCTGACACAATAGAATCCTAGTATTACCATCAGCAGGAAGATCGATTCGCTGTAGGCCGCGGCCAGAAAAAAGGCGGTGGGGAAAAAAGCCAGATAGGTTACAGCCCGAAAGGCGTCTTTTTCCTCGGGCAATTCCAGGCGCGCCAGGGAATAAAGCGCGACCAGACATCCAAGAAAACCCAGGCCGCTGATGATTAGTCCGCTGGCCAGAGTGTTCCCTCTAAATGCTGGAGCGAACAGGCGCATCAACAGTGGATAGAGCGGTGGTGTGAACAGAGCCGTATCGAAGGCGCCGTAACCGCGCTCGGCGATGGCCTGATAATGTGGTGTGTCCCAGCGCTGCCATGGTTCGAGCCATGGATTCGTCTCCGGTGGGACACCTTTGTATAGATCAGCGACGGTTCCCGGCGGCGCGGCCGGCAAGGTGCGTCGCACCACATACATCCAACAATATACGATTGCGGTCGCCCCAAGGAAAAGCAGAAGGATTTGGGAGATCCTTTTTCTGCTGGTTGAGTCAACCATTAAGGGTCTGGGTCTTGTTATTTAAATGGAGGAGCATCCGGTTTGTTGCCTCGGCGATTTCGTCGATCGCGTTTTCGAATGCTGCTTCATTGGCCTTCGAAGGCCTCCGATATCCGCTGACCTTCCGCACATATTGCAGCGCGGCCTCGCGGATCTCCTCGTCCGTGGCGGGGCGGTCCGGCAGGCGCAGGGGTTTAATACTTCTGCACATTTTTTACGCCCTTTCTCTTCGGATTGGCCGGGAACCATCCCTTGTGCACGCGTTCCTCCTGCTCGATCAGCTCATGGATGCTCCACAGACACGAAAAACCGATGATTCCGACGATGGCGGAGAGGATGAGATTCTGAATGAACAGGGTCGCGGCGGCGAAAACCAGTCCAATGACGAGAAACGCAGGCCACACCTTCTTGCCGAAATAATACTCGCTCTTGATCACAATGGGATGGAAGACGCCGATGATCAGGAACGCCGCGATCCCGATGAGGATGCCGTTGAAATTCATGTCTTCCTCCTGTCATTACGAGCACCGCAGGTGCGCGGCAATCTCCGAATTCATTCCAAACGCCGTTGCTTGTCTCCGCCAGGTCGATGACTGGATCCGATCAAGCCGCTACTTTCCCTTTTTCAATGCCGCGTCCAGCGCCTGATCCAGCGAACGGGCTTCGATGATCTCGATTCCCTTCGGGTAATCCTCGCCGCGTCGAATGGCCTTCGGCACGATGGCGGTCTTGAAGCCCAGTTTCTGCGCCTCCTTTAATCGCGCGGAGATCTGCCCGGGCATACGCAGTTCACCGGCCAGGCCGATCTCGCCGATCAGCACCGCCTCGGCGCGTACCGGCGCGTCCTTCCAGGAGGAGGCGATCGCCGCAGCGATGGCCAGGTCCGCCGCGGGTTCGTCGATCTGGATCCCGCCCACCACGTTGACGAACACATCCTGCTCGGCGAGCTTCAGGCCTACGCGGCGGGTGAGCACCGCGCTGATCAACAACAACCGGTTGAAGTCCACACCGTTGGGTGTGCGCCGCGCGTTTCCGAACTGCGTCGGCGAGGTCAATCCCTGGATCTCGACCAGGATCGGGCGCGTCCCTTCCATGGTCACTGCGATGGCGGAGCCGGCGGCATTCACCAGCCTTTCCGCAAGAAAGGCTTCGGAGGGGTTGGACACCTCGTTCAGGCCGCCCTCGCGCATTTCAAACACACCCACCTCTGACGTCGCTCCGAATCGATTCTTCACCGAGCGCAGCAGACGATAGGCCTGAAAGCGATCGCCCTCGAGATACAAGACCGTGTCCACGATGTGCTCGAGCACGCGCGGCCCGGCGATGGCGCCCTCCTTGGTCACATGACCGATCAGGAACACGGATACCCCCGAGGATTTGGCCAGTTCGCGCAAATGGGAGGCGCACTCCCGCACCTGTGAGACCGAGCCGGCGGACGAATCGAGTTCGGAGAGATATACCGTTTGGATCGAGTCGACGATTAGCAGGTCCGGCTTCGATTCCTGGACGTGATTGAGGATCACCTCGAGGTTGGTCTCAGTGACCAGCAGCAGGTTCTTCGGCAGATCCCTTTTCCCGTTCGAGAGGCGCGCGGCGCGCATCTTGATCTGCCGTTCGGATTCTTCGCCCGAAACGTACAACACGCGCTGGGTGCCGGCCATCTCCATCGCCATTTGCAGCATCAGCGTGGATTTTCCGATGCCCGGATCCCCGCCGATCAACACGATGGAGCCGGTCACGATTCCGCCGCCGAGTACTCGCGCGAACTCTCCAATGGGGAGGTGCAAGCGGTCTTCCGCCTCGCCGCTGATCTCTGAGATGGACCGCGGTTGGGAGCGGCCGCTCAGCCCGCGCACGGTCGCGGGTCCTTTGGTGAGCGGCTCGTCGTGGATGATCTCCTCGACCATGCTGTCGAACGATCCGCACTGCGGACATTTGCCCATGTAGGACGCGGTCACGCGGCCGCACTGTTGACATACGAAACGGGTGTGGGTTTTGGCCATGTTGGGGGCTCCCGGGGTGAGGCGAGTATAACAGAATTTATGTTCTGTTATTCCGGATGGCCATTACTTCAAAAGGTCCGCCCACCCGGAATCCCTCTTGACAAACTAGAACAAATGTTCTATTATATAGGCAGACACTGGATATCCAAATGGTTCGTCAAAGGAGCATTCCCATGAACCGCTCACTCAACCTCAACTTTCAACTGACCCCCTTTCTGGAAAGAACCGCGCTGAAACGCGGCGCGATCTTCGGCGGTATTTTAATCGCCGCGCTGCTGGCCTTCGAGGTATTCAACTTTGGAACCACGTCCTTTGCCCTGCAGGACATGCTCGGCGACCTGGCCTTTGCCGGCGTGCGCTGGTCCACCGTGCTGGCTTTGGCATTCTGCGGAATCGATTTCGCCGGCATTGCCCGCATCTTCACGCCGGAAAAGGGTCGTGATGAACCGGCAGAGGTGTATTACCTGTTCGGAGCCTGGCTGCTGGCTGCTTCATTTAATGCCAGCCTGACCTGGTGGGGCGTATCGGTGGCGATCCTGAATCACAACGCCGCGGGCGGTGTGCTGCTCGGGCAGCAAACCATGACCAAATTCGTACCGGTCTTCGTGGCGGCCATGGTCTGGCTGGTGCGCGTGCTGATCATCGGAACTTTTTCTGTCGCGGGCGAGCGGTTGTTTACCCTGGCGGATGCACGCCATGGGCAGTTCAACTACCGCAACCACCCTGCGCCGCAAGCTGCGCCAAACCCGGCGTTTAAGAGGCCGGCTCCCAGGCCGGAGACTGCCTACAACGTCAACCGACCGAAAGTCGAACCTTCGTATCATCCCGTTGGCATGAGCGCCATGAGCCGGAGCGATCGCGGCGCCCCATCCCTCAGGAGCTAGCCATCCCGGAATTGCTTTGAGTTTCTTTCTTCTCCACCTCCAGCCGCTGGGACGCCCGCAAGGGCGTCTCATGCGTTTAAAGGGGAGGTGGGTTAATCATTCGGCCGGAAGACGGTGAAATAAGCCAGAGGGCTGTACCCAAACCTGCGAAACACCCGGAATGCCGTGTCCGACGGGACAAGCGCCATGCGAATCATCCCGAGACGTTCAGCTTCCTCATGCACATGAGTAAGGAGCGTCGATCCGACGCGCTGATTCCGGAACCCGCTCAGCGTGAAGAGCTGGTGGATGAATCCCACCCCTGAAAAAGCGGTGACGAGCTGGGCCCAGCCCGCGACATGATCATCCTTTTCAGCAACCAGGTTGTGAATGTGCATGTCCATCAATGTTTCAAGCGGGATGCTTTCATTTTCCACGGACAGCTGGCGGTTGGTTGAATCCGCCTGCTCACGGGATTTGATGATGCGGACGACAGCCTCGCCGCGCAGGTTCGGAGCCGGGAGCTCCACGCCGAGGATCGGCTGCGTGTGCAGGAATTCCAGGTTGTGACGGGCGTAGCGGGTCTTTATGTCACGCGTGGCAAGCATCTCGTGAAATACGGTCAGGACGCAGTTGCCGTCCTTCGTTTTGTATTTCCGAATCGCCTTGACCACTTTGGCTGGGTCATCGTCCAGGGCAGTAAATTCAATCTGGGCCGGCTCACTGGATACTTTCCCGCGATCGGATACCCCGATCGGTCCCAGTTCCTCATACCTGGCGTTGTGCCGCACCTCATGGACGTGGTTCAAAGAGGTGATCATGGCGTCGACCACCCAACGATTTTCCAGTGCTGCAAGGGATGAGCCCATGTTTACTCGAATTGGTCCAAAGTGCTTTCACCGTGGGTCAGCACGTACAGGCTGCGCGGCTGCCCTTCCTCCCTATCATAAATGAAATCGGTGACAATGTAACGGGCGGCGAAGGCCGTCTCGAAGAGCTCGCGCGTAAAGAAGCGCCAATCCCGGGCGAGGGAAAAGTCGGCGGATTTCAGCTCCATGAAATCGGCCGGGATCTCGGCCAGCAGCAGACGTTCATCGAGAGGCGGCACGTGTTCCGGCGGGCGCGGCAGGCTCGCATTCTGCGCTGGCGGAGAATCGGTTGCGGTTGTCATAGGGTACAAAGGACGCAAACCGCTGCGGGCAATATGAGCCAGTTTGAGCGTCGGGCGCGGCCGTTTACCGAGCCTTTTTTCCACGCGACGGGTATGGATCCACCAGTCCACCTGGAAACGGTCGGAAGGAAGGCCGGCGTTCAATCCATCGCGCATCTCCCCATATTCCGCGCGGCGATACGTGCTGCAGACCGTGCCCAGCTTGGCGATATTCAGATATGCATTGCGGCTGAGCAGGGGATCGTACGTCCAAGTAATGTGATCCAGCCCTTGATGGCGCACCATCTGCCACTGGGCGCGCTTGAGGGCAAATCCCGCACCGCTGTCGCGGTAATCCGGATGAACCCCCATCATGTGCGAACAGTGTTTTGGGCGTGGACCATCCGGCGTGGATTCGAGGCCGGGGAATCCCAGGACGAAACCGATGATCTGATCCTCCTGGAAGGCGCCGAGCACGAGCCCGCCGTTGTGCACCACGGTGATCAGCATGTGCATCGGGACGATGTCCGTTTCGGAGCCCGGCCAGACTGCGCGCTGAAGCTCCTCGACCAGGGTCATTTCCTCGGGCGTTTCCAGCAGACGGATCGTGAATTTGGACATGCGGCAATCCCATCCTCCCGTTATTCGAGCGGGGTGGAGGTCTCTCAACGCGAACGCGAAGATCTTAATGTTTCCATAAGGCTCGATGCGCCGGAGGCGAGGCCTTCCCAGGTGCGCTGCAGCAGGGGTTTGCGAATCAGATAATCGAGGCGGTAGGTGAAACGGGCGGGCATCAGACCAAAGACACGCGGCATCGAATCCACCGCACAGGTGCGGTTCACCGCAAAATAATCCAGCCAGAACGCCGAAACCGGAAAGGAGGGGATGAAACTCTCGAACAGCACGGTCAGCGCCCGCAGGGTGATGGGAGATATCGGGACCAGATAGCGGTGGCGATTCGTCACCTGCATGATGATTTCGATGATCTGCTGCAGGGTGAAGAACTCACTCCCGCCGAGGTCGAAGACCTGGTTGATCGTTTCCTCCTTTTGCAGGGACCAGATCATGCAGGTCACCAGGTCCTCCACCCAAAGCGGCTGGACCACGGTGCGCCCGCCCAGGGGAATTGGAAAGATGCCGGGCGAGGCGCGTATCAGGCGCGCCAGATTGTTCGTGAAGCGATCCTCCGGGCCGTAGACCAGGGAGGTGCGCAGGATGGTATAGGGCACCCGTCCGTGTCGGATGTGTTCCTCGGCGATGCCCTTGGCCTTGAACGCGGGATACCCCGAAGCGCGCGCCGCGCCGATGTGACTGAGATACACGATGCGCTCCACGCCGGCGTCCGCCGCGGCGTTCACCAGGTTTTCCGTGCCGTTGATATCGGCGGCGAGCAGGTCCCCGCGACTGCCCTGACCCTCGGCGCTGGCGAGGTGGAAGACGGTCTGCACGTCGCGCAACGCGGCGCGCAGGCCGCGCGCGTCCGCCAGGGATACGACCGCCACTTCGATCGGCACTCCCTTCGGCAGGCGCGGCGTGCGCGGCGAGGGCCGCAGCAGCGCCCGCAGCGGATACCCGACCTCGGAGAGATGACGGATCAACGTGCGCCCGATGAATCCGGTCGCGCCCGTGATGAGAATCATGCGGAGGATTATAGCAGAGGCAGATAGGAAGGGATTATTAACACGAAGGCGCTGAGACAGATAGGTGATAAATATTCTTTGCGCCTTCGAGAGACTGTCTGTGGGCGCAAAGGGACTCGAACCCCTGACCTCTTCTGTGTAAGAGAAGCGCTCTAACCAACTGAGCTATGCGCCCGTGCCCCGCATTATAGCATGGTGCCACCTTGGTTGGTTGTTCCGTGGCGCACTTCGTGTACTTTGTGGTTGAATGGAGACCGCTGCGTTATAATCGCCGTTGAACGAGAGGAGCAAACCCATGACCAGTCCCAAACCGCTAAACTGGGAACCCGCGCCGGGTGTTGGCTATAACGTAATTCGCCGCGGCGACGGGGGCATGACCCTGACGTTTACCGACCTCACCGAAAAAACAATGGAGCACTGGCACAATTTTGCCCTCGAGCATCTGCTCGGCTCGGACCGCCGCACGCGCAACCTGTATGACCTGCGGGCGGTGAAGGACATCCCGGAGAAGGCCATCCGCATGGCGGTGGACGTCAACAGCGATCCCTCGGCGCGCAACATCCGCGTGGCGGTGGTGGTGGCGGACCAGAAGGTGGCGGACGCGATCCGCAGCGTGGCTGCGATGGCGCTTCCCGAAACGGCCGCCGCGCTCAAGCTCTTCACCGACATCAACGAGGCGGAAGCCTGGCTGGCGCGCCCGCTGGATCAGATACCCTGATGTCTTTCCCTTGCGGGGATGATGTGCGAGCCCCTTCGTGCTGAGCGGACACTGAGCAATTGAGGCGAAGTGGAAGTCGAAGCGCGGGGCGACACTTGCACCGCACTGCCTTTCCTGACACCGTCCGTCAGGACAGGTGCGGTGCAGTGCAGGTGAGCAATCTCCTCATTAACACCGGGATTGCCGCGATTCCGAGATTGCTTCGTCTGCCTGCGGCATCCTCGCAAAGACATAATCAAATATGAAATCCTCCTCCCTGCAAATTGGGAAATTCACATTTAGTTGGGGAAGCCGCACGTATGTGATGGGCATCCTGAATGTCACAGCGGATAGTTTCTCCGGGGATGGGATCATCGCCAAGGGGGACGCTGTCGAGGTGGCGGTGTCTCAAGCACGTGACTTCCTCGCCTCGGGTGCGGATATCCTGGATGTGGGCGGAGAGTCCACGCGGCCGGGGTCGGTGCCGGTAAGCGCGGAGGAGGAGATCGGGCGCGTGATCCCGGTGGTTCGGGCAATTCGCACCAATCTTCCCGATGCATTGATCTCGATCGACACATGTAAATCCGATGTGGCGCTGCAGGCCTTCAAGGCCGGCGCTCACATCCTTAACGACGTATGGGCATTGCGCGCCGACCCGCAGCTGGCCGATGTCGCCGCGAGGTACAGGGCACCGGTGATCCTGATGCACAATCGCAGCAACCCGGCCAGCCTGGAGGTGCGCGAGAGACTCGGCAGCGCTTATATCGGCGCGGAATATCAAAACCTGCTCGAGGATGTAATGCGCGAGCTGCTCGCAAGCGTGGACCTGGCGCGCCGGGCCGGGATCCCCGACTCGCACATTCTGCTGGATCCGGGCATCGGGTTTGGCAAAACGCGCGAGCATAACCTCGAATTGGTGAATCGACTGGGCGAGATTCGGGCGATGGGATATCCGGTCCTGCTCGGGACCTCGCGCAAATCCTTCATCGGTTTCACGCTCGACCTGCCTGCGGATCAACGCCTGGAAGGTACTGCTGCAACCGTTGCGGTTGGAATTGCGCGCGGCGCGGATGTGATCCGCGTTCACGATGTGAAGGAGATGGCGCGCGTCGCCAGGATGACGGACGCGATCGTCAGGATGTAGGTCGCGTTTAAACGCGACTTGCATTTATTTCATGATCGAAGACTACAGCAAGGATCTCCTTCGCACCGGAATTATCGAGGCAAAAGCGGGGAACAGGGAGGGCGCCCGGCGCTACCTTGACCGTGCCATATACATGGCGGGCACTCATGAAGTGCTTTCCGAGGCCTGGTTTTGGATGGCTGAGGTCACCGACGAGGCGGGAGATAAACGCAAAGCGCTCGAGAATTGTCTTTCCCATGACCTGCGCCATGCGCGGGCGCGGCGCGCGCTGGCGATCCTGGACGGCAGGCTCAAGGCGGATGAAATCATCGACCCGGATCGACTGCCGCCCGCGTCGGAGGGATTGAGGCGGGCGGATGCAAGGCGCTTCATGTGCCCGAAATGCGGCGGACGCATGTCCTACGCGCCGGATGGGCAGAAGCTGGTGTGTGAGTACTGCAGCCGGGGTCAGGCCCTTTCCAGCGGTCCCGCGGTAGAGAAGGATTTCCTCCTTGCCATGGCCACTGCGCGCGGTCACGGCAGACCGTTGCAGGAACAGGTCTTTCACTGCAATGGCTGCGGAGCGGAATTCATCCTTCCGCCAAAACTGATCTCGGCCGCGTGTGTGTATTGCGACTCACCTCATGTGGTCAGCCTCGAAAAAACACGGGATCTGCTCGCTCCGGATGGGATCATTCCGCATGCGTTTACACAGAAACGCGCAGTGAAGTTGTTGATTCAATGGGTGGAGCAGAATGACCTCCAGCCGGAGAAGCAGGTCGACCTGCCGCGCGGGCTGTACCTCCCCTTATGGACATTCGACATCGGTGGCGAGGTCGATTACACCGCCGAGGTGGCAAAATCCGATGAAGACACAACCCCACCCCTGAATCCAAGATACCCGGTACCAACTTCGATCGAGGACAAGTACCCTGTGATGATGGACGATCTGCCTCTGCCTGCGTCCCGCAAGACCTCCGCGGTTCTTTTGAAGCTGATTCCTGCATTTGACCTGACATCTGCAAAACCCTACGATCCGCGTTACCTCGCCAGCTGGCCGGCGGAAATCTACGACGTTCCCATGGCGGAAGCCTCACTCGATGCCCGCAGCCAGGCCTATCAGCAAACCCTGAGGGAGATGCCAGACCGCCTGTCGCCGATGCACATCCTTCACACCTCTTCTGCCAGCCTGGCTGTCGATTCCTTTAAATTGATCCTGATTCCGATCTGGATGACGGAGATCCCCTTCGGCGGTCGTGAACATCTGGTCCTGATCAACGGTCAGAATGGGAATGTGGCGAGCGATATCATGGACAGGAATGCAAAAGAAGAGGGGGGAAAAGCGGGTCTAAAGGAATTTCTTTCCGGTCTGATCGACGGCTGACCATGGTCCATCGTCTGCGGTCCATGGCCCGTTCCTCTGGTTTACAATAACCACATGCCCCCCACCTTGCCGATCCTGCGCTCCCGCCGCGAGCGGAGATTGGACCGTCAGAGAAAACAATCTGCGCGGGTTCGCAGCGTTGTCCTGACAACCGGCATGATCCTTTCCATTCTTCTGGCTGTGTTCATTTTTGCCGGCGCGCTCACCTACGCGGAGTACACGCGCGAGCTTCCCTCTGTGACGCTGCTGCCGCATCTGTTGAATCCGCCGGCGGGATTGCTGCTGCAGCCCACACGCATCTATGACCGCAACGGACTGCAGTTGTTGCACACCTTTGCTCCCGCCGAATCCCCGCGGCGCTACATTCCCCTCAGCGAACAAAATCCCCAGCACCTGCCCCCGAACCTGATCAACGCGGTCATCGTTGTTCACGATCCACAATTCTGGAAACATTCCGGTTATGCCATACAGGGATATCGCCAGCCGGAGTCCCACCCGACGATCGCCCAAAAACTGGTCAGCGACCTGCTGCTGTACAATGAACCGCCCACAAGCCGGCGCGCCATACGCGAGCGCATATTGGCCGCGCAGATCACCGCGCAATATGGACGCACGCAGGTCATGGAGTGGTACCTGAACAGCGCGCACTTCGGGAATTATGGGGATGGCGCGGAAGCCGCCTCCCAGCTGTATTTCGGAAAATCCGCCGCACAGCTCACGCTCGCGGAGGCCGCGATCCTGGCTGCGGTCAGCGAGACCCCCGCGCTCAACCCGCTGGACGCGCCCCAGGTCGCGATTCAACGCGGGCGGGAGGTGATCCATATCCTGAACGGTTTGGAGATCGTGAGCGATCAGGACGCTGCACGCGCGCTGGAGGAGACTCCGGCGATTCAACCAGCGCCTCCCTCACCGACCTGGCCGGCGGAGGCGTTTACGAACCTGCTGCTCACCCAGCTTGAGTCTCAAATCCCGCGCGAGCGGATCGAGCGCGGCGGATTGGTCATCATCAGCACGCTGGATTACGATTTGCAGAAACAAGCCTCCTGTGTCACGGAGGTCTACGCGGCGCGGCTGGCAGGATTGGCGGAACCGGGGGCAGTTGAGTGTGAAACGGCGCGCCTTCTGCCGTCCCTGCCGCCGGGAGTCACGTTTCCGGACTCGTCTGCAAGCGCGTTGATCCTCGACCCAAGGGCCGGCCAGGTGCTGGCTGTCGTGGGTGAAACCTTTCAAGGCGCGGAGACTCCATTATTGTCGGCACACCCGGCGGGGTCCGTGCTGGATGCGTTCATCTATCTGACCGGATTCACGCGCGGCTTGAGTCCGGCCTCGCTGACCTGGGATATTCCCGACCCGGCGGATGTTCAAGAGATTCGGAATTTCGACGGGGAATATCATGGTCCGATGCGCCTGCGTGCGGCGCTTGCCAATGATTATCAGGTTCCTGCGCATGCATTGGAGATTCAGATGGGCAGGGAGAACGTCGAATCGGTTGCCACCTCTTTTGGCCTGGAGATGGACGCAGAGGTCTCCATGCTTGAGCTGGCTGGGGCGTACGGTGTGTTTGGCACTCAGGGTGTGCAATATGGGCAGGAGCTCGGCGAACGTTTTTCCGCCGTTACGGTGCTGCGCGTGGAAAGCGCAGACCGCTCTGTGCTTTTCGATTGGGGAACTCCCCGGGCACAATCCATTGTGACTCCGGGCCTGGCTTACCTGATAACGCATGTTCTGAGCGATGACAGCGCACGCTGGCCTGCCTTCGGGAGATCGAACGCGCTGGAGATCGGAAGACCCGCGGGAGTGAAGGTCGGGCAAACGGTGGATGGACACGATGCCTGGGTGGTGGGCTACACCCCCTCGGTGCTGGCGGTGGCTTGGACGGGTGTGCGCGGAGAGGGGGTGAGCCTGACCCCGCGTTTTCCGGCCGCGTTGTGGAATGCGCTGGTGGCATATGCCGCGAGGAAATCAACCAACGCTGGCTGGACCATGCCGCCCGGCGTAAGCCAGATCACGGTTTGCGATCCTTCCGGAATGCTTCCCACGCGTGAATGCCCAAATCTGGTCGCTGAGGTATTTCTGAATGGAAGCGAGCCGGTTCAGCCGGATACCTTGTATCGCGAGTTCGCGGTCAACCGCGAGACCGGTCTGCTGGCCACGGTGTTCACTCCGCCGGAGCTGGTCGATGTGCGCGTGTATCTTGCGGTTCCGGAGCAGGCGCGCGTCTGGGCCGAAGGGGCGGGCATGGATATCCCTCCCGCCTCCTATGACGCCATACAAGCCCCGCGGGCGAATCCGAACGTAAGCCTCACCGCGCCCGGCATGTTCGCCGAGGTATCCGGAGTCGTATCGATTCAGGGAACGGCTGCCGGGGAGGATTTCTTCCTTTACCGGGTGCAGGTGGGCAAGGGGCTCAATCCACAGGAATGGATTCAGGTGGGAGGCGATGGGACGACGCCGGTCGAGGAGGGTCTGCTGGCCGAATGGAATACGCAGGGATTAAGTGGATTGTACGCGGTGCAGCTGCAGGTGGTGAGGAGCGACCAAAGGGTGGAGACGGCGGTTATTCAAGTGACGGTTCATGATTAGCCTTTAGGAATCAGTCGTTAGCAATTAGTTCTTGTGATTGGTCGTGGAAATTTGCTATTCGTGAAATGTCTTTGGAATTGGTCGGTCGCTGAGGAGGTGGTATGAGAGATTTTCGTACTCTTAAAGTCTGGGAAAAGGCACACGCGCTTGCTTTGGAGATATACAGGACAACCGGTGCATTTCCAAAGCAGGAGCTTTATGCTCTGACCAGTCAGGTCCAACGTGCGGCAGTTTCGATCCCAACCAATATCGCAGAGGGCTGTGGAAAAGACAGCCGACTGGAAATTAAACGGTTTTTCCAGATTGCGATGGGATCAGCCAGTGAATTGGAGTATCTGTTATTGCTTGTCCATGATTTGAGCTATCTCCCCGGAAATGATTACAGGAACCTGCATGACAAGCTTGTAGAAGTACGGAAAATGCTCAATGCATATATCCAGCGTCTGAAGGCCAGCCGTTGACCTCCTTTCAACGAATCGCTGGTTTCAATATGCCAACCTCCAGCCTCAAATCTCTTGTATCTAATATCTAACCTCTGATATCTAATATCTAACCTCTCAACTCACCGCGCCAAGACCTTCGTCATGTGATAGTACTCCATGTTCGCCTTGCGCTTGTTGCTGATCACTTCGGCGATGGGAATGTATTCGATGCCCTTGCCTTTCAGGCCGGTCATCACCCCGTGCGTGTCCTGAGCCAGTGCCTCCACGGCCTTCACTCCCATGCGGGAGGCCAGCAGGCGGTCATAGGCAGTGGGTGAACCGCCGCGTTGGATATGGCCGAGGATGGTTACGCGGGTTTTGAATCCCACGTCCATTTCGTTGATCTTCTCGGCGATCTCGGTCGTGCGCAGGGCGGATCCCTCGGCGTTGATGATGATGGCGTGGGTCTTGCCTCGGCGGTAAGCGTCCTCCACGGTCGTCAACACCTCCTCGACGGTGGTTCGAACCTCCGGAATCAACACCATCTCCGCACCGCAGACGATGCCGGCCATCACCGCCAGGTAGCCGTTGTTGCGTCCCATGGTTTCGATCAGAAAGGCGCGCTGATGGGAGGAGGCCGTGTCGCGCAGCTTGTCGACGGCGTTCT
>Ga0194127_10002878_pt1 | contig 22772 bp, 15 predicted proteins | sample TA2KigC100mmetaG_FD_148624 | JGI IMG/M metagenome (GOLD analysis project Ga0194127, IMG submission 148624) | Freshwater microbial communities from Lake Tanganyika, Tanzania - TA2015036 Kigoma Deep Cast 100m | ecosystem: Environmental > Aquatic > Freshwater > Lake | place: Tanzania: Lake...
CAATTGGTGTTATATTCCAAAAATTTTTATTTACTTCTAAAACGTCAATATATTTACTTAATTTATTTTTATCTAGAACATTGATTTTCCAATTAGGATTTTGTGTGATCCATGATTGTTTGCACAATTTGCAAATATATGGAGCGTTTTTCCATCCCTGTTCCCAAAATATCCATATATTTTTCGGAAAAGTCATTTTATTTATACATTTATAATATAAATAAAATTTGAATTTAGATACTTAGATATATTAAGATATATTAATTTATTTATTACCAAATGTTTGATTAATAGCTGATCGTGCAGCACTTGATGCTACTTCTTTTGTCAAGTTGCGTTGTTCTGCAAGTTCTCGATTCAAGTTTTCAATCATCTTATTCAACACAGTAACTTCTTTTTGTAGTTGTGTAACTTGTGCATTAACATCTGCAGTTTGCATTTTATATGTAAGTTCCATAGTAAGTTTTTCTTGTTGCAGTTTCGCATCAAATTTACCTTTTTCTGCTCCAACTTCTGCTTTCAAGTTACTATCAAACTTTTCTTTCAATTGTTTTAGTTCAGCAATGAGAGCATTCTTTTCACTTATTAGTTTATCATAATCGGCTTTTTCTACAAGAAGCATGTTATTTTCAGTAGCCAAAGTAGCACACGCTTTAAGTTTATATTCACGTAATTTCTGTGTTGTTTCAATTTGTGAATTCTTAAAATTTAGTTCAAGATCTTTCTTAATATTTTCATAATGTCGTTCTAAATCTTTTTTGTTGTTTTCATAATTAGATTTTAGTTCTTTTTCTAGAGCAATAAATTCTTGTTGAAGAAAACCAATTTTAGAAGTATGATCAGTTTCAATCTTTTGTATCAAAGTATCATATTCTTGTTGTTTTGATTCAATTTGTAAATCGAGTTCAGTTAGTCTTTCGTTAGTCATTGCATGTAGTTGCTCAAGAGCACTGGTAAAAGCATCACCTTTGTAAACTAAATTATTAATTGCCTGTGCCAATTGTAGTCTATCAGACATATCATGAGTTTTAATAGGTCCGGTAGTAAAATTTACTAGCGCAGATGGTTTTTTTGCAAGAGCACGTGAAGCAGTAGTAACAACAGATTTTACAGGAAATACTTCGGATTCATTATCTGAATTAGATACAACAATAGGCTCAGGTTCTGATTTAGCTTTAGTTACGCGTTTTGGAGGCATTTATAATTATTATAATTCGCAAATCTTTATGTAGATTTAGAAAAATTTATTTCAGTAAGAAAATAATGCAATATTATTTTGATATTATTCGGCAAATTATTAATTTTATCAAGAAATATATCATTATTTCTTTCTTTGTCATAAAAATAATCAGAAATTTCTTTTAACTGATTTTCATATTTAATTATATCATTCGAAAATTTAATTTTATTTAATCTTGATGGTTTTCCATTGATAAATACATGATATGGAAAAACATTTTTTGTAACTATTTGACTTCCACCTACCATAGTATATTGCCCAATTGTTACGCGTTGTTGAATGAATCCATAACCTCCAATGTTACAATTATTTAAATATTTACTAAAGCCACCCATAATAACTCTTGGATAAAATGTAACATTATTATTTACAATAACATCATGTCCCATATGACATTCTGCTAAAAAATTATTATTATCGCCAACTAATGTTTTATTGTCAACACCAGCAAATAAAATATTACGAACATGAAAAAAATTATTATTTCCAATTTTTATCCCTTTGATATTATCGAAGTTATAATCCCTATAAGCATTACTCGATTGTACTGGATATTCGCCAATTGTGTTATTATTGAATATAATATTATTATTGCTAATTTAAGAACAGGTATGAAAATATCGACAAATAAAAAACCTGATATAAGTTTTTGGGCAGGGTCAAATGATTATATTCCATTTGAATTTTTTGAACAAGTTATAAATTATTATTCAGAAGATAAATTACAATTATATGGAATTAATAATTATAAAAATGGGAGTAATATAAGCATTTTTTGCAAATATGATGGCATTAAAAATACTATCAATGATACAGATTTATTTTTATGGGATGGCACAGATAGTAATTCTAGATGTAATTATTTATATAAAGGTGGCATAATAGGAATTAATAAAAATGTTTATAATAATTTTTCAAATTTAATTGAAAAATGGAATTATGACGAGGGAGCAAATGAAAAACTAATAACACAAATACAAAATATTGATATTTTTTATTCTAAGCAAATTTATTGGTTTAATATAAAAACTATATCAAATAGCAATATATCAAATTTTGAATATATAAAAAAATCATATGGTCATCAAAGTGTTAAAAACATTGATATTGAATGTTATCAAAAAATTATTGAAGAGTTAAAAAATATAATTATTCAATAAGTTCATATTCATCATTTTCATCATCTGAATATTCATTAATAACTTCATAATATAATAATGCTTGTCGCGCTGCTTCTTGTTCTCCCTTCTTTTTAGAAGAACCACAACCTTTGCCTACTTTTGTCCAAACTATTTCATCATCATCATCTTTAGTATAGCCCGTTACATACATTTTAAAATATTTCTTTCCAGTTTCGTCTGTGCCAATAGTTGATTCTAGACCATATTTGGGATCTTCCCATTTCATTTTATGATAATACTGTAATAATAAATCTTTGTAGTTAGTTTCTTTATATAATAGCTGTGAAATATCTACTTCTTTTTGAATCATAGATATTATAAAATTCTTACAAGTATTAAAATCACTTTCAAGATAAAGAGCACCTATAAAAGCTTCATAACAATCTTCAAATATACTGCGATTCTTGTCACGACCTCCAATTTGTTCTAAATTGCGTGCAATTAAAGCATATTCGTTAAATTTAATTTTTATTGCTAGCTGAGAAAGAGTTTCTCCACTTTCTATCTTGGTTCTTAGTCGCGTCATAAATCCCTCTTGTTCATCTTCATATCGTGTATATAAATATTCGGCTAAAACACAGTGAATAATAGAATCACCTAAAAATTCTAATCTTTGATAAGATGCTTTTTGTAAAGGAATTGCATTTTTTGGATTGTCAATTGGACTCAAATTTTTCTCCTTAATTATTATACGAAGCCTATCTTTTTCTAGATCTTTTTCTACATATGATGAGTCTGTCATTGCTTGTTGAAATCTTTCAAGATTTTTTACTTTATGATTAATTCCATATGATTTTAATACCGATTCTATATATTTTTTAGTAATGTATTTATTATTTTCATTTAGAACATAAAGATAAAGATCTTCGTCTTTAATATTAATATTTTCAATATTAATATTAGTTTGCATATTATAGTATATATAACTATATATCTTTAAATATTTATAAATCAAATTTTTTTTCAGTCCAAATGTGGTTCTGTATATGCATCTAGAATATCTACCACTTCATCAACATCTTCTATAACATCTTCTATAACATCTTCGGGATTTTTTTCTTCACCAAAGAGAATAGATTTCTTACTATTGCTAATTAAATTTCCCGATGTAAAAAAGAAAATATATTTAATTTCTAGTTCTGATTTAATCTCAACATCATTTTCTCCGTCTTCTTTTACATCTTTCTTAATAGGTTCATACGTAAAAAAATATGGTTTATTACGTTTTTTGCGAACTTCTCCAATTAATTGGCGTTCTTTTTCTGGTGGTATTGTCGAACCTTGAAGGTCCAATACAAAATCTTCAAATAATGATTTATCAAATATATTTTGTTTATTGCTTTTTAAATATTTCTTTCTCATTGTGATTATATGAGATGTCATAATATAATATATATTCTTCATTTTAGTATCATTATTTATTTTATATTTTAATAGATTTATCATACATGTCATTAAAACATAATTATATGAACCAATATAATATTTATCAGTTGCATTATTTAATACTGTCTTATACGGCACGCATTTTTTATTATTATCACTAATTATACATACTAAATCATTATTATAATATATAGCGACCGAATAGCCAATATATTGAAAGAATGGAAAATATTCTTTTATTACTATATCAGGATAAGTTTTTTTAAGATCATTAATCAGTTCTAGACTATCTTTTTTATAATTAGTACTTACAAATTCATAAAAAATAGGATCTGTAATTTTAATATTTGTATGATTTACTTTACTGGCTCTAATATAATAGTTATATATAAATAATCCACCGCTATGTATCAAAGAATTTCTATTTTTAGAAAATTCTAATATATTTTCAAGTATTGGTTTATTTTCATCTATAATAGTAATATCAAATTCTTTATTAGTATATGGAAATGGATAATATTTTTGCAACAAAAAATATCGTTCAAATGCATTCTTATCTTTGAGTCGCCAATAACTTACTAATGGATCATTTATTATACGCAAATAATCTATTACTAAGAATTGAGGCTGTACTATTATAATATCATCAATATTTTGAAAAGGAGTTTTATTATAAATATTTTTTGGCATATATGTTAAATTGCAATATAATCTATTATTAACATAAAGAGAATAGCTTTCTTTGTGAATTGCTTCTCGTCCTCTGACATATTTATATTCTTTTTCATTTAATTCATTACATAATTTAATTAGGTCACCAATTGGATCAGGAGTATAAAAATCTATATCTGGAATTTTATATTTTGAGTAAATATTTTCAGTTGCTTTTTTTTCACCAAGCAAATAATCTAATGCAACACTGCCATAAATTTTTCTTTTATTAGTTTTAATAAAAGTTAACACTATAAGATAAATTGCATCTATTTCTGTTTTAGTAGGTTCACATACATCTAATTTTTTTTGATTAACTATATCCATAAGATGGTCTATCTTTTGATTAAATAGTATTAAATCATAATTATCATAAATGCTCATTATAATAATTTATATAATATAATCTTTATATACTATAAGTTATAAACTCAATTTTTTTTAGATTAACTTACTAATGATATTATAATATTTAGGGCATTTATTATTATTGTGTAACGGTATTAAAGTATAGTATAAAGAAGCAGTAAGATATTGCAAATATTCCCATAGTTCTTCCCCATATTTAGCTAAAAAATTTTTTTTAAAATAAGCCAATATATTATTTTTATACTCAACAGATATTTTTTTATCTAGTAAGATTTCATCATATCCAGTAAATGATTGATATAATTTAGCATAATCATAAAATATATCTCCAAATATAGTTACTTGATCATTAATTTTTCCACGCATATCTATAAATTTAATCTTTCCATAAGAATTTACTATGACATTAGTTAGTACTAAATCACCATGTATCATTCTACAAATTCCAAGATTTTTATTTTCATATTCTTCTAATTTATCTTTAATTTTATTATAAGTTTCTAAATAATTAGGAAAAGTACTGTAGTTATAGTTACTGAATCTAGTTTTTAATTTTTTAGAATAATTTTCATAAATATTTATACTATCATTTGATTTTATACTATGTAGTCTATTAATAGTACCAATAATAGAATCTAATAATTCAATTGTAAGTTCTTCTTTTATATATAAATTACTAATTGCAATTCCATTTATTTTTTCCATATCGTACCATTTAAAAGTAGTGGCATCATGATTAAAAAAATATGGAAAAATATCTTTGAGACTATTAGGAATATTCAAATAATAATTAATTTGACCTTCTAAATTATCGGAAGATTTTTTTAATACTTCTATACTATTAGTCAAAGAAATATTATTAAAATATCGTGGCTCAATTTTAAAATTATAATATCCAAGTTCTTTATCTAAATCTGCAAACGCATTTATTCCTTTATCATCTATATAAAAATCAGCATATGGTTTTCCAAAATAAATTTCATCATATGGAATATTAAATTTAGCTAAAGTTTCAAATGTTATTAACCCAATATCTTTTAATAATTTACCATTATTACCATGATGTGTTTTCATACGGCGCGCTGTATGTATTATAATAGTATTTCCCATTTCTTTTAAATAGCGTAAATAATTAATATTATGTTCAATTGGTTCTACTGTTGTATAATCATTTTTTACTTTTGGATATGATACCAAAGTATTGTCTAAATCAAAGCAAATTCTCTTTGTATCTATCAATGACTTTTTATTATAAGCATCAAATCGAGGATAATTATTACAAAATATTTTTACATGTAATGGAGTACCCAAACAAATATAATCCTTTTTATTTATTAATTCATTATAAAAAATATTTTGGTAGTTTATCATAGTTTTTACTACTGTCGAAATATAAAACTCTCCTTTCTGTAATATAGTATTATCTATAATTAATTTACAATAATTTTTTAAACTAATCCAAGAATTAAATCCATAAGACCCGCTGCATGCATAATTAGATATTTTTTCTTTTTCTACTATATCTATTATTTTATCTTTATACAATTTAACATATGAATAAATAGGATCATTCGAATAATCTTCAAATGTGAATATTTTATTTTCTCCATTCCATAAACTTATAATATCGCAGTTATAAAAGTTATCTCCATCTAGGCTTATTATAGGACAGTCTTCTGTGTTAGATAATTTATTAAGCATCATATATATAGATTCAGCAGCACCACGCGTATCCTCTTCTAGTTTTAAAAATGTAAATTTTAATTTGGGATAACTTATTTTTAAACTATCTTCAAAATTATATTTAAATAATTCTTTATTATAGGGTATTAATATTTGCGTAATATTTACAGTATTTAAATTGTCAAATAGCCAATTAATAATAGGCTTTCCAAATACATTAATTAATGGTTTGGGATTAGAATATCCACATTTTTTGAATCGTTTGCCAAATCCACCTAATGGAATTATTATAAACATAGTATGTATATATTTATAATAAAAATTTATATCACTGTTTAAACTAAAAAATAATTGAAAAAAATAATATAAATAAATAAAACTATATAATATAATTAAATAATGGATATTACTATACCTACTAAAAAAGATTTATCCAGATATAAGTTTATAACAGAAAATGCAAAAGATCTTGATGTAAAATTTATAGCATTTGCTAAAAAAAATATAGAAAGAGCAAAATATACAATAGAACTTTCTAAAATTCTATTAAATATATATAAGGCAGAACAATTAGAAAAAGGAATATTTGAATTTGCTCTTGTTCACACATTTTTAAATAATTTAAATGAAAAATTTGTTATATCTGTATATCTAGATAAATTTTACGATATTAGAGATAATATAAATGATAATATAAAAATCAATAACAAGACTTTAAAACCAGCTATATTATCAGGACATATACGACCAGAATTAGTTCCTTTTTTGTCTCCCCAACAGATGCATCCTGAAAGATGGGCTGAATTGTTAAATATTAAAAAATATCGTGAAGATAAAGAAAATAATATTGCTACAACCGACTTATATAAATGCCGCAAATGTGGAGAACGCAAAGCAAAGATTACACAATTACAAATTAGATGTGCGGATGAACCAACTAGTACATTCGTAACTTGTTTAGTTTGTTATAATACCTTTGTTATGTAAATAAAATATTTTTTTATTTATAATTAATACAGTTTAATACACTTTTATATTCTGATTAGAAAAATCAAATATAATAGTTAAATAAGTGATATAATTTTTTTGATATATTCAGTTTTATCACTATAAATTATAATATATATTTAATGGTCATAACTTTTTTATATAAATTAAATATCCAATAACCATTTTTTAAGAGGTATAATCATACCATTTTCATCAATAGTTTTTAATTTAGAAGTATTAATTATAGAAGTTGATACATCATACTTTTTTTTATCTTTTATATAATCGTCCATATCATTAATATTTGCGAATGTTCTCTCAGTTGGTATAGTATTGTAAATATCACGCGGTAATTGCATAAGATATACAAGGGGTTTGAAAAAATCAGAATTAATATTTTGGAATCCAAAAAATTTACTTATACTATTTTTACTCCGAATATTAACATTAAATATATTATTTAACGTATTATTTAATTTAGAGTTATAATATAACATATGCTGTTTTTCTGTATCATTTAATAATATGCCAAATCCACGCATTCTATATTTGTTAATAATATCAATTGGATCACGAATACCTGCAAAATATTTATAATCTATATTAATACCTGTCATCATGGCAGTCAGACAAGAAGGAAGTATTTTAACTGTTTCGCCATTATAATAAGCACGTACACATGGTAAGTGAAATTTAGTTATTACCGAATAGAATGAATCTCCTTTAACTTGAAATGCTTCTATACTATGTAGCATCTTTTTAGAATGTATTTTAAATTTTATACTTTCACTTATTTTAAAGAGTATCTTATTAAGTTCATAAGATACTTTATCTTCTGGAGATTTAAAATCATTAACACACTGATAATATTCGTTATCACTATTTTCTGTAAAATCTGTTTGAGTAAAATTATCCACTATATAAATATTCATTTCGTCAATACTTACTAAATTATAAAAATGATTATATAATATATTGTCTTTAGTGAATTTTAATTTTTGTGCTTCATTCCTAATATTTTTATAATTAGTATAAATATCATAAAAATATTCTTTAATATTTTGTTGGGCAATGTTTTCAATAATATTATTCAAATCATAATTAGTATTCAATTTTTGGTTAATCTCATCTAATTTTAGTTTAATATAGTCACAATGTATTATTAAAGCAAGAGTTTTTTTAGGTTCAATAGTGAGTTTAAATTCATCTGTTTTATAAATATTTTTATTTATTTGCCGAATAATTAATTCAAATTTATCCATAAAATCAAAAACAGAACTAGTATTACACATTAAATCTATATCTGAATTAGAATAATAATGACCAAAATAAGTTTTCATATTATCATTATCATTTTGTTCAGCATGTTTAACTAAATCTATTAAAGGAGACTTTTTCATTAGACAAGCTGGAATGACAGAACCGGATACTGCAAAGTTGTTCCAATTAATACTATCAAAAATATTTTTAGTCTCATTCCCTGTGGTGAAAAGATTAAATCTTTTCTTAAATTCAGTTAAATCACAAACTCCATATTGTTCTTCAAAATTATTATAACTCATTGGAAGGGTCATACAATTATTTTGTATATCAATAGATTTCTGTGAAGTCAGCAAAGTAATATATGGATTAAGGTGAATATCAGATTGAACTAATGGAAATACTGGCAATAAATTTGCAGTATTAATATCAAATACATATCGTTTATTATCTGTTGTTTTAGTTTTAAAAATACATTCTTCTGTATAAAAACACAACCATGCATATCCAAATAAGTATCGATAAATATGATAATTTTCATCAATAATATTTTTCATTTTTTCTAATACAAATTTATTATTTAATACTAAATGACAATATTCTTTAGAAACTAATAGAATATTAAAAATATCATATAAATACTTTTTATGTAAATTACTATCAAGATTATGAAATAGTTCATTAACTAATTCATAATTTATTTTCATAGTTGCAAGTTTTTCATCTGCAGTTGCATAATAAGTTCTATTTTTTAGGTCCTTAAGACCATTGTGAATATCAACAAAGATATCTTTACGATAAATATGTTCTAAATAATTATTATTTTTTGGCACGTCTTTTTCAAGTTCATTAATTACTTTATTAATTTCTATATCATAATTTTTTTTAATAGAATTTGCTTTAACCAATCCTTTAACATGTGATTCTTTAAAAGTATATTTAAATTTACGATCTATAAAATTTTTTGTAATAGTATAATTACAGTTTGATTGAATTGACCAATAATCTGATTCTTTAATAGAAGTAATACTTTTATGTAGTTTATAAATATTTGGATGATAATTATCGCGGTTATAATATACATCAAGCATAATTGCTTTAAAAATATTATTGTTTTCATCTGGCATTTCATATTGATCTTTATAAATATTTGCAAAGTTTTCTGTTAATTCTATCATTGGAATAATAATCTCATTAAAATTCTCAAAAGAATATTTATTATGATTAAATATTTCTAGAATATTATTTTTTCCTTCGCTTTTCATAGTATCTACGATAATTGCTTGAGCAAAATGTTCCTTATTTTTTAGAATTTTAGAAGATGCTTCAATAATAGTAAAATATTTGGATAGTTTGTTAAATTCTTCTAAATCAACAATTTTATCAAAAAACATAGCTAAAATATCTTTATCATCACTAGTAAGTTTATCTATAACAATATCATTACGTGTACATAAAATATATACTTTTTTATAATTAGAATATAATTCTTTTTTTTCTAGTTCTTTTAGAGGGCATTCTGTATTGCTAATATAAAATGGATTTTTAATTTCTCCATCGTGTAACTCTATTGAATCTACTGTAACTGATTCAATTGATTCATAACTATTACTATACATATCAAACTCAAGAGAGTCAAGATTAATTTCCATAATATTAATTTTATTAATAGTAAAAAACAATGATAATAATATATTAATTAACATATAGTCAATATTTCAATTTTTTATAAACAACATATAATTAATCATCAAATTCACTATCACTATCACTATTACTATCACAATCAGATATTTGTGCTCTTATAATTCTACCATCAATTGAAATTTTATCAATTCTATTAATAATATCTTCATAAACAGTAGAAGGTATTGCAATATTAAAACTATTATTACATACATCAATTAATTTATCTTTGTTAAGTTCTTTATATTTAAAAACTGCTTGTAATATTTTTGCTTTAATTATAGTTTCTGACGGAAGTTCTAATTTTGTTTGTTCTTTGGATTCTTCTCCCATAGCTTTACTTAATAATTTTTCATAAATATTAATAATTGCAAAATTATTATCTTTGTAAGTAAAGTTAGTATTTATACAACATATTGTTTTGGTGGAATCTGTAAAACTTATTAATTGTGCCAATAATAAACTATTAAGATAAATACTTAATTTAGAAACAGGCATATTAAAATCTTTTGCAAGTTCGTTAATATCTTTACTTGAATTATTCAGTGAATAATAAATACCCATTTGTATTATATTCATACGAATATTATATTCTTTATCGGTTTTTATATTGAGTACACCAATACAATTATCGTATTGCCAATCAATAATTTTTTCATTATATCTATCAGCATAATATACTTTATAAATATCTAAATAAATAGATAATTCTGCAGGTAGATTATAAATATTTGTATTTTGATTGGTAAAATCCCAATCATATGAACGATATACATCAATATCAACACAAGATCTATCTAACAAATCAATATTTATAGATTTATATTTTTCAGATGTATTACTTACTTCTAAAGTTCTATAATGATCAATATTCTTTTTGTTTAATTTACAATCATTAATTTGATTTTTCATCTTAATGTAATTATCAAGGTCGTATTGAGGATCAAATGATTTTAAAAATTCATTTTCTACTTCTGGATCAGACCCATTCAATAATCTTTTAGTCAACAAATTTTTATAAAGAATCATAAATATATCTTTTTCACATAATTTTGGAGTAATTTCCAAAAGATTTCTAATATATTTTATTTCTGTATCTGTCTCACTTGTGCTGATTTTTTTTAGATCTATTATTTTTTTATTAATGATTTCTAACGTTCGTGTTAAAAATTTATCAGAAGTTTTTTTTGTAAAAACCATTTTTGTTTTTAATTCTTCATTAAAATATTTACTTAATTCATTTGTTTTTACAGTATATGAAAACTTATTGTAAAAATTATAAATCGTAAAAAGTTGCAAAATTGCCTCTGTATCAAAATTATTTTCAATTTCATCAATAAATAGTTCATATAAATAGTAGTTATTATCATTCTTATTATATCGCTGATTAATAATTTTATTATATGAAATATAGTTTTTTACCATATTGACAAAAGAATATTTTGTTTTACTAAAATCACTTTTCTTATAAGAATTATCTATTATACTTAATAAATACTTTAAGTTGGTTAATTTTTTATTCAAACCATTAAATTTTTGATTAAACCATAAAAGATTAAAACAATCAATATTTATTGCTTCTTGTATTTCATCATATAATTTATTATAATAGTTATTAAATAGTTTAATTAATAGTTCTGTAGTAATAGAATAACCTTTTGTAATTAATTCTGTTTGTAATTTATTAAGATAAAGTTTATTTACAGAATAATTATTCTCAAAAATATAATTATCGCAAATTTTAATTAATTCTGTTTCAGCATTTATATTTAATCTACCCATAGTAATACCACTAATAATAGTATCAGGAGCAGTAATTTTACGAAAGACATTCCAACCATTAAAGTCATTAAAAGAAATAGAAGTTAATTCAATCATAATTATTATTAATAATTATGTTTATAATATATAAAAATCAATTTTTTTATTACACTTTTTCACTGAAAGTTATGACACTTCAAAAATAATACATAATGGTTATTATTTTCTCAGTATATCCTACTGAAAAACCTAAGTCTTAAAGAAGAAAATATAGGGGGGTATTTTCTAGTTAAAAATAATAAATAAAACTTATCAATCTACTTATTTTATTATTTTATAAGTATGTCAAGCGATAAGTAGCCTCTTAGAGGTGCAATTATATTTTTTTATTCAATTAGTATTTTTTTAAAGGCAATAAACATAATAGCCATTAAAAAGCCATATATTAAAATACCTATGAAAGAATATTTACCGCTTTCATTAGGATTAATATAAGAAATATATCCACCAACTGTTTTTTTTACAAATCCCATTGATAATACTAAATATATTACCATAATTAATAATATTTCTTTTGTATCTGTATTCAAATGTTTCCCAAAATTATAAAAACTAATATAATCACTTTCTTGTTTCTTTTCTTCAGCAAGTTTTTCTAATTCTTTTATTTGTTCTTTTTCGCGTTCTTCTTCTTTTAGTTTTTGTTTTTTTAGTTCTTTTAATTTTTTTAATGTTTGTTTTAGTTGTTCTTCATTTTCTTTAAATAAATTGCTTTTAGTTCCATTTGATCCATTACTTTGTCTACTAGATAGATCAAAAGAAATATTATCACGAATTTTATTATAATCTGTTTGCAGTTGGTTATTAATACCTTGAACTAAATTACGTATATCCTGTGATGGTTGTTGAAAAAAATTATTTGGTTGTTGAACCATAGGAGGTTGCATTTGAGAAGGAATTAATTGAGATACAGGTGTTCCTTCAAATTGTGCTCCTGAAAATTGATTCATATCCATATTAAAATTATTCATTCCCATATCGTTCATCATATTACTCATCATATTAATAATATTATGATATATAAAAATTATTATATTATTTATTCTTTTATAGTTTCATTAAGTGTTTTATTACCATAAGTAAAAACTTTTTTAGGCATTGTTAAATCACTTTGTAAATATAATCTTTCAATCATATTATAAAAGTTTTGATATTTTTGTGTCTCGTGATTAAAAAATTCTGGTTCACAATCTCTAATAAAATCTGTATGGTAAATTAATTTTACTAATTTATTTATTAAATCAATAGTTATGTCACTATAAATAATTCCTTCTGTAAGTATATCGGAAGGTTTAATACGAATTGCTAAGAAAACGTTACCATGTATTGGAGTTGTTTTACCATATAAAACAGAAGCAAATTCATTAAATTTATTTTCGGTAGGTTGTATTTCAACAAAGAACATAAATATTCTATTACAAAATTCTATTTCAAAATATTTATAACCATCAACATTATTGCTAAAACCAAAAAGAGGAAAATTAGAAAACTCTTTTTCAAGTAATTCTCCATTAGTTTTTATCAATACACCAATATGAACCATTTTTTTTCTAAATGTATTAATAATATCTTTGAAAGTAATAGTATCTTCTATGATATTATTATCTATTGTTACACGTGATTTAGTTATAATAACTTTTCCATATACATCTTGTTCATTGTTGATAAATATTTTTCCAATACCATTTTTTTTTTTCTTAATTATTTTATCATTGAGTTCTTTAAATTCTTTATTATAAGTGCTAATATAACACATCTGATAAACATAATCAACAGACTCATAAATATTAGTAGTATTTATAAGTGCACCTTCTGGAACATCCAATTTAGTTTGCAAGAGATTAATAAAAGCATCATTATTTTCTATTGAATTAAATTCTATAAAATCTTCTAACTCATCTTCCAAAATATCGTATGTAAATCTAGAGGGCTGAATAATATCAACGTAACTTATTTCATTTGGATTTATAATACAAACTTGTTTCATTATAAATTATTTTATTAATAAATTTTTAAATTTCTTTATCTAATATATAATGAATCATCAAAATTTATTTAATATTATTATTTATTCTTTACTAATTTTAATAATTCTCTTAATACTTTCTAATTTGCTGACTAATTTTAATCAGGATAATATGAAACCTACTTCTAGTTTATATAATAAAGAATTACTTAGAGAAATTAACGAATTAAAAAAACAAATAAATGAAAAAAATAAAGAACAACCTCCAATATTAGAATCTCAACCAATTCCACAACGATTAGTTCTTCCACCTGCTATACCGATAGCACAAGATAACGATGTTATAAATATTTATGATAGAAAAACAGCATATGACCCAATGTATGAACCGTCAAGAAGACCACCTCGACATCAAATAGATATGATCATTGGAAATCCTTCTTTTAATTATCCAACCCGTGGATTTACAGATACTTATTCTTTACAGGGTTATTTAGTAAAAAATAAAGAACTAAAAGAACATGGTGATAATAAAATAATAAGATTATATGGTCGTGAAAAATTTCCAAATTCAACAGAATATGAATATTATGTAATTATAAACAATGGTCCAAATGATGAAATTAAATATTTTCTAGAAGACCAGCGAAAAGAATTATATAATGGTGATTCTGTATATATAGATATATTGCAATCTACATATTTTGTAAAATTATTAAAAAATAAAACTATGTTATATAATCCTTATTTTATCTAATCCAAAATAATAAAATAGTTTTCAATATATGGTTTATTTTCATATTTTTTTTTAATATTTAAAACTTCAATATCGTCTATAACTTCATAACTTTTTTTTAAAATATTGCTACTATATTGTTTATAACTAAAAATAAAATCTTTTTTTGATAAATATGAACCAATTGCAATATGAATATCTAGTTGTATTGGGTTAGTAATTTTAAAACGCGATGTAATTAATTCATTTCTTATAAATACATTATTTTCATCAAGATCAAATCCATAATTAAATATTTTCTTAGAAGTATTTGCTAATCTTTTATTAAGTAGAGCAACAGACCATCCCCATGTCCAAATATTACCCGGATAATTATATGTTCCTAAAATTTCATATTTTGATTTTTTTAATAATTTTTTATTTTCATCATAAAATTCAATAAAATTATCATTTGATGTTTTTATAATATTTATATAAGTTATTTTATCTTTTAATTTTTTATAATTATTATTATTATTATCATAGTATTCTAAAGATTGAGCAATAATATCCATAATTTTAATATATATTATATATAGATATATATTAATTTACACCTTTGAAAATTAATATAGATATATATTAATTTACACCTTTGAAAATTTAAAATGCCGATTATTTAAAAATATGAATAAAAAAATTTAAGAAATGATAATAATATATTATTGGGGTGATGAATTATTAAGTTAATTCTATCTTTAATTAATTGTAATTTAATTACTAAATATTACACTTTTTTCACTGAAAAATGGGACAGTAAAAAAAAGTAGTAATTGCACCCTTGAACCGAATCTTTTTAACGGGCATGTATCTATTTGACACCTTTAATAAGGGGTTAGATACTTTTATATTTAAAACTACTATATGAAAAGCCTTATATTTTTGCTTTGAGAGCTTAGGAATTTCAGTAGGAGTTAATAGGAAATATATAAACCAGATTATAACTGATATTATAAACTAACAAAACTTTAAATAGCTGTCCCATTTTTCAATGAAAAAGGTGTAATTAAAGGGTTTTTAAGCATCCTTATCTATGAAGTTATTATAATTACTTATAAAAAGTTTATGCAATGATGGAGATTTTTACACCCTTGAAGATTTAAAATGAGACAAAAAATCAGTAATAAATCTTTGAGGTTTATTCATTACAGGAATATGTAAATTAAGAGTATGTTATAGCGACAACTATAACTGATTAGTTTTTAATCCTTATTATTATATAAGCATAAATGTTTTTATAACCTAACACCTATATTAAGGGAGTAAATCATCATAGAACTTATAACTATTCATTACTAATAACTTAAATTATTATTTACATATTCCTGTAATGGATAAACCTTAAATATTTTTATGTTGAGTAAAATCAGTTTGAACAAAGTCCGTAACATTGCTTCACTATGCATTTTAAATCTTCAAGGGTGTAAATCAAATAATGGTTTTTCTGATTTAGCTTTCATAATATCTTTAATGCTAACTGCTTTTGTTACTTCTGAATATTCTCTATTACGTTTTATTTCTTGTTCTTTTTTAAATTGAGCAGTAATTAAAAAAATTGGGGGAAATCCACCTAATTTAGTATTTGTATTTTCCATTATATTATATATTTAGATTCTAAAAAATATCTATTGAATATATATAGATTCTATTTCATCAGGTATACTTCTATTTGAAATAAAAGTAAATTTCAATACAATATATTTATCTTTTAACTCAAGCATTTTTTCTAAATCTTTTGAAATATTTTTATTTTTATAATAATTATATACTAAACCATCATTAAAAACATAGATTAATACATCATCATCATCATATATTACTATTGGTATTTTTTCTATCTTATTCAATATATATAATTCTACTATACAATTAGTTAAAATATTCATATCATTACCTAATTTTATTATAAAATCATTAACATAGTCTTTTGTTCTATTTTTAATTTCCATATATTGTGCTAATTTATTTTCAATTTCTTCTTTGTTATTTGGTTCCTGTAACCAATCAATAACAAGACTTTTAAAATAGTTAGCAAAATCTGTTTGTATTGGATTATAAAAACCTAAATTGCGTGTATTATCGTCATAAAAATTATTTTTAATCCAATAGTAAGAATTTACAAATGCTCTAAACAAAGTAATATTATTTGGTATAATTTCTTGTACAATATATTTTCCAGTATATTTTGGAGGATTTTCTTCATTAATTTGCATATAGTCAATTTCTATATTTTTTAAAGATTTTCTACGTCCAATTCTTAATATTCTATCTTTTCCAAATAATTCTTGCAATGCTTTTTTAATAGTAGAAGAATTACTTTTAATTATTTTTTGTCCAGGATATTCTTTATATGTATTAATATCTGCAATATCTGAAACAAAATAATCACCAATACGTAATATTTCAAATGCTTTTAAATCATAATCTACTAATTCTTGAGCTACTTTATTTATAAATATTATAATCATTTTTTTAGCGAGAGCAGGATAACAATTATTTTTATAATAATAACAATGCGGATTAGCATTACATTTATCTTTTCCAATATTAACTTCACATAATTCTCTTTCGTTTTTTAATTTATATTTAACCATATCTGGTTCTTTTGAAATTATATGAACAATTTTTTTACTACCGCCTACCAACTCTTTATCTTTTGTATCTTTTGTATCTTTTTCAAATTCATAATCTTCAGATAATTCAATATCTTTCATATCAAAATCGGTATTTTTATATTTTTTATAAAGATCATTATCTATTAAGCGATATAATAATAATTTAATTTTATTAAGTTTTGCCTTGTTATCTATTTTTTTTTCTTTGTTTGAAACTATATCAAATACTTTTTCTTTAATTTCTTTATTATTATTCAAATAATTAGAAAGTTCTAATCTAAATAATTCATATGCTTCTGTTTGATATTTATCATGATTTACTTCTAATATACGTTTATCTATAATATAATTTGATTTACCTTTTGCTATTTCTTTATCGAGTTCGTCAAATAAAGATTTATTAATAATATTTAATTTTTCTTTATTTAAAATATCTTTTTCAATAAATTCAGGTATTATAGGTATTGCGTCACCAGTTTGAGTAACTATCGCTATGACTTTATATTCAGTTTTTTTATTAATTTCATAATATACACCTGTAGGTTTTATTTTAATAGCTCCATCTGATTTCTTAGCTAAATCTCTCATAAAAACAAGAGTATTTGTAAAATTATTATAATATGTATCATATACTGATTTTAATATTTGTATATTATATAAAGTTCCAGATATTCTAACAGGTAGCAAATAATTATTTTGTGTTACAAAGAATTTACACTTGTTATGCACATCTATAATTTGGTATTTTGGTAGATATTCTTTTAATTTTAATTCTTCTAATTTATAATAAGTTTCTATTGCACTTAATTGTAAATTCTTATATATCATATCTTCAATAAATACGTTACTACAATTTTGTTGATAAAAGTCTGTAACGTGTTTTACTATATTATTATCATCATCTGATAATTTGAATTTCTTTTGTGAACTAAAATTTCTAGTATATTGATCAGTTTTTATTATTTGTATAATGGGATAATAATTTTTGTATTCTTTTAACATAAATATTGTTTCACGCTTAGAATCAGTAATGCTAAATTTATCTTCTGGATTTTGACAAATAATATAAAAATCGTCTTTAGTTTTTTCTTTTTCTAAAGTTTTTTTTATTATTATAGTTTGCTTATAAAATACTATTATATTAAGACCCTCTTTAGTAACTACTCCTGGTATGGATAATAAATTATTAACATATTCATAATCTAAAGTATTATATTTAATATAATCTATATAATTTTCCCTTGTTTCAAATTGAAGTTTAATATCACCATTATTTAGAGAAGTAAATATTTGATCTGAAGTATCGCTGTTAATTACTTCAACTAATCTTTGCTTAATTTCTAATACTGATATATCTAATAACATACTTAGTGCATTCATAAATGGTTCAACATCTTGGTTAATACCAAATTTAAAAAAATATCCATCTTTAGCTAGAGTTAAATAATGCTGTTTAATAATACGAGTTTTATCTTTTTCCAATACAATGTTCATAAAAAAATCTAAATATTTTGGTAGAAATGCTATTCGACCAACTTGTATTTTATTTGTATCTTGTAATATATATAATTTATCTATTTGTTCTTGTTGATCTTGAAAACTAGCTTTTTGTTTATTTTTATTTGGGTTTTCTCCAATACATTGTTGATAAAAATCCATTTTCTTTTGATTATTAGTAGATTCTAAATCTTTCTTAAAACAACATGGCATACAATGACCATGTGGATTAATACAACGTGATAAAAATCCAACATACATATGATCGCCATTTTCTTCTGGGCTGCATACATAGTGTATATCATTACCTGTCTTATTACCATCATCATCAAATTCTGGTACTTTTAAAGTTTTTAAGATAATTTCTTCTTTTTTGCCTGTTTTTTTATTATTAGTAATTATTTTTCGTTCCCATTCATTTGTTTTCTTATTATAGGTATATCCTTTTTTTAATAACTCCGATAAGTCACGAGACACATACGAATTTGGTCGTCTGCGTTTTTCTTTACCAGAATTTTGACAACAACGAGACCATTGATTTTGATCTTCCGTTGGTTTAAAAGCTAAACGTAATTTATCCATGGCTGTAATTTGTTTTACTCGAATAGCTTCTTTTTTATAATTAACTACATCGTCTACTTTACCACGTCTTTTTGCTATATTATTAAGGCGTTTTAGTTTTTCTTTTAATTCTTGTCTTTCTGGTTTCTTAAATAAATATGTCTCTGTATATAAATAAATTAAAATATTCATAAAATCTAATATTCTATTTAATTGATCTTCATCACGTGCTCCTGAAACACGAATTTTATAATTTTCTTTTTCTTTTCCTTGAATGCCAATTTCAATTCCAGGCGGCTTATATTTTGGTAAGTTTTCTAGTTTTTTTAGTATCTTTCTAGATTTTTTAAGATTAGGATATCTTTGGCGAACTCTATCTAGTTCTTCTATAGATCTTTCTTCTGTAATATTAAACTGCTTGCTAATTTCGCTAATTAATTGTCCATCAGAAAATTCATAGTTGCGCATAAAATAAATAAGTCTTTGTTCAATACGGGCACTATTTTCATATCCAGATACACGCTTAAATCTTAAATAAGTACCGAATTTACTTTTTTCTTCTAAGCGTGATTCTTTTCCCATTTGGTTATCTTTTGCTATTCTTTTTCTTGGTTCTATTTGTAGTGCAATGTATGGATAAAAATAACGAGAAAAATCTGATAATTCATTATGACCTATACTAAAATTATTAGGTAGTTCAAATTTTTGAATTGTATTAATAAAAGCATAACGAAATTCATCATCAATTGGTATTTCTGCTTCAAATCGATTATCTTCTTCATTTAGTATTTTTATTAAATCTTTTACATATGAATAAGTAGATTCAATATCTGATAACATTGCCGCATCATCTTCTTTCCATTGTGTTTTATATTCAATACGGCCTTGATCATTAAGATTAATTGCCATAAATTTTTCCGTATTTTTTTCGGTAATTTTTACTTTAAAAGAAATACCATATGGCGCATTTTCGAACCACTTTAATAAAATTTCGTTATTTTCCTTTATTTTTACATAATCATTAATATCGTTTTCTTTGTATTTAAAAACAATACCACCATCAGAAGTCTGATATTGGATAAAAGGATATTTACTATTGGGAGTAAATTCATTAAATATTCTAAATAAATCTAATTTAATTCCATATGGATTATTCGGATTCATAACTTTTTTTAAGCGTAAATTTACATGAATCACTGACTGTGTTACATAATTTTCTTTAAATATTTTTCTATACTTATCACCAGTTTCTTTTTTAACTCTTTCTACTATATCAACAATTTCATTTTCCATTACTAAGTCATTATATATAGTATTAAAAATAGCTGTATTTTTTTCAGATTCATATTTAGTATCACCATTTAAATAATCTAACAAATAACGGAAATCTTCTTGTTTAATTCTATTAAAATATATTTTGACATATATATCTAATAAATTTTTATATAGTTCACTATCTTGTTTTAAAACATCAGTATCTTTTCCATAATTCTTACCGAATTCATTATAAATATCAATCATATAAAATTCATTATTAGTATAAAAATTATCATAGTCATATATTAATTTATTTTCATCATCTTCCCATCTTATACGATTACTAAATCTTTTCATATTATCTCTTAATATTCGCAAATTTCCACCTAATTCTTCATATATACGCATATTATTATTTGGTTCAATATCAATATTTAGTAATTCGTTACGTCTAATCCATTTTTGACCAATCATAATTTTATCTACTTTATTGTTTTTAAAATATTCACTCCATAAATAAATCCTAGATGGTATAAGATACGCATTTTTTTCAAATTTACTATTATTTTTTAAAGAACATATAATTTTATTTTTCATACTTTTAATAGTGTCATCTTTAAAAATAAATTGACTCTCAACATAATGTTTAATATATACATCTCGGAGATTTATATCATGAATTGATTTATCTACTGAATCATCAAATGGTTCTAATATATTATTTTTTTTGTCAAATATTTTATTATCATCTATTGCCTTCTTAATTAATTCTGTGGTTTTATCAATATTTTTGTCAGTTATTACATCGGTAGTTTTATATAATTCTTCTATTTCAACTAAATCCATTTCTTCATCATCACCTAAATATTCATCTTGTTCTGGTCCTTCAAATAGATTTTCATCTAAGTCTGCATCTTCATCTACTTTTTCATTTTCAATATCATCTTCTATATCACCACTACCACCACCTACTAATACTTTTTTTGCTTTAGTTCTACTTAATTTGCGAGTTTTCTTATTTTCTAATTTTTTTGATCTTTCTAAAGTATTAAAATACATATTTTCAAGTTCTTTCTTAATAGTTGTCTTATAGTCTAAATCTGTTTCATCTTCTTTACCTATTTGACGCTCTTTCTTTTGAGTTTTTCTATCAACTTCAGTCTTAATAATAGATTCATAAGAATACAATATTTTTTTTTCTAAAATAACACCATTATCTATATGATTTGAAAACCACTCTTTTCCAAATTTTTCTAATAATTCTTTATTTTGAATTTTGTTTTCTCTAATATTTAAAATAACCGAATTAATATGATAAGTATTATAGAAAGAACGGTACCAATATTCTCCATAATATTTTTCTAAAATATTATAATCTTGTTTAGATAATTTAGCAAATGCTTCATATAGAGTATAATTTCTAATAGTTTCAAGTGCTTTATTTACATCTTTTGGTACAGATCCTATATAAATATATATATTATATTGTATTCTTTTATTATTATTTTTATATTTCCATATTATTTTAATAGGTTCGTTTTTCATTATATAATATACATTGAATAAAATTTAAAAAAAATTTATATAATTTAGAAAAAATTTATATAATTACACCTTTTTCACTGAAAAATGGGACAGCTAAAACTATTCAAAAATTTGGTAGTTTATAATATCAGTTATAATATGGTTTATATATTTCCTATTAACTCCTACTGAAATTCCTAAGCTCTCAAAGCAAAATTATAAGGCTTTTCATATAGTAGTTTTAAATATA
>Ga0194127_10002880_pt1 | contig 22770 bp, 26 predicted proteins | sample TA2KigC100mmetaG_FD_148624 | JGI IMG/M metagenome (GOLD analysis project Ga0194127, IMG submission 148624) | Freshwater microbial communities from Lake Tanganyika, Tanzania - TA2015036 Kigoma Deep Cast 100m | ecosystem: Environmental > Aquatic > Freshwater > Lake | place: Tanzania: Lake...
GCGAAGGAGAGAAGTATCAGCGGCGCTCAAGATATTTTGTCAACTGGCAGTGCAGAAATATGGGCATCCAGGGGCGAGTGTTGCACGATTCTTGGGAGTTACGACTTCGTTGGTGAATCGGTATGCAGCATCCAGTTCAGATGATTCTCCTTAACTGAGAGGGCATACATAAGTTGCATTTGAACCAACGTCCCCATTTGCCGTCCTCGTCCCCATTTGCCGTCCCTGCCTTCTTGATGCTGGAAAGGATGGGCAATAAAAAAAACTTCTGGATTGACCTTGCCAGCTGTCCGCCGATTGATCCAGAAATGCTTGATGTTATACAGGAGCATATGTCCAGTTTGTAATACCGTCATCTTTGATGACTCATAACTACTTAACGTAGTAGTATTAGATGTTTGAAATAAATTTTTTAAAATCCCTCCCCACCTCCCTTTTCCAAAGGGAGGAGAAAGGTTTCCTTCTTTTGATAAAGGGGGTTTAGATAACTTTTTTCAAAGAGCTAAAGTGATACAAGAAAGGATTTGAGATGAATCGACGGGAATTTCTTCGTTATGCCGGTCTGTTTGGAATTTCATTCACATTTGAAAATCCTTTTCCCCATCGAGAAGCTTTCGCTGAACCCGGAAATGTCAAAGCTGGTATAAAAAATATTCGGATCATTGATGCCCATGCCCATCCTGACCGGCATATCCCCCCGGGCCGGAACGCATTATGGCTGGATAAGAGCTCGACGCTTAAGAGCATCAAAGCCCTGGGTATGGCGGCCAGCTCTTTTGCCGCAGTGGGAGATCAGGTGTTTCTCGGCCGGGCCCGATTTCAGGAGACCGAGTTCAATAATACGAAGGCCCAGTTAGAATGGTGGCTTGAGGGGGTTATCAAATCGGGTCAGGCCAGATTGGCGCTGAAGGCTTCGGATATTCCAGAGCGTTCAGGGCCGAACCGTCCTCCAGGAGCCATTCTGTCTATTGAAGGAGGCGACCCTCTGGAGGGAAAGCCTGATCGTGTGAATGAATTTTATAAAATGGGAGTCAGGATGATGACCCTGATTCACTATCGAAACAATGAACTGGGAGATGTGATGAGGGTGTGGAGGGACCTCGATCCAGGGCCCCGAAACCAGGGGTTGACTCCGGCCGGACGAAAAATTGTGGAGCGGATGCAGGAGCTAGGTATGGTGGTCGATGTTGCGCACGCCCAAACGGATACTTTGAAACAGATTGTTAAGATGAGCAAAAAACCCCTGGTGGATTCCCATACAAACCCGTGCTCTTTTGAAGACCCATCGAGATGCGGTCGGCTCCGGACATGGAAGGAGATGGAATGGGTGGCCAGGACAGGAGGCGTTGTTTGCACCTGGCCATTTGCCTATAGAAGGGAGTCCATCAGCCGGATGACCTTTCTGGACTGGGCCGGAGAAATTCTTGAGATGAAAAGACGATTGGGGATGGATCATGTGGGATTGGGAACAGATGGCGGAGGACACCTCTCCAGGTTCATCGAAGGTTATAGAGATGTGAGAGATTTAGTCCATCTGACCAAGGCCATGCAGGAGGTCGGTTTCGCTCAGGACGAAATCGCTGCCTATATGGGAGGAAACTTCTATCGGGTGCTCCAAAGTTGTATCGGTTAGTGAAATGAAAGGGGCGTTATGGAAAGAGAACTAACTTTAAAAAGAATCCAGTTTTTAAAGAAGGATTATTCAAAAGGTTTTATTGAAGATGTGGGATATAAGGCGGTCAACTATGACAGGGGCTATCTGGAGTCGCGGTTGAAGATATTGAATCGCCATCGTCAGCAGGACAATTACATCCATGCCGGAGTCATCGCCACAATGGCCGACCATACCGCAGGGTATGCTGCCTTCAGCCTCGTCCCGGAAGACCATCGCATCCTAACGATCGAATTTAAGATCAACTTTCTCCAGCCCGCTTATGGTAAGACCCTCATCTGTAAATCCCGGATTCTCCGGGAGGGAGGACAGATTTTAGTGGGAGAGAGCGAGGTATTTGATCAGAGGACCGATGGATCAGAGTTGGTTGCCAAGGCCATGGTGACTTTAAGATCGATTCACCAAAGCAAAATCAAATCCGTGAGGACCTCCTAAACTTCTTATCTTCAGACGATGGAAATTCCTGACCTTTTTCAGAACTCTCAAAAAAGGGCAGAACAAATTGTTCCGCCCTTTTCTTCTGTTAGTCACAGCATGCGTCCTCTAGCAGGCAGGAATGGAGACGCTACTTACTCATCAAATAGTCGTGAATGGAGTTGGCGGCCTTTCTTCCGGCGCCCATGGCGAGGATGACGGTTGCCGACCCGGTGACGATATCTCCTCCTGCCCAGACTCCAGGTTTGGAGGTTTTTCCGGTCTCGAGGTCACCCACAATGTATCCTCTCTTATTCAGTTCAAGTCCCGGGGTGGTCGTGGGAAGAAGCGGATTCGGGCCTGCGCCAATGGCAACGACCGCCAGATCGCACTCCAGTTGAAATTCCGAACCTTTAATCGGAACCGGCCTTCGCCTTCCTGATTCATCCGGCTCCCCTAGCTCCATCCGCAGACATTCGACGCCCGTGACCCACCCGTTATCGTCTCCCAAAAATTTGATTGGAGCCGTGAGAAGGTAGAACTGGACGCCCTCTTCCTCTGCATGGTGAATCTCCTCAATACGGGCGGGCATCTCATCCCTGGATCTCCGGTAGATGATCCGGACCGTATCCGCCCCCAGGCGGAGGGCGGTTCGCGCCGAATCCATGGCCACATTTCCGGCTCCGAAGACAGCTACATTCTTCCCCCGAGCGATGGGGGTATCATATTGCGGGAAGAGGTAGGCTTTCATCAGGTTGGATCGCGTCAGATATTCATTGGCTGAATAGATCCCGCAAAAGTTTTCGCCAGGGACATTTAAGAACTGCGGAAGGCCTGCGCCCAGCCCCAGAAAGATAGCGTCATATTCCTTGAAAAGTTCATCCACGGTCTCGATTCTTCCGATGACGCAGTTACATTCCACTTTTACGCCTAATTGTTCAAGATAATTGACCTCGGCCTGAACGATATCTTTGGGAAGCCGAAATTCCGGAATGCCATAGATCAGAACGCCCCCGGTTTTATGGAGGGCTTCAAAGATGGTCACCTCATGCCCTTTAAGGATTAAATCCCCTGCCACGGTTAATCCCGCGGGTCCGGACCCCACCACCGCCACTTTTTTACCTGTGGCGGGTGCCCTTTCGGGAATAAAGACCTCTCCCTTCTCTCTCTCCCTATCCGCCGCAAATCTCTCCAGACGGCCAATGGCAACAGGCTCTTCTTTCTTTCCAACAATGCAGACCTTCTCGCACTGGTCTTCCTGAGGGCAGACCCGACCACAGATGGCAGGAAGACTGTTTCGTTCCTTCAGTTTCCGGGCCGACCCGATAAAATCTCGTTCCAGAATCAGTTTAATAAAGGCAGGGATATCGATTTCCACCGGACACCCCTCGATGCATTTCGGTTTTTTACACTGGATACAACGGCTCGCCTCCAGCTGGGCCAATTCAGGCGTATATCCAAAGGGGACCTCGTTAAAATTCTTCGCCCTCACTTTGGGTTCCTGCTCAGGCATCTTCTGCCTTGGAATTTTCGGTTTCTCCTTTTTTTCTTTCTCGGCCATCTTCATCCCCCTTTACCCTGTTAAAAAGTCCCGCCATTTTTGGCTGGGGCGCAATCAATAAGTCATTCCCATTAGAAAGGTCGGAATTAAAAGCTATGTCCTTTCTAACGGGGGTTATCTCCCTATCTCTTTAAATCGATCCATCGAGGCTTTCTCTTCTGTAAGATAGGCCCTCTGTCGTTTGACCAGTTCATCATAGTCCACTTCATGGCCGTCGAATTCAGGACCATCCACACAGCAGAACATGGTCTTGCCTCCCACAGTCACCCGGCATGCCCCGCACATACCCGTGGCATCGACCATAATGGGATTCAGGCTGACCATCGTCTTCACCCCGTACCCCTTTGTCAACTTGCACAGGAACTTCATCATCGGCACCGGTCCGATCCCCACCACCAGTTTCACCTCTTTCTGATCATCGAGAATCTTCTTAAGCACATCCGTCACAAAGCCATGGTGGCCGTAACTTCCGTCATCGGTTGTCACCCTTAAATCGTGACTGGCCTCCTTCATCTCGTCTTCGAGAATGAGAAGATCTTTGGTCCGAGCCCCGATGATGGCGATCACATGGTTTCCCGCCTCTTTGTAGGCTTTGGTGATTGGATACATCACGGCCACACCTGTTCCGCCTCCCACGCAGACCATAGTTCCAAGATTTTCGACATGGGTCGGCTTTCCAAGAGGTCCGATAATATCCTGGATAGCATCTCCCACATTGAGAGTCCTCAGAAGAGCGGTGCTCTTTCCAACGACCTGAAAGATCAAATCGATGGTTCCATTCGACGGGTCGGTCCCCCCCATAGTCAGAGGAATCCTCTCCCCTGTCTCATTGGCTTTTAAGACAACGAATTGCCCTGGCTTCGCTTTCCTGGCAATACGGGGCGCATCCACCTTGAAGTGGCAGACCGTGTTCTCAGCCATCTCTCTTTTGTATGTGATCTTATGCAATATCCCCCCTCCTTTCTGATAAATATTTCACAAAGTCTGCTATTATATAAATCAGACAAAAAACAATGTCAATTCTTTTAATCATTTTTTTGTGGGGGAGAGCCCTGAAAAACCAATATATGCTCCCTCAATTACACAGATTCTAATGATTTCTCAAAGCGTTTCTTTTCTCTGTGTAATCAGAGATTTCAGGACTTTTTTAGAAATCTCCTGGATTTAACTTGACAGATGATTAAGTTTCGATTATAAAAGGTGGGATTCTGGCATCATTGAGACTAATCTCCTGAACTTAATAAAAAGTTTTTGGGAACCCCCAGAAGCTCTTTAGAAAGTCTTGGGGATTTTAAATTAAAGAAGGAGGGGCATGATGAGCCAAAAACTTTATGTAGGGAATCTTCCCTTTGGGGCTTCGGAGGAGGCATTGAAAAACCTCTTCGCAGAAGCAGGAACAGTCGAATCAGTTAAAATCATTACCGACACCTATTCAGGACGCTCGAGAGGGTTTGGTTTTGTAGAGATGGCCTCAAAAGAAGAGGGTGAAAAAGCGATTTCACTGCTCAACGGCAAGACTTTTATGGAACGGGCCCTGGTTGTGAATGAGGCGAAACCCCAGAAGAAAAAGGGTGGAGAGTTCAGGGGCAGCAGAAGGGATAGAGACAGGTAGTCGTTCAACGGAGGCTAAAGGTAAAGGCTTTGGAAGTTAAAGTTCAAAACAATCAGATCGAAAATGCCATCAAGGCTTTGAAACGCCAGCTCGCCAGGGATGGCATTCTCAAAGAATTGAAAAAGAGAAGAGCTTACGAGAAGCCTTCTGTTAAGAAGAAGAGGAAACAACAGGAGGCGAGGAGGAGAAGGCAAAAGGCTGCACGAAGATTTCCAAGATAAAGAGACCTTTTTCATCACACCCCCCCCCAAGTTTTCCCGCCAATCGTTCAACCACAGGGTTAATCAGGAGCCCCGGATGGGTTGTAATAATTCTTCTTATAGGAATCTCTCAACAGGGTGAGCGATTCTTTGACCTCGTTGAAGGATCGCTTTAATGCCTCATACTTTCTCTCCATCTCGGCATTTTGGGCCAGAGCCTCTTCGAGTCGGGACTGGAGTTCCCGGTTCTCTTCATGAAAATGGGAAGCCTCTCGTTCATTCAATCTTCCTTTGATCTTGACCAGTTCGTTCTGATTTATTTGGGATTCAAGTTCGCGAATTCGGCCTAACGCCTCATCCCTCTCTCTAACCGTCTTTGTCAGGTTTTCTTTCATGCTCTTGAATTCCTGCTGAAACTCCCGTATCTTCTGAAGGGCCTCCTCGTTCTCCTCTTTCAGGTAGACCGACTCGGCATGGGCCTCTCTGAACCCCTGAAGTTCTTTCCTCTCTGCCTCCAGCTCGGTTCTCAAGTCCTTATTGTCCTGAGCGAATTGATGGATGGTCTTCTGGTGAGAGGTCAAATCCATTTTCAAGGCCTTCTTCGCCCGGCTTGAGACAAGAAGCTGGGTGTGAAGGTCCTCGATCAGCCTGAACACATCGAGATTCTGGTCTGACTCCGTGGCTGACCTGGAGGGTTCGAAAATAGCCCCTTTTTCGGTCGGTTTCTCCGGAGATTTTATCTCTTGAATCACTTCAGGGTGACCCTCTTCAGGGGGGCGAAGCTCCTCTTCCTGTTCCTGAAGAAGAGGTTCCTCCGATTTCCTCATCTTCGGCATCTTTTCCGCCACGCTCCGGTCGAATCCATCAGCCGTCAAGACCTGTGTCTTTATCTTCATCTCCCTGCCTCCTCCATACCCTGATTCATCCCTTGCATTAAAAGGTCAAAAAGGAAGTTGAGGGTGTTGATTTATTTGAGCCGTTCCCTCATATAGTCTTCCATCGCCCTTAACATCTCGATGATCCTCTCCACTTCGGACTTGATCTTATTGACCTCCTCCAGAACCCGGTTGGCCCGCTTGAGGTCGAATTCCAGAGCGGATCGCACGGTCAGGGAGGTGCGAAGTTCTGAATAGAGCGTATGGATCCGGTCTGTAATCTCTTCGTGTTTGGGTTCTTCAACGGTTTTTTTGATTGGGGAGACCACCTTGGATTCTGCAACATCCCAGGGTTTTTCGATCGATTCTTTGTTCAGGGTGTTGGGAAATTTCTGTGCGACATTGTTGGTAAACTCATCCACCATTTCCGTTTCCTTTCATTCCAAAAATTTCTCCGATCAGGTTCTGTATATCCTCTGCTCCTTTTGAGGACTTAGCAAAGAGAAAGATGGGGGTTCCCTGACTGGTGGCCTCGGCTATCTTCGTATCCTGCCGGATGACCGTGTTGAGGAGGTACTTCTTGTAATGGGTCTCCAGGGCCTTCTTCGAGCGCCTGCAGATCCGGTGAGATTCATTATACCGGTTTAAAAAGATGAAGATGTTCTCAAAGACGAAAGAAAAATCCTCTTCAATGGTGGAGAGGGTCTCGAAGAGGATCTTGAGGCCATGATAGGAGAGGAAATCGGCCAGAACTGGGATGAGGAGATCATTGGAGGCAAGAATCGCATTAAGGTTTAAAAGCCCGATGCTCGGAGAGGCATCCATTACGATCACATCATAACTCTTTTCCATGGAACCAAGCAGTCGTTTCAACCGGAACTCCCTCGAGTTCATTGAAAAGAGCGAAAGTTCCACGGGCGAGAGATTGAGGTTCGATGGGATGATGTCGAGCGTGGGGAGATCCGTTTTGACGATGACCTTTTCGATCTCCTCCTTTTCGACAAGGGCATTGTAGAGGGTCTTGGAATACTGTTCATTGTTGAGACCCAGGCACTGGGTGAGGTGTCCCTGCGGGTCGAGATCGATCAACAGGACCCGGAATCCCATCTGGGCGAGACGAAATCCATAAGAAGCCGAGAGGCTGCTCTTTCCTGTCCCGCCCTTAAAGTTGAGGAAGAGCTGTTTCCGGACCAATGGGATGGGCGATGAAATGGACAGGTAGTTGCGATATTTGACCACATCCTCCGGTTTGTAATACCGTTCTTTTCGCTCATTTCTCTTGGCCGGAGGGAGGATGCCCTGTGATTCCTTTTCGAGAAGTTCCTGCCTTGAGATTCCGAGCAGCTCGGCAAAGACCTGCGGAGAATAAACCCTGTCCCCAAAAATCTGGGCTTTTTGAATCGGAGGAAGAGATTGGGTCGCCATTGTTTTCGGTCTCAACGTCACCTCGAAAGGGAAATGGATCTTTTCGTTGTCGGTCTTTCGATCATTCTATTTAATTGGTCTCTTGCCCATTTCCGAATATCCGGGTCCGCATCGCTCATCGCCTCCATCAACCGTTGTTCTCCTTCCTCGGGATAGAGGGTGACCAGCGAGAAGAGGGCCGCCTTTCTAACTTTTGAATCCTCATCCTTCGACATCTCCACGAGGATGGGCAAGACCCCTTCGATCTGATTCCATCCTAGAAGAGTGGCGATCTTCCGTCTCACCCAGGGGGAATCGTCGCTAAGAAACTGCATGAGAAGATTCAGATCCATCTTCTCCTTGAATCGGAACATCCCGCTGAGGGCAACCATCCTGACCATGGGGTCAGAATCCCTGAGATGTTTTTTCAAAAAGGGAGAAACGATTGGGCTTCCGAATGTGATCAGGGTGGAAAGGGCTTCCGCCCTCACGCTTGAATCTGGATCGGATAAAACTTCCCGAAGGAGGTCCAGAGTGATGGAGAGATGGGATTTCTCGAGATAATATTTTACGGCGAGAATCCTCACTTTCGGGTCGGGGTGTTTGAGGTCGGCTTTTGCCTGTTTCAGAATCTCCCTGGTCGCATGCGTTTCAGGAACAGGGTTATGTGATGAGGCAAAAGATCTGTCTGGATTTTTCACCTCATCAGGTGAAGGGGGAATCCGATCCAGTGGGTTATTTTCCAACCCTGTGGATTTAAGATAGACAAGTCGAAAACGGTCTGTCAAAATGATTTCCTCTTAAAAGCCAAGATCTTTCTGAACCGCTCTCTCTTTGAAGGAGTCTTTGAATTCAAACTTCAATTGTTCAGAATATTTATCCAGGAGCATATCCAGGGCCTCTCTCACATAGACAGCCTGGGGAACCTTCGTCCTGTCGGATAATTTCTTCAGGGCTTCTACCTGATCGCTGTTGATATAGATTGTCCTGGCAACCTTTGTCTGGGACAAGCAAATCCCCCTCAAATAGTTTAAAACACAATACAATACAATACGTTTATTGTCAAGAAAAAAGTTTTTAGTTATTTAATGATGGTGATCTCGTAAAAAGTCTGAAAAGGAGACTTTCTGTCATTCCTGCGCACCCAGGAATCCAGTGTTTTCAGATAGTTAGAATTTTCTGGATTCCCCTGCCTACCAGCAGGCAGGCGTTTTCACGGGAATGACGACTTTTTACGAGACCATCAATGCGTCAGAATTTGTAAAAAAATAGCTAAATCTATCTTTTGCATAAAATTCCTCAATGATTTTAAAGGGCCTGTTATTGAAGTCTTAATTTTTCACGGTCTCTGGTTCATTCGGTCCATATTGACCCTTGACAAAAACCTATCGATTTGAATATCCTCATGACAACAACTGATTTTTCCAACAGAGAACCTGAGAGATGCGATTCGGTTTCCATATTTCCATTTCTGGAGGATTTTCAAAGGTTGTTGAAAAGGCTGAGATTCGAGGCTGTGAGACCATTCAGTTCTTCTCCAGAAATCCGAGGGGATGGAAATATGATTCTCTCGATCACGATGAAGTAGAAACTTTCCGGACATCCATCCAGTCATCCAATCTCTCCCCCCTCTTTCTCCATCTACCTTATCTTCCGAATGTGGCTTCTAAAGAATCAAATTTTTACAGCCGCTCAATCGATTCGATTGTGACTGACCTCGAAAGGGCGGAACAATTAGGGGCCTCCTATTTGATCATCCATATCGGTCACCGGATGGAATCTTCTGAGGATGAAGCGATTGGGGCTGTTGTTTGTGCGATCAACCAGGCTTTTGACCGGGTCAGAAATTCAACGGTCATGCTTCTTGAAAACACCGCTGGCCAGGGAACGGAGATCGGTTATGAGTTCGGTCAAATCAAAAAGATCATCGAGGGGGTTGAGGTGAGAGACAGGATTGGCATCTGCCTCGACATTGCCCATGCCTTTGAGGCTGGATACGACCTTTCAAAAAAAGAGGAAATTGAAAGGACGCTCGAATCCTTCGATCGGATGATCGGCCTGAAACGACTCCATCTTCTTCACCTGAACGATTCAAAGACTCCCCTGGGATCGAGAAAGGACCGGCACTGGCATATCGGCGAGGGCTACATCGGACTGGAGGGATTCCGGTATTTAATCAACCATCCCTTATTAAAACATCTCCCCGGCATCATGGAAACTCCGAGAAAGGATACGGTTGAAGATCTGAAGAATATGAAGGTGATCAGAAGTCTCGTCGAGTAACGGAAAAACCTCCTTAGACAAATGCTCCTCATTCATCCTCCTGTTGTAAAACCGTGCGAACCTCCAGCGGGTATCGCCAAGCTCTGTGGTACCCTGGATCACCACGGAGTAAAATACAGTGTTTGGGACGCAAATTTAGAAGGGCTTCTCAGCCTTCTGAAGGATCCGCCTGCGTCACTCGATACCTGGACCTCACGGGCACTTCGCCATCTTTCCGGACATCTTGATTCGTTGAAGAGTTTGGACGTTTATAGAAATGAGGACCGTTATCGCCGGGCAATCAAAGATCTGAACCGGCTGCTTGAGATGAAGGCACGTTCCAACAGTGTACGCCTGAGTCTGGCAAATTATGAGCACGAAGCGCTCTCTCCCGCAAGAAGCAGAGATCTTTTCAGGACTGCAGAAAATCCGGAAGACAATCCCTTCTACCCCTATTTTAAGAAACGGCTCACCGAACTTTTGAGAAATGAACCGCCTTCCCTGATCGGATTCTCGCTCAACTATTTAAACCAGGCTCTGTGCACATTTGCAATGATTGGTTTTCTCAGACGGGAGTGGCCAGGGATAAGATTGATTTTGGGCGGGGGGCTTGTGACTTCATGGATGAGAAAGCCTCATTGGCAAAATCCTTTTGAGGGTCTCGTGGATCATCTTGTGGCCGGACCAGGGGAAGTTCCATTGCTTTTACTCATGGGGGTAAGGGAGGCCGGAGATATTCCTGATACACCCCGTTATGATTCTTTTCCTCTCAAAGATTACTTTGCTCCCGGGCCCATTCTTCCCTACAGCGCTTCAAGCGGGTGTTATTGGAATAGATGTTCATTCTGCCCGGAAAGGGCCGAGGGAAACCCTTATCTTGCTGTTTCCGTTGAGAAGGTAATCAGCGATCTTCTTAGCCTGGCGGATAGACATCAACCGATTCTTATCCATTTTCTGGACAATGCGATCAGTCCATCGCTGATGAAGGCAATTTCTGAACATCCTCCCGGTGTTCCCTGGTATGGCTTTGCGAGGATAACTCGCCATCTCACCGACCAGGATTTCTGTTTGGCCTTAAAGCGATCCGGATGTGTAATGTTAAAACTTGGTTTGGAATCGGGAGACCAGGCCGTGCTCGATGATCTGCAAAAGGGGATCGATCTTGAGGAGGCTTCGTCAGCGTTAAAGAGCCTGAAAAATGCAGGGATTGCCACGTATGTCTATCTTCTGTTTGGAACTCCCGTAGAAGCCCTGACAGAAGCACGAAGAACCCTTGCGTTTGTCGTTAAACATCATGATCGCATTGGTTTCCTTAATCTTGCCATCTTCAATATGCCGATCTACGGGGCCGAAGCCCATCAGATGGAGACGAAACAATTTTATGAAGGAGACCTCTCTCTTTATACAAGCTTCAATCACCCGAAAGGATGGAGCAGGCCATTGATCAGGCAATTCTTAGACAAGGAATTCAAGAGACACCCTGCCATAGCGCCGATTGTGAGAAGAGATCCCCCGGTCTTCACCTCCAACCACGCCCCCTTCTTCGTTAGGGATGGAAGGCACGTTCCGCACAAACTTCCCCTTTGGTTTACTTAAAATTAAAATATTGTTATAAATAGGTCAACTTCCGGGGGAATTAAAAATTCGAATTCAGCATTCCGCATTTGGAAGGCGCTATGCGATATTTTGAGGTAAACCATGCCAGCGATTGCATCTCTTGAAGATTTGAAAGCCGCCCAGAAAGATCTTCTGGAAGCGAAGGACTTGAACGAGTTGAAAGTAGCATTTAAGAAATGGCGCAGGATCGGATGGAAAAATATTTGTAAGCTATGGCTCGAGGAAAGCACACCGGAAAAATTGAAAGGCGAAAGAGGTCAGTGAATAGGTTAGGCCAGATACGAATGGAGTTCTTACACATGAGGAAGCCCTAAGGTAAATGTGCAAAACAGGACATAAGAAATAATGGCTGGAGGAAGTAAGGGGGAATGTCTTGAATGATTGGAAAGGAATCGGCAAAAAAGGATGGATGGAAATAAATTTTCCTATGAATGGATCGAGACCCTTCCTCGCCTGGAAGGGGCTGCCCGGATTCTGGGTCAGGCCAAAATCATCGGGGTTGACTTAGAAGCGGACTCTTTGTACCACTACTTCGAAAAGGTATGCCTCATACAGATCGCTACGGAATCCGCCTCTTATGTAATCGATCCCCTGGCGCTAAGGGATCTTTCCGCTTTACACCCCGTTTTATCCAATCCCCGCATCCGCAAAGTATTCCACGGGGCGGATTATGATATTCGTTCCCTGTACCGTGACTTTCGGTTCGAGGTCGAGAACCTCTTCGATACACAGTTGGCCTGTAAATTTCTGGGCCTCCGGGAGAGCGGCCTGGAAGCGTTGCTGCGAAGTCGGTTCCATGTAGAGCTGAATAAGAGATATCAGCGGGCCGATTGGTCCCAAAGGCCCCTTTCCCCGGAGATGGTGGAATACGCTGCAATGGACGGCATGTACCTGATTCCCCTGGCCCGTATGCTGGAAAAGGAACTGGAAGAGAAGGGCCGATTATTCTGGGTGGAGGAAGAATGCCTATTGCTGAGTAAGGTCCGATTCACGCCCCCCAGCCATGCCCCCCTTTACCTAAAAGTGAAAGGGGCTTTTCTCCTGGATTCGAGGAGTCTTGCGGTTCTGGAGGCTTTGCTGGAGTTCCGAGAGGCCCAGGCCCAAAAGTCGGATCTTCCCCCCTTCAAGGTGTTCCGCAACGAACTCCTCCTGGAATTGGCTATGAAAAAACCTTTGCGCCTAGAAGAATTGGAAACGGGGAAAGTCCTGAGCCGGAAGCAAATCGACAGATATGGGACACGCCTGCTGCAGGAAATTCACCGGGCCATGGCCATTCCCGACGAAGAGCTTCCGGTGTACCCCCGGGAAGCAAGGCCGGATTTGTCATCCCCCTTACGTAAAAGGGTCAAAGCGCTAAAAACCTGGCGGGATATGCGGGCAAATCATTTAGGGATGGAGCCTGGAATCCTTTTGAATAACGCCTTGATCAATGGTTTCGCTTTGAAAAACCCCCGGTCGATAAAAGAGATGGAAGGGATTCCGGGCTTGAAAAAATGGCTGCAAGATCATTTCGGCCGGGAGATTCTGGCTGCTCAAATAGAAACCGGCAAAGGGCCCTTGACATGGGACAAAACGATTAGCTGACGACAGATAGCCCGTGGCAGATGTCCACTTTTTTTATTAAGAGGGAAGGACCCAGAAGTAGAAAGACTGAAGAGAGGAGGGTGTTATGAAAGAGAAAAGCAAAGGGGTAAAGGAGAGCAAGAAGGCGCCGCAGAAAAGCCTCAAAGAGAAGAGAAAAGAGAAGAAGGAGAAGAAGAACAGGTAGGTTGGACCCTGTCCAAGATCCGGTAAGATAAATCGGGTCAAATATTTGTCCTTGATCTTACAATCGCAGTGTCGTGCATAAAAAAGTCGGCCATTCCGAATACACCTGCCTGCCTCGCCCTCGGTCGTGACCGGGGCCGGTAGGCAGGTGGGGGTGGGGAAATAAAATGTCAAAATTTCACGGACGTCCCCATTCTTTTCCACTTTTCTATTTTATGCTCTTATGGACGTCCCCCCTTGTCCCAATACGGTGTGGAGTGAGCTCTGATATTTTTCTCAACATTCAATGATCCCGAATATATAATCAAAGATGTTTCTTAAAAAAGGCAAGCTGATCGCTTACGCTTTTTTCAAAGTTATCCCCATGATAGATATCAAAGTGGCCAATGGGATAGTGTTTTACTTCTGCATACTTCTCCAAAATCTTTTCAGTTTTTTCTGCAGCGCTTATTGGGGTGAAACTGTCGTGATCGCATATCTGTAACAGAACTGGACAGCACACATTCTTAGCCTGTTCTACCGGCCTGTATTTGTCCGCCCTTATAATAATACGTGCGCAGACCTCATTCACAAAATTCTCAGGAGCCAATTTTTCATAACCGTCATAGGCATCTGGTGTGGTCAACATGGCAATACTTCCTGGTTTTCCTACGATTGGAATTTTATGGGGAGAAAGACCGAGCCAAGACCTCACCAGATCACGTTGTCCATGCATTAACATACGGAAATTGAATCCTTCTCTTTTAAAGGCCATCATAGCTGAAGCACGCCCGTCCAGCCATGGACATTGCGATACCACACAGGCAATCTTTTTATCTTTAGCAGCAGTCACGATAACATGTCCTCCGCTTAATGAGGTACCCCACAGGGCGATTCTCGCGGGGTCAATCTCCTTGAGGCCGCGAACATAGTTGATTGCTGCCAAATAATCTTCCAGTTGGCAAGGAATCCAGATCAATTGTCGAGGTTCTCCACCGCTTTCCCCAAGGTGCCGGTAATCGAATGCAAGCACGGCAAAGCCGGCTTCCTGATAGCGAACAGCATACAGATTCAAGCCCATGTCCTTTATGCCCCCAAACCCATGACCCATAATAATACAGGGGACTGGAGCAGACAAATTCTCGGGCAGGTATAGCCATGCGCTCAATGTTGTTCCATTGATATTAAAATTCGCATCCTTTCTTGACCGAGGCTTCTTTTGGCCTAATTCTGCAATTGATTTTTTGAGGGGTTGCTTTGGGACATAAAAACCGGGGACCAGGGCAATTATTAATAGATAGAGAGCAAATGCCCCAATGATAGCAACGATAATGATGCCAATATATACAAGAATGCTCATTTTTTATCCTCCTTTCGGATAAGTAGTCCAAACCAGAGTAGAGTACAAAGTTGTTGTTGAAACTGGTTGAGTTCAGAAAACACTCTCTTACAGCTTCCCTCTTTGAGCAGATCATTTAATTTCTCTACAACCAGCCATAAGAATTCCATGTCGATATAGGAACGGACTTCCCCTTCAGTATATTACTGGAAAGACCCTTAGGCAATGCCCCAACCTCTCCCTGTTCAGTCCAACCAGAAAGTGTCATTCCGGAAGCATTCATAAGTGAAATAAACATATCGTTCGAATCGCCGCGGTCGGAAGATATTTCTCCTTGACAATATTATACTAATGTGTATAATGCTATTATGTATAATACATAATAGCGACAAATTAGAGGTGAAGATGATGAATCCTTTTCGATATGGGAAAATCGTGTCGGGTCAAGATTTCTGCGGAAGGGAATCACTTTTAAAACAGATCATTGGGTATATCAAGTCGTCACAGAACATGGTGATCCAAGGTGAAAGGCGAATTGGGAAATCGTCTGCCATCTATGAGGCGGTCCAGAGATGTAAAGGAATTCAGCTTCTATATGTGGACCTATTAGGCATTAAATCCATTGATGCGCTATGTAAGAGAATCCTTCGTGCTATTATTGTTTTGGAACAAAAAGCAGGGTTTTTTGAGAAGATCATCAAAACACTATCCTATCTCAGGCCTTCTATTTCGGTGGATCCCATCACCATGATGCCGACCATCACTTTTGATGCTTCCGTTGAGTTGAAAGCGAATTCAATCCCAGAAGTCTTATCGCTCATAGAGTCTCTCCATAAGAAAAGCCGAATCGTCGTGGTTCTCGACGAATTCCAGGATATCCTGCAATTTGGTGATGCCCGGGAGGCGCTTTCGCTGATGAGGGGCAAAGTTCAGTTTCAGAAGGATATTCCGTATGTGTTTGCAGGAAGCATTCGAAACAAAACGGATGGAATCTTTACTCATCCTGATTCGCCTTTTTTTAAATCCGCTATTCCCATAACTGTTGATCCTTTACCCTACGCCGAATTTTCAGAATTCTTAAAGAAGAAATTTTTAACAGGGAAGCGTAGGATTAATGATGAGGTATTGAAAAAGGTTTTTGAAATTGCCCATGATATACCAGGAGATATTCAGCAATTATGTGAGGCTTTATGGACAGTAACTTCAAGCAACAGCACGATAGGTTTAGATAAACTGAAAGATGCGGTTGAATTAATCTTCGCCAGAGAACAAAAATCTTATGAAAACGACTTGAGTCTACTAACAGACTTCCAGATCAGATGCCTTCTGACCATTGCAAGAGAGGGGGGACAAAGGGTTTTTTCTGTCCCATTTATGAAATCTGCGGGAGTAAATAATCCGTCGTCTGTTCGGAGGGCGATTGAAAGAATGATCACCCTGAATATTTTATTCGAAAGGAACAACGAATACAGATTTGTGAATCCTTTTTTCAGGGCCTGGATCAATTACAGAGGAGGATAGAGGGTGATTACTGAGGGGAATGTATAATCTAAGATTGGAGGATGAAGAATAAGCGACTACCATATCAATATTTTTTATAGAGAAGAAGACAGCGGTTACATTGCCGATATTCCCGACCTGGATTCCTGCTCCGCTTTCGGTGTCCTTTCAACATCCTTTTCCGTAAAGATACCTTTCCCCTTCGCCAGTTTGGCACCATAGCGCTGGAGTTCATAGAATTCCTGTTCTGCAGCTTCCTTCTTATAATGCAGAAACATATCACGAAAGAGCTGGCTCCTATTTTTTGCCTCTCGTTGGGCAACCCTCTCGTAATCCTCGGCTATATCTGGAGGGAGGGAAATGGTTATCGCCGTGCGCCTTCTTGCCATGCTTTACCCCCTTATCAAAAATTCTTGGTATGACCCAATATTACCCGGTTCAATGGATGGTGTCAAGAAGCGTGGATGGTGTGATCAACACAACAAGCAGTGGGGTACGACTTGATTATTGGCAATCGGCTGCAAAAAATAGAACCGTTCCCTTTTCTACTGATTTCAGTTTTGTCCATTGTGTTGAGTAGAGCACAGGCGCAAAATAAAGGAAATGCTAACAAAATAGACCTGACCCCATATGCTTTGTCTTTAATCTTCATTTCTTGGTTTGCCAATATTTACTTCTGACCGCTCTTAATACATGGAGTTCATACAACATCTTGTCAGAGGGAAATTCTTTCTTTACCTCCCTTTGAATTTTCTTCAGGATGGTATTAGGCACCTTCATCTTTCTGGCCAGCCGCTTATAGTCAAAATAATCTATCTTTTCCATAGCAACCTCCTCCCTATAATTTATAATTCTTGGGGAGAGACAATTTCTATTTCACGAAATCCTTCTAAAATATTAACTGAGTTAACCAACCTTCTTGTTCTCACCTTAACCAGGTGCTCAAAATTCCAAGAGACTAAGTAGGAAACGTTGTAAAAAGAAGCTATTGCCACATGAAGTGCGTCGTCAATATATCTCTCCGGGAAAATTCCTTTTTCTATATAGCCCCTTGTTAAATCCCTAATCTTTTTATTTGCCTTTAATATTTTAAACCCCTTAACGAGTTTCTTGAAGTTTCTTCTTAGGAGTTCATTCTTGGTAGCTTCCAATTCTTTTACTGTAATCTCTGATATATAGACTTGATAACGAGGCAAAACCTCTTTCCAAAATTTAATTGTTGCCCCCTTCCGTTCTTTAGCTCGATGATCATGATAAGCACTCGGGACAGACGTATCAAGATAGAGAGTTTCTTTCTTCATTTGAATGTTATCCCTATTTCATAAATAATATTATCACTAAATACCGATAATTGAAAGATGTTTTAAATTGCCTTTGCGAGTGGAACTCTACCTGCCGAAAGACAGGGAAGCAATCTCATTTTATTGATTCACCAAAGTATCCTGACTCCTGAGTTTCTCTCCAGCCACGAAGCGTGACCGGTTGGTAATTCCTTGCCGCTAATTTGATTATTTTTTGCATTAACTGAACCAGAGGTCCCCTTGGCCTTTCTTTTTGATAATAGAACCACCCCCTTTTCAACTGATTTCAGTTTTGTCCATTGTCAAGGGCTGACCCCGCTCCCTTCTTTAAGGAGTTCAAGAAAGTGGGAGAGCGTGATAATAGAAATGTTTTGAAAATTTTGCAGAGAGAGAAGATGCTTATCTCCTGTAACAATGATATCAGCTTTAGCTGCTACTCCACATTCGAGGATACGATTGTCTGGCTCGTCAGCCAAGACATGAAGATGGGGATGTGTTTTAATTACGCTACCCACTCTTGTAATAGCCTTTAAAAGACGGGTGATATTATTTTCTCCCCAGCCAAATTTCTCTCTGAGCTTTTTGGCTGTTTCAGTAAGAATAGCAACGGATGAGCAAAGGATAAATTCCCCTCTCAAGCCATGGAGGTAAGCCTCTTCAGCCTTGCTCCCTGGTATGACGAAGGCAGAGATGAAGATATTTGTATCGAAAACAACCCTCAATCTCAGCGGCCCTCGAATACTATCCTTTCAACATCCTTTTCCGTTAAGATACCTTTCCCCCTCGCCAGTTTAGCGCCATAGCGCTGTAGTTCATAGAATTCCTGTTCTGCAGCTTCCTTTTTATAATGCATAAACATATCACGAAAGAGCTGGCTCTTATTTTTTGCCTCTCGTTGGGCAAGCCTCTCATAATCCTCGGCTATATCTGGAGGGAGAGAAATGGTTATCGCCGTGCGCCTTCTTGCCATGCTTTAACCCCCTTATTAAAATCCTTGGTATGACCCAATATTACCCAGTTCAATGGATGTTGTCAAGAAACGTGGATGGTGTGATCAACACAATAAGCAGTGGGGTCTGACTTGATTATTGCCAATCGGCCGCAAAAAAATAGAACCGTTCCCTTTTCTAATGATTTCATTTTTATCCAATGCCAAGGGTTGTCCCCCGGACTTCACATATATTCGTCTTTTCCCTCCATGGAGAATTTTGGCATTGACCCCTTCATGTTTCAAAAAAGCGCTCACCAGGATGCTGGTATCGAGGACGACCTTGAGCATATCACTTAGACCTAACCGTCTTGATGGCTTCTAAAACATCGGTCTCCACCTCTTTTTCTGGAATCCTCCTGTGCCTTTTGCCGACTTTCGCCATAACCTGGTTAAGCTTCTCCCATGCCTGACTTTTGTCAACCAGGATTTTAGGCTTCAACACCACTTTATCCTTCTCCATTTGCACCTCTAAAATGTCTCCTTCCTTAATTTCTAAGACCTCCCGCATTTCTTTCGGCATGGTGATTTGTCCTCCCCTTAACACTTTAACGAATGACATGATGCTCTCCTTTTGACGATAGACAGTATTTTACAGATTATGTATATCTGTAATTATGATAAGGAATTATCGAGGGTGTGTCAAGGGGGAAACATCTATTGAAGAACCCTGGGATTTATAATTTTATGGACGTCCCCCCTTGTCTTTTATTTTGCACAATGGGGGTTTACACCCTATCGTGTTAGCGGAAGTGTTCCCGTTTTTTCTATGATTCATCAATAAAATCATCCATACGGAAAGTAGTCATTATACAAATCTCCGTAGTGTTATCTTCTCTAAGCCGCCAAGACCATATCCTACAGCGTGGGTCCTTAGGGGCTTCAACAATCGAAACTCTTCTCAATTGGATATCTTTAGGTTTAACGAGGCAACGAATACCATCATAAATCCTACCTGCAATATGATCGCAGGATCGAAAGTCATTCTTGCAGACGTTGCATATTTCTTGTTTAGCAATGATTTCAGGGCTTGAGTAAAGACCGGGGCCAAAAGTTGTAAAGAAAACCTTCTCCAAGAATTCGATCCTGCTAAGTACCCACTCTATTGTTCTTTCATGACAGAAATATGAGGCGTATTCAATACGCTCTTTGCAATCCCACATTTTTGTCCAAGCTTTTTCGATGAGTGCATGCTCAGTTATCCAATCTGGTACATCAGTGATCTCAGTTAAATCAACGAAGTCTTGAAGACCACGGAAGAGAATTCCAAAACAAAGAGCTTTGTTTCGATTTTCTGGATCTACACCACACCTCACGCTTTTAAGCACATTTTTACACATATTTATGACCAATTGGGCTTGGTCTCTTGCTTGTTTTTTATTTCCGGAGTCAATAAGAGAATACCAATTCTTTAGAGCAAAGAAGGCACTCTTCTCCAACTTTTTATTGGTCATGTTTGTCCTTCTTCATACTCAATGTCTGGTCTAAGTCCACTAAGTAGTTGGTTTAAAGTTTCTGGGTCTCCGTCATACTTTACAGTTGTAAGATCCTCGCCTCGTAAAAAGTGGAGAGTAAGATGAACCTTTGGCTCTGGTCGATGCGTGCAAGAAGGGGTAGATTTGGACTTTCGCTGTATCATGGAGGTAAGTAGTGCGGAAATAACACCGACAACAACAGGAATTGCGAACTTATCCAGAATCCACACCAAACCGAGCCAGAGGTCAGCTGCTTGCCTTTCTATAACTCCAGCTTCGATCCCTAGATCAAAGGAGTTAGCACATTTCAGGCCCGCGGACTTGAGCCGTTTACTCAAAGTAGCTGTACTGCTTGCATCGAAAAGCTCATCCCCAGTCCCTGCGGATTCTAAGTTCTCTGGCAAGCACAATACTTGATATTCCCTGAGCTTACCGGAATCGATTCCAACCTTACGCAATTTGTCCATTTCAAATTCTATCATTTTGAGTACTCCTTGTTAGGGAACATTTTAGGAACTCGTTGGTAACTGCATTGCGTATATGCTCCACAATTAGGAACTATAGAGTCCTGATATCCCCCATCGCTCATCCTGTGTCGTCCTATTACTTTATCCTTTCCTCGACGATTTCGATCTCCTTATCTGTAAGAACATACAACTCATAAACTAGATGATCGATTTGGTGGTCGGTGGCGTCAATCTGGCGCTGGATTCGGGTTTTTTCGTCAGGAGTTTTTGCTGTGGCTAAATGCTTATGAAGCGCCAGCATCTGTTCGACCAGCTTCACCATTCGGTCATGACGGGTTTTATCAGCAGAATCGTAGAAGTTAATGGATGGTATCGGAAGCGACTTTAGCTGTCCTACTTTTATTTGAGGGAATGCATCGTCTATTTCGTCGTAGAACCCTCGTATAAAGAAGGCAATAAGTCGACTACCAAGTATACCTGCAAGATAAGCCGCCCTTACTGTATTAATATGTGGGAGAGTTATATAAATTTGTTGATCCGCGACTGAATTTGTATTCTCAATTGTTACCACCAGGCGATCTCCCAAAATTTTACGCGAATATACACGTTCTGTTTGGAAAAACTCTGGCTGTCTTGGTTCAGCTAGCCAGGGCCCATATTTAACAAATTCGGTCGGTATCGGAAGTGAAAATCGGCGTAAGTCGCGGCCGTAAATGAATGGTCGGTAGCCCTCTTTCTTATATTTACTGTGATAAGGTCGTTCCTTAACATCAAGAGATGTCTGTGGTCCTGACCCGAATGCAGTTTTACCATATCCGCCAGTTCGATATGGGTGAACTCCTCGTGTAATTTTGGCAATGGTTTGAAGTTCAGGATACCTTCCTTTCAGCTTTAAGACTAAATTATAACTTCTGATGTCGAGACTAGTTGAAATCAGAAGCTTTCCATCTAAGTATTGCTTTGTATTGTATTCTACAATTTCTAAGACATTGCCATTTTTCATTGTCTTAATTTGGAATGTTTTACCAGGTTGTGCTGTCCTTCGTAGAGTATACACCACTGTATCAACTGTGAGGCCTTGAAAAACATTTTTGGGTGGGATTAAGATGCATAGCTCACTTGCTTGGTTCAAAATAAATGCACGTGTAACTGATGAATAAGTATTAGTGAGCCACACATTAGGTACAATTTGTCCTACATAACCATTTAAGCAACATAAATGAGAGGCTTTCTCCATGAAGATAGAAAACATATCAAGTTGATAGGGTGAGCTTTTATAAGTATTGCCAAGGTATGTTTTTATATCTTCGGTAATATTAAGTGCCTTCCAGTCACGACCAAACACATACGGTGGATTACCGATCACGGCATCGAATCCGCCGTGGTTCGTGATTTCGGGGAATTCTTTTTGCCAGTCGAAGGGGTTGATGCGGTATATTTCCTCTTGATTAATGTTGGGCAGATCGTGATCTGCCCCTACAAAAAGGCCGGGCTGCTTGTGACTTACCCCTGCAGAGAAGAAATCCGGGCCGATGAGGGAGTTTCCGCATTTGATGTTGCTTCCGAGATCAGGCAAGGCCCTTTCCTTGAATAACTTCATCTGTCTCTCGAGGGTATCCTGATTTTCGCCTTCGAGGACCTTAAGGAGAAGGCTCAGTTTGGTCACCTCCACTGCTTGGGGGTCGATGTCCACACCGTAGATGTTATTCAGAAGAATCCTCTTTTTCTCCTGAATGGTCAGATACCACTGACCTCCGTGGCCCTGATAGATTTCTTTTAGTGCAGGGCTGAAGCCCTGCGCTGCATTTCCCTTTTTTGAATGACGGGCAAGATACCAATTCAGATGATAATCGAGGAGATACTGATAAGCTCCAAGAAGAAAAGAACCTGAACCGCAGGCCGGGTCGAGGATTTTTAGAGAAGTGATCTGTCTTGGGGTCTTTCCCTCACATATTTTTCCAACCGTATTCTTCACAATGTAGTCTACAATATAGGTTGGGGTGTAATAGACGCCGCCGGCCTTTCTCACCTCGGGTTTCTCTTCCACCTTGGCCCGATGACCTTCGGTGAGCCGGATGACTTTTCCCAGGAACTGCTCATAGACATGGCCCAAAATATCCGCACCCAGGACTGAGAATTCATAGGGCGATTCAGGATAGTAGAGGTTCTTAAAGATGTCCTTGAGCGGTTTGTCGTCTAATTTAAGTTCCGGGGTGAGCCGGTCTGTTTTAAAGTCGAAAAGACCGGAGTTATACTTGTCATCGGCATGGTAGAAAATTTCACGGAGACGGCGATAGGTGTTCGTGCCGTTGAGGAGATTCTGGATCTGGCCATATT
>Ga0194127_10002885_pt1 | contig 22746 bp, 16 predicted proteins | sample TA2KigC100mmetaG_FD_148624 | JGI IMG/M metagenome (GOLD analysis project Ga0194127, IMG submission 148624) | Freshwater microbial communities from Lake Tanganyika, Tanzania - TA2015036 Kigoma Deep Cast 100m | ecosystem: Environmental > Aquatic > Freshwater > Lake | place: Tanzania: Lake...
GCTGGCCCTCGTGCAGGTTGACCACGAGCCGCAACGCGGTGTCGAACTCGTCCCAATAGACGATATTCAGCCGCCCCGGCGCGGTCCGCTCGAGGACGTACGCCAACGGCACCAGCGCCAGCAAGGTCAGGCCGATCAGCACCAGTCGCTGCCGCCACGCCGCCGGCAAGCGCGCCCAGGGGCCGCCGCGCCGGGGCGCGAGGCTCCCCGCGGGGGCGGGAGCGGCGGCGGGAAGGGTGGTCATCAAGGTGGGCCTCGGACTGCGCGGGCCGCGGGCGGGATGGCGTCAAGGTGGGTCCGCCCGCCGAGCGGGCAAGGCGGATTTGCTCGCCTGGTCCAGTGCGCCCGTTCCACGGCCGGGTCCAAGCCAGAAGCGGCGCAGGGCTGGTCGTGACAAAATCGCTAGGCCAGATGATGCAATGGCACCGCTGTCTTCACTCGGGCCTGAACGCGGCCGAGCGCGGCGACCCGGCGCCGGCCAACTTGTACGGGCCCAAGGGCATGCTCCTCCTGGGTTACCGGGGCGGCTGGACCTTCTACCCGGCCGACGGCGGGCCGCCCCGGCAGCAGCCCGCGCGCCTCAACGAGCCCGACGGCCAGAAGATCCGCGCGCTCTGGGCCGACTTCCTCGATGCGATCCGCAGCGGCCGCCGGCCCTTCAGCGACATCGAGGAGGGCCACCGCGCCTCGGTCTGCTTGCTGCTCGGGATAATCAGCCTGCGCCTCGGCCGCAGCGTCGCGTGGGACCCCGAGCGCGAGGAGACTTTGGGCGACCCCGAGGCCTCCCGCCTCCTGCGCCGTGCCTACCGCGCCGGCTGGACCTACCCGGAGTGATCAGCGGCCCGGCGCCGCGGGGCCGCCCCGCAGGTGCTGGGAGAGGAATTCGCGGCTGCGGCGCCGCTCGTCGAGCCGGTCGAAGCCGTGCCCGGCTCCCTCGACGCGCACCAGTTCGTGCCGCGCGCCAAGGCGCCGCGCCGCCGCGTCGAACTCCTCCGCCTGCGCGATCGGCACCACCCCGTCCGCCGTGCCGTGCACGGTCAAAATGGGTGGATCCTCTGCGCCCAGATGCGTGAGCGGGGACGCCGCCCGCGCGAGCTCCGTGCGCTCCTCCAGCGGCCCCCCGAACAGCTGGCGCAACCGCCCCGCCAGCGCCTCCGCCTGGGCCGGGGAGGAGCGCGCCGCCGGGTCCGCGAGGAAGTTCAGCCGCCCGAAGCGGTTCAGCACGCAGGTGACGCGGCTGTCCACGCCCGGATGCCCGCCGACCGAGCCCTCCAACGCCGGATCGCCCCCGCTGGTGCCGAGCAGGGTCGCCAGCGTTCCGCCCGCCGAGGTGCCGACCACCGCGATCCGGTCCGCGTCCAAGCCGAGGGTTGCCGCGTTCGCCCGCAGCCAGCGGATCGCCGCCTTCGCGTCGTGGAGCTGCGCCGGCCACGGCGCCTCGCCCGCGAGACGGTAGTTGACCGCCGCGCCCGCGTAGCCGCCCGCCGTCGCCCACGGGGTCAGCGTCGCCTTGCCGGAAGCCTTGCTCCCCCCGACCCAGCCGCCGCCGTGGAAGTACACGATCACGGGCAACCGCGCGCCCGCCGGCCGCTCGCGCGGCAGGTACAGGTCCAGCATCTGGCGCGGGTTGGCCGTGCCCGCGTAGGCCAGATTCGCCCGCACCTCGGGCTCCGCCGGCGTGGGCGCGGCGGCCGCCGCGCCCGCGAGGAAGACGAGGAAGACGAGCGCCGCAGACCGGAACGGGGTCGGGGCGACGCGGCGGGAAAGCATCCTCCCGGTGCTGCCGCCTGACCCTTTGAAGTCAAGCGGCGCGCCCCCGGGGCCGCCTCCTCAGCGCAGGGATTGCAGGTGCGCGAGCAGGTCCGATGCCTGTTCCGGCGCGAGGCCCTCAAGCAGGCCCTCGGGCATCAGGGAACGCCCCAAGTAGGTGGCCGTCTGCACGTCCGCGCGCGGGATGCGCCGGTCGGGCGCCCCGGGCAGCCGCAGCACGAGCGCCTCTGCGGTGTCGGCCGCGAGGAAGCCCTCGTGCACGGTGCCGTCGCGAGTGACGACGCGGTACGTCCGGTACGCGCTCTCCATCGCCACGCTCGGGGTGAGCAGGTTCCGCAGCAGCGCCTCAGTTCCGGTGAGACCTACGCCGTCGAGGACCGGGCCCAGCTGCGCGCCCTGGCCGCCCTGCTGGTGGCACGCGAGGCACAGTGCCGCGAACAGCTGCCGGCCCCGCGCCGGATCGCCGCCCGCCGCCGCCAGAGCGCGGAAGCGCCGGAACTTCTCCTCCTGTGCCGCGGCCTCCGCCGGCGTCAGCAGCGCCGGGCCGTCACGGACGCGCTCCACCCGCGCCGCGCCGTGCAAGGTTCCCCAGTCGGCCCCGGCGAACACGCGGGTCAGCGCCCGGGGCGGCGCCGGGTCCGCCGCGTGCGTGCGGTCAAACGCCGCCCGGATCTCCGCGGCGCCGCGCGCGCGTTCCCAGACGCGGAACTCCGCGATCCAGCCCGCGGTGCCGCCGGCGCGCGGGGAACTGCGCCCGAGGTCGAGCCCGACGTGATCCGTCTGGTCCGCGTGCGTGCCCGTCGCGTCGAGCTCGCCGTTCACGTAGAGCCGGAAAACCCCCTCCGCGTCGCGGGTCAGCGCGCAGTGCGTCCACACGCCGGGCGTGAGCCGCCGGCGCGCGACGACGACGTCCTTCCGCACCGAGCCGAGCCAAAGCCGCGGTTGGCCGCCGGAGAAGTTGAGGTCGAAACGCCCCGGTGCGGCGAGCAGGGCGTCGTGGTTCGAGATTGGCGCCTCAAGTTTCACCCAAGCCTCGACGGTGAAAGGCCCGCGCAAGGTCAGCTGCGTAGCCGCGTAATCGGCGTCCGCACCGCCGAGCCGCAGCGCGCCCAGGCCCGCGGCGCCGGTGCGGTCGGCGAGCCCGGCGACGGCGGCGTCCCCGGGCAACTGGAGTCGGAGGCGTTCGAGCGTGGCGGGCCCGAGGTCGCCGGCGGGGAGACGCCCGGCGGTGAACTCGGCCGCGACCGCGGCGGCGCCGGCCGGCGTGCGCGAGAGGTGCTCCAACGCGCGCCCGCGCGCGCCGACGCCGAGGGAGGGCAGGAGCCGCGCAAGGGTCGCCGGGCCGGTGGGATCGCGCGTGGCGGCGAGGGCGGCGATCAGTTCGTCCGCGATCGGTGCCGCGGTGCCGCGGGCCAGCAAGCCAGCGAGCGATTCCGCGCGCCCCTCACCCGTCTCGCGCAGCGCTCGGAGCGCGGCGAGGGACGCGGGCGTGGTGCCGCCTTCCCGTTCCACGAGGGTTTGGAGGAGCTCGGCCAACGCCCGCAGGCGGAACGCCCCCGCGACCTCCGCGCCCAGCAGCACGTCGTCCGCCGCGGCCGCGGTGAGGAGCGGCCGGGTTGCGGCGGCGAGGGCCGCGGCCAGTGGCGCCGGGTCGATGCCCGTGCGCACCGCGAGCAGGGCGCGGAGCACGGGGCGCCGCGTCGGCTCTCCCGCCCGCGCGGCGGCCAGGACGGCCCGCACCGCGGGTTCGCCGAAATGCGCCGCGAGCACGCGGACCTCCTCGGGCGCGAGCGGCCGCGACAATTCCCCGGCGAGCGCGGCGAGGCCGGCGGCGGCTTCCCGGCCCCCGAGCGCGAGGGTGGCGAGGACGCGGTTCTCGACCGGCAGGGCTTGGCCGGCGGGGGACGCCAGCAGGGCCCGGGTGGCGTCCGGCCGGCTTTCCATCGCCCAGCGCGCGAGGTAGCGCTCGAACTCGCGCTCGTAACGGTCCCATTCCCCGGCGCCGGCCCCGAGGGGGGCGCCGCCGAGGCGGGCCGCGACCGCCATCAGCTGCGGGCCCGCGCCCGGGACGCGGCGCAGTGCGTCGCCCACCGCCGCGCGCACCGTCGGGTGCGGGTCCGCGGCGAGGAGGCCGGCGACGCGGAGAAACACGTCCTCCCCGGCCGCGGCCGCGAGCCGGGCGGCCTCGCGGCGCGGCGCCGGATTGGCGTCGGTCGCCAGCGCGGCCAGCAGGTCCGCGGGCGGCGCTTGCAGGCCTTCGAGTGCCCAGAGTGCGGCGAGGCGGCGGTCCAGCGCGGCCCCGCGGTCGGCGGCGAGCCGGGCGAGGTCCGGGGCGACCGCGGTCGCGCGCCGGTCGGTGAGCTCAAGCCAGGCGAGGCGTGAGACCAGCGCGTTGGGCTGGCCGAGTTGCTCGAGGAGTTCCGAGGGGGCGAGCCGCGTGAGGTCGGGGGGCGCGGCGCGCGGCTGGTCGCGGTGCCGGATCCGCCAGATCCTTCCGCGCGCCTTGTCGCGATCGGGGTGCGTGCGCGGCACCTCGTTGTGCGAGATGATCCGGTTGTACCAGTCGACGACGTAAAGCGCGCCGTCGGGGCCGAACGCGATCGCGATGGGCCGGTACCAGCGGTCGTCCGTCGTAAGGAAATCCGGGCCCTTCGCGTAGCGCAGGCGCGGGCCGTCGGGGGTGGCGGTGACGAGTTGGATCGCGCCGGTGATCGGGTTGGCGAGGTAGAAGACCCGCGTGCCGGGGGCGGTGGCGCCGGCGGGGGCGAGGAACTGGGTGCCGCGGTCCTCGGCGAGCGCGAGCCCGCTGAGACCGGTGCCGCCCATCTGGGCGGGCGCGAGCGGCGGGGGCATCAGCGGCTGGTAGGGGCGGAGGAGGTCCTTGGAGCCGGTGCGGACCCAGATGCCGGGCGCGTAGGGGATGACCGGGTAGCCCTGGTCGTTGGCCTCCTGGAGGTACGTCTCGCCCTCGCGGCTGGTGACGAGGCCCCAGATATTGTTGGGCCCGGCGGTAAGCGTTTCGAATGCCGAGCCGTCCGGCAGGAAACGGGCGAGCTTGCACTGGTTGAACGGCACCGTGGTGGCGCCGTCCGCGAAGGGCTGGCCGCCGGGGCGCCGGACCTGGGAGTAGTTGAAGAGTCCCTGCGCGACGAGGATCCAGCCGCCGGGCTGGCGGAGGAACTGGTGCGGGAAGAGGTGCGAATCCTGCGTGCCGAAGCCGGTGAGGACGACCTCGTGCCGGTCGGCGCGGCCGTCGCCGTCGGTGTCGCGGTACCGGCGGATCTCGGGTCCGTACTGCACGAGGGCGCCGTCGCCCCAGGGTTGGACCCCGAGGGGCATCACGAGGCCGTCGGCGAAGACGCGGGGCGGGCCCGGGCGGGCGGCGTGGGGCTCATCTATGACCACCACGCGGTCGCGGCCGCCGCGGGCGAAGAGGGCGTCGGACTCCGGCTTGTTCTCGTTGGCGTCGACCGGGTACTCGAGCGCGGTCATCGTCCAGAGGCGCATCCGCGCATCCCAGGCGAGACCGATGAACTTGCCGAGGCCGGGGGACTCTGCGGCGATGAGCTCGACCTCGAAGCCGGCGGGCACGCGGAACGCGGCGCGCTGTTCCTCGGGGGTGCGCGGCGCGGAGCCGAGGGCGTTGTAGCTGAGGTCGCGGCCGGCCTTGGGGGCGGCGGCCGGGGGCCGGGTCTCGGCGGCGTGGACGGCGCCGAGGAGTAGCAGGCCCGCAAGGGCGCCGGGGAAGGGAAGAGGGGGCATCGGCAAGGGCGCGCGGGCGCGGACCGAGGTCAAGCGCCCCGGGCGCCAGGCTTACTTCGGTGCGGGCGCGGCGACTTTCTTCTTCGCGTTCCTCTCCCGCGGCGGGGGCGGGGGCGGCAGCCCGACCTCCGCCCAAGTGGCGGCCCCGGGGGTCGGCGGCAATTCCTCGATCACGACGTCCTTCACCTGCACCAGCGCGTGGCCGCCGCTGTGGATCTGCACCGCGATGCGGCCGTCCGCCGCCACCCGCGGCTCGGTCTCGGTGTAGTCGAGCGCCGGCACCCCGTTGATCCACGAGCGGATCCGCGGGCCCTCCGCGCGGATGCGGTACTCGTTCCAGCCGTCCTTGCGGATCGCGGCGTTGACGGCCGCCGCGTCTCGCGGCTCGGCGATCACGCGGCGGCGGCGGGACTCGTCGTAAAGCTTGCCCCACCAGCCGTCGCCCGCGTCCACCTGGTAGCCCGCCATCTCGGTGTTGTTGGGCACGCGGATGCTGCGGATCTGGACGCCGCTGTTGATCATCCCGGTGTTGGGCACGCCGATGAGCTTCAGCTGCAGGCGGAGATCGAAGTTCTGGAACGAGCGGGTGGTCGCGAGGAAGTAGTTGTGCGGGACCTTCTCGGTGGGCGCGCCGCCGGTGAGGGCGCCGTCCTCGACGCGCCACCACTTCGGGTCGCCCTCCCAGCCGGCGAGGGATTGGCCGTCGAAGAGGGTTTCGGGCGCGGCGGCCAGCGGCGCGGTGAGGGCGGCGAGCAGGGGGAGGAGGCGGGGGAGGTTCATCGGGGTGGGGAGAGGGGGACGGGTTGGGCACGGAGGTGGCCGAGGAGCGTCTCGGCGCAGGCGCGGGCGAACGCGGGGTCGTTGATCGCGCAGTCGAGCTCGACCACCGGCAGGCCGGGGCGCAGGTGCTGGCGCAGGGAGGAGAACAGGGCCTCGTCCGCGGCCGGATCGTGGAAGGGCTGGCCGGGGGCGCTGATCACGCTGATCGCGCGCCGCGGGATGAGGAACGTCACCGGCCCTCGGTAACGGTTGAGCTTACCCGCGAGGACGCGCCCCAGCTCGGCGCACTCGGCGGGCGTCGTGCGCATCAGGGTGACCTGCGGGTTGTGCTTGTAGAAAGTCCGGCCGGAGAAGCGCGCGGGCACGGACGCGGGCTCGCCGAAGTTCACCATATCGAGGCAACCCGGGGTCACGATCGCGGGCACGCCGGCGGCCGCGGCTTCGAGGCGCTCCGGCCCGGCGGTGAGCACGCCCCCCACCAGCTCGTCGGCCCACTCGGTGGTGGTGACGTCGAGCACGCCGGCGACGAGGCCGCTGGCGATCAGCGCCTCCATCGCGCGGCCGCCGTTGCCGGTGGCGGCGAAGACGAGCACCTCGTAACCGGCCGCCTCGAGCAGGTGCCGGGCCTCGGTGACGCACGCGGTGGTGTTGCCGAACATGCTTGCGACAAGGAGCGGGCGGTCGCCGGCCGCCGGGGCCGTGGCGCGCGTGGCGGCGGCCTCGGTCATCCCGCAGATGGCGCCCGCGGCGTTGCCGAAGATCGCGCGCGACACGCGGTTGAGGCCCGCGACGTCGACCACCGCCGGCAGCATCGCGAGGTCGGTGGTGCCCACGTAAGGCGCGGTCTGGCCGCTGGCGAGGGTCGACACCATCAGCTTCGGAAACCCGATCGGCAGGGCGCGCATCCCCGCGGTCGCGATCGCGGTGCCGCCGCCGCCGCCGAGGGAGATAACCCCGTGGATGCGGCCGGCGGCCGCGAGCTCGCCGAGGACGGCCGCGGCGCCGCGGCCCATCAGGGCCACGCACTCCCCGCGGTCGCGCCGCGCGAGCACCTCGCGCCAGTCCGCCCCGCCGCGCGCGGCGACGTCCGCCGCCGCCACGTCCGGCGCCACCGCGGGTTCACCGAGCGAGCCTACGTTGATCAGCAGGGGGGTGTGGCCGTGGGCGCGGATGCAGTCCGCCGCGAAGGCGTGTTCGGGGCCCTTGGTGTCGAGGGTGCCGAGGACGGCGATGGTGGGCATCGGGGAAGGAGTTGGGGGCAGCGTGGCGGGCCGGCGGGCGCGATTCGATCCCTGAATGCGGCGCTAACCCGCCGCCGGCGGACGCCAGCGGACGAGGGGCTGGCGCCCTGCCACGTACAGCGGGTGCCGCGGGTGCCCCTCGCGCGTCGTGCCGAGGCACCAGAGCTCGTGGCCGGCGAGGAGGCGCGTGACGGCCGCCGCGCGCTCCTGGTGCACGCCGCTCACGCCCCAGGCCGCGACCACTCGCCCGCAGCGCGCGGCCGCCCGAAGGAGCTGGGCGTCGTTCTCCGGGCCCACGGGGTCCGGGTCCGCGCGCATCTCCTCGGGGTAGGGCGTGCGCAGGCCGAAGAGGTTCGCCATCCAGAAACCGTCAAAGCCCTCGCGCCGCGAGAATGAGGCGATCCGCGCCAGGGTCGGGTCGAGTTGGCGCTCGTCCGCCGTGCTCGGGTTGAGCCCGATCCAGAGGATCAGCCGGTCGCCGAGCAGGGGGCTCCACCGATGAATTAGGGCGTAGCGGTGCCGGCGGTCCGGCGAGAAGTGGCACTCGTTCTCCATCGCTCAGGCCAGGATCTCGCGCAGGGTGTCGAGGTCGAGCGGCGCCGCGGTCTCGCCATCGGGCACGACGGCGCCGGCGAGGGCCGCCTTCTCCGCCTGCAGCCGGCGGATCTTCTCCTCGACCGTGCCTCGCGTCACCAGGCGGTACGCGATCACGGGCTCCGTCTGCCCGATGCGGTGCGTGCGGTCGATCGCCTGCGCCTCGACCGCGGGGTTCCACCACGGGTCGAAAAGGAACACGTAGCTCGCTGCGGTGAGGTTGAGGCCGAACCCCGCCGCCTTCAGCGAGAGCAAGAACACCAGTGGCTCAGGGCTCTCCTGGAACCGCCGCACGAGCGCGTCCCGTTCCTCGGTGCGGCCGGTGAGCAGCAGGTGCGGCACGCGGTCTGCCGCGAGGCGCTCCCGGAGCAGCTCGAGCATCTCGACGAATTGGCTGAACACGAGGACGGGGTGCCCCTCCTCGCGGAGCTCCTCGAGCTGCTCGACGAGCGCCTCCAGCTTGGCCGAGGGCGCGCCGCGCATGGCGGGATCGACCAGCCCGGGGTGGCAGCAGATCTGGCGCAGGCGGGTGAGGCTCGCGAGGACGTTGAAGCGCACGCGGTCGAGCCCGGCCGGGGTCTGCGCGCCAAGGAGCTGGGCCCGCGCCCGTTTGAGCTCGGCCTGATACAGGCGTGCCTGCTCGCCCTCGAGCTCGACGACGAGGTCCTTCTCCGTCCGCGGCGGCAGGTCCGCCGCGACTTGGGCCTTGGTGCGGCGCAAGAGGAAAGGCCGCACGCGCGCGCGCAGGCGGGCGGGGGCCCCGGGATCGCCCGCCGGGTGGTGGCGGCGGAACGCGGCCTGGCTGCCAAGCACGCCGGGCAGGGCAAAGGCGCAGAGGCTCCAGAGGTCGAGCAGCCGGTTCTCGACCGGGGTGCCGGTGAGGATCAAGCGATGGTCCGCGTCGAGGGCCCGCGCCGCCTGCGCCACTCGCGCGGCGGGGTTCTTGATGAGCTGCGCCTCGTCGAGGATCACTGCGTGCCAGTGCCGCGCCGCGAAGGCCGCCGCGCCGAGACGCAGCTGGGTGTAGTTGGCCAGCAAAATCCCCGGGCCGGGCGGCGACTCCACGTCTCCGCCCGCCTCGTGGCGCCGGGTGGCCAGCGACGGCGCGAAGCGGGCCGTCTCCGCCTCCCAGTTACCGACCACGGACTTGGGGCAGACGACGAGCGCACGCAGGGGTTCGCCCGCGGGCTGGCGCTCGGCCAGCCACAGCAGCCATGCGAGGGCCTGCAGGGTCTTGCCGAGGCCCATATCGTCCGCGAGTAGGGCGCCGAGCCGGTTGGCCGCGAGGAATGCGAGGAAGTGGAATCCCTCCAGTTGGTAGGGCCGCAGGGACGCGCGCAGACCCGCGGGGCAGGGCGGCAGGGGCGGTGCCTTCAGCGCCTCCGCCCGGGCGCGCAACCGGGCCGCCAGCTCCGCCGGCAGGCGTTCCGCGATCGCGCCCCGGCCGAGCTGGAGCGCGTGCAACCGCACCTTATCTCCCTCGAGCGCCGCTGCGCCCGCCCCGGCCGCGGGCAGGCCCGCCTCCGCGAGCGCCGCCTCCGCCCCGGCGTCGACCGTGACCTCGAGGCGGCGCCACCCCTTGCCCGGCAGGCGCACCAGCTTGCCGCCCGCGCGCAGCAGGAGCGCCAGCTCCGCGCGCGTCAGGCTCGCGTCCTCGGGCTTCAGCACCAGCGCCAGGTCGAACCAGTCGCGCCCCTCACCTGCCTCGGAGAGGTCGAACTCGACCCGCGCCCGCACGGGGCCCGTCAAGATGCCCTGCACCTCCGGGTCCGCCCCCACCTCCACGTCGCGCGGCAGCCGCTCCCGCCAGAGCGCGAGGCGCCCGGGCAGATCGGGGCCGAGGCGGCAGGTCCAGGCCTGCTCAACAGGATCAAAAAAGAGCCCCAGCGCCACGGTCTGCCGCACCACGAGCTCGGGCAGCGACGCGTCCAGCGCGAATAACCGGTCGCCCGCCGCCGGGGGGGGCGCGAGCGCGCGCCAGCCCTGCGGGGTCCAGTCGTTCCGCACCGGCGGCCGCTCCGCCTGCGCCCAGATCCTCAGGACGAGGCGTTCGCCCCCGGCCAGGGCCGTGCCCAATCTGCATTCCACGCGGGCGCCGAGGGCAACCGTCTCCATCCGCGCGCCGAGCGCCGGGGGCAGGGCCACGGCCGCGTCCCGGAAGGCGAGGAGCATCGCGGGGTCTTCGGCGACCGCGGGCGGGATCAGCGCGGCCGCGGCCGACGCGCCATCGAGCGCCGGCGGGCCCTCGTGCACCACGGCGTCCAGCAGGTAATAGGCGGGGTTGCCCGGCAGGTGCAGGGCGCTTGGCGGCACGGGGCGGCCGGCGGCGTCCTCGAGGATGAGGCGGTAGTCGGTCTCGCCGGGCTCTGGGGCCAGCAGGCGGCGGCGCAGCGGCTCCGGGGCGAAGTGCAGCGGCCGGCCGGCGGCGTCCGTGACCAGTTCCCGCGCGCGCGGGTGTCGCAGGACGGCGTGTAGCCATGTCGCTTCCTGGCGCTGGCCGAGGCTGGGGTTCGCGCGATCAAAATCCACCACGTGACGCCGCAGCAGGGCGAGGAGGACGGCGCTGGGGGCGTCGAGGTCGGTTTCCAGCCAGCGCTCGGCGCCTCCGGTTGTGACCACGGTGCGCCAGGCGTTCCGCCACTTGCCGCCCTCGGGCGGGCAGCTCTCCAGCGCGAAGGTGCCGGGACCCACTCGCACCCGCAGGGGCCCGGTGGGCATCGTCCCGGGCATCGGCCCCTGGGCCGGCGACGCGGCGGGAGCGAGGCGTTCGCGCCAGCGGGCCACGGCCGCTCGCCGCTGCTCCTCCGCGCCGCGGACCGGGGCGGGCCCGGGCTCGGCCGCGTGGCGCAGAAAGTCGGGCAGCGGCGTCCCGGCCGCCTGCAGGTCCGTGGCCAGCTGTGGCCAGAATTCGCGCGGCGTCGGCGGCCGCGCCCACCCGTCCAGCGCCTGCCAGCCGCGGCCCACCCTTTCCCAGCCCGGCAGTTCCCGCAGGGGCGCGAGGTCCCGGGTCTGGAGGCGGCCGTTCCGCTCCAGCTGCAGGAAGACGCGGAGGATCTTCCGGGCCAGCCGCTCGTCGGCCGGGGCCAGCGGGGCCGTCCGCCCGGCGGTGAATTCTCGCAGCAGCAAGGCCTCCCGTTCGGCCGGGAGCTCGTTGCCGGTCGGCGGGGCGACGGGGTCCGGCGCCAGTTTGCCCAGCCAAGCGAGGCCCAGCGCGTGCAGGTGTTTGCAGCGGCTCCCGAGAGGGCAGGTGCAGACGCCCATCCAGTGGTTGCCCGCGCGCTGCAGCCGCACCGTGTAGAGTCGTTCGCCCCGCACCGCCCCCTCGACCTCGCGCTCGGAGCGCCGCGCCACGGACTCCACCCGCCCTCGGCGCGCGTAGTCGCTGCCCCGCTCCCGGACAAACCGCGGCATCGCCTCGAGGTACCGGCGCAGGGCCGGCGCGGCATCCGGCGAGTCGACGGTGGCGGGAGACATTGGGGGCAGCGAAACGCGGCCGACGGCCAGGGGCAAGCTGCCCGCGGCCTCCGGCGCGCATCTCCTCCTAAAACCCGCTCCGCCGGACTGCTTCTGCGGGAAGATAGCCCGTAAAACCCGCGGTCCGACGCCGCCCTCAAACCGATCGCGCGGCGCTCCGCCGTGCTGGCCGAGCCGATCCGGCGGCGGCGAATCCAGGCGCTCTTCGCCGGCGAACGCCACGTCGCCGCCACGGGCGATTCCCAGGCCAAGGTCGCCCGCCACCTGGAGTGGCTCACGCGCGCGAACATCCTCGCCCGCGGCCGCGAGGGCCTCCTCGTGTTCCACCGCATCGCGGACCCCGCGAGCTTTGCGCTCCGCGAGCTGTTCTGCGGGGGCCTTGAGCGGGAACGCCGCCGGTCCTCCGCGATCCCCGCCCGCTGGCTAGCGCGCCCGCTCAGCGGTCGACGAAAGCTGGTTCCCAGCCCGTCGCCGCCGCCGGCACGCTCGACGCAAGCGGGTAACGGTACAGCCGCCCCTCGTAGTTGCGCAGCACGATCGCTTCGTCGTCCACCGACTCCACGTAATCCGGGTTTAGCGGAACCTTCCCGCCGCCGCCGGGCGCATCGATCACGAACTGCGGCACCGCGTATCCCGTGGTGTGCCCGCGCAGAGCTTGGATGATCTCGATCCCTTTGCGGACGCTCGCCTTGAAGTGCGCGCCCCCGGTGATCAGGTCCATCTGGTAAAGGTAGTAGGGCCGTACGCGCATCCGCAGCAGCCGGTGGACCAGCGCCTTCATCACGTCGACGTTGTCGTTGATCCCCCGCAGCAGAACGCTCTGGTTACCCAGCGGCACCCCGGCGAAGGCCAGCCGCTCGCAGGCCGCCCGCAGGTCCGCGGTGCACTCCCGCGGGTGATTCACGTGGATGCTCATCCACACCGGCCCGTGCCGCCGCAGGATTGCGCACAGCTCCGGCGTGATCCGCTGCGGCAGGAAGACCGGGATCCGCGAGCCGATGCGGATGAACTCGACGTGCGGGATTGCCCGCAGGCGCGAGATCAGGTGCTCCAGCTTGGCGTCCGAGAGCAGCAGCGGATCCCCGCCCGACAGCAGCACGTCGCGGATCTCCGGGTGCGCCGCGATGTACCGCAGGCCCTCCTCGTACTCGGGATGGAAATTGTAATCCTGCGCGTTGGAGACCAGCCTGCTCCGCGTGCAGTAGCGGCAGTAGGCGGCGCAGCGGTCCGTCACCAGAAACAGCACGCGGTCCGGGTACCGGTGCACGAGGCCCGAGACGGGCGAATGCTCGTCCTCCCCCAGGGAGTCCAGCATCTCCCCCTCGGAGACGACCTGCTCGGCGGCCCGCGGGATCACCTGCTTGCGGATGGGGCATTCGGGGTCCCGGCGGTCGATCAGGTTGAAGAAGTAGGGGGTGATCGCGAGGGCCAGCTTCCGATTGGCGTGCTCGCACCCGGCCCGCTCGTCCGGCGTCAGCTCCATCAGCTGTTCCAGCTGTCCCTTAGTCGTGATGCGGTTCTTCAGCTGCCACGTCCAATCGCGCCAAGTATCCGCCGGGAGGTGCTGCCACAGGCCTTGTCCCTCGGCCCAGACGGCGCGGTCTTCAGTGTAAGACATTGTCGGGCGGGAGTCTCAGGGGGGCGCCCCCGGGTGTCAAACTACCCGCCGGGAAACGGCGCGGCCCAAGATTTGCCCGAAACCACTTGGCACGCGTGGAGCGACCGTTTTTCGTGCGGCTTCAATGTCCTCGCTGAAACCCGCGCTCCTCGCGCTCGAAGACGGTTCCGTGTTCCGCGGCCGCGCCTTCGGCGCCGACGCCACCGTCGCCGGCGAGTGCGTGTTCAATACCTCGATGACCGGTTACCAGGAGATTCTCACGGACCCCTCCTACTGCGGCCAGATCGTCACGATGACGGCCGTGCAGATCGGCAACTACGGGATTAACGAGGAGGACAACGAGGCTGCCGCCCCGCGCTGCACCGGCTTCGTGGTCCGGGAGCTCTCGCCGGTGGTCAGCAACTGGCGCAGCCGCCTCTCGTTGGGCGATTACCTCGCCCGCCACGGCATCCCGGGGATTAGCGGCGTCGATACTCGGGCCCTGACGAAGAAGCTGCGGGTGGACGGCGCGATGAAGTGCTGCCTAAGCACGCGGCCGATCGCCGACGCCGAGGCCATCGCCCTCGCGCGGGGCTGGCGGGATATGGCGGGCAGCGACTACGTGCGGGAGGTTACCTGCGCGGAGCCGTTCGCGTGGCCCTCCGTGGACCGGGGCAACCGGCCCTACCTGCCGGTGGGCACGGCGATGAACCTGCCGGACGCGCCGGCCCGCCGCTTCGGGGTCGCGGCCTTCGATTACGGCGCCAAGTTCAGCATCTTTCGCAAGCTGGCCCACCATGGCTTCGATGTGCAGGTGTTCCCCGCTTCCACGCCCCCCGAGGCGGTGCGCGAACTCCGGCCCGATGCCATTTTCCTCTCCAACGGCCCCGGCGACCCCGCCGCCCTGCCGTACATCCACCACACGGTCACCAACCTGCTGCCCGATTATCCGATGTTCGGGATCTGCCTCGGTCACCAGATGCTGACCCACGCGCTCGGCGGCACCACGTTCAAGCTCAAGTTCGGCCACCGCGGCGGCAACCAGCCGGTGCAGAACCTCGAGACCGGCCGCGTCTCCATCACGGCCCAAAACCACGGCTTCGCCACCGATCCGAAGTCAATCGAGCAGCGCGGCGCACGCATCACCGAGATCAACCTCAACGACCGCACGGTCGAGGGCCTCCGGCACAACACGCTTCCCGTCTTCAGCGTCCAGTACCACCCCGAGGCCGCCCCCGGCCCGAACGACGCGGATCCGCTTTTCGTCGATTTTTACCGGATGGTGGAGGCGCGCCAAGCCGGCAAGGTCTGAGCCGGCGCCGGTCGGCTCCAGCCTAGTGAACCCGGCGCGGAACGGCGAGGTCAGACCTCGTCGAATTTTTGCGCGAACAAGCGCTCCAACTCGGTGAGCAGGTTTGCCGCGTCGGCGCCCGTCGCGATGAAGCGCACCTTCGCGCCCTTGCCCGCCGCCAGCATCATCAGGCCCATAATACTCTTCCCGTTCACTTGCTCCTCGTCCTTCTCGACCAGCACCTCGGCGCGGAACTTGTTCGTGATGCGCACGATCATCGCCGCCGGCCGGGCGTGAATACCCATCTTGTTCTGCACGATCAGCTCCCGGGTGAGGGAAGTGGCGGTCGGGCTGGCGCTGTTTTGGCTCATACGATCGTGCCGGGTCGGGAAGGCTCTCTTTCGCCTCCGCGGCTTGCAACCCAAAAACCCGGCGCCAGCGTCGCGCTTAATGCCGCCTGCCACCGCGATCATCGTGCCGTGCCGTCTCGAATCCACGCGTTTCCCGCGCAAGCTCCTCCACCCGATCCGCGGCCAACCCCTCCTTCGCTGGGTCGCCAAGCGCATCGCCGCCGAGGCCCCCGAATTCCCCCTCTACTTTGCGGTCGATGACCCGCTCCTCGCCGACTGCGTCACCGCCGCCGGCTTCCAGGCCCTCACCACCAGCGTCGCCCACCAGAGCGGCACCGACCGCCTCGCCGAGGCCAACCGCCGCATCGGCGCCCGCCACGTGATCAATGTTCAGGCCGACGAACCGCTTGTCACCGGCGCCCAGATCCGAACCCTCGCCGCCCTCCTTGCCGGCGGGGCCCCGATGGCGACCCTTGTGACTCCGTTCCGCACCGCCGCGGACTTTTATAACCCCAACCAGGTCAAGGCTCTGCTGGGCGATTTCCCGGCCGGCCGCACCGGCGCCGTCGGCCGCCGCGCCCTGTATTTCTCGCGCTCCCCAGTGCCGTTCGCGCGCGACTTGCAGGGGCGGGTCGACGACGGCTGGGTGGCCGCCGCGCCCTGCTTCCGCCACCTCGGGCTGTACGCCTACGAGGCTGGGTTGCTGGACCGGTTCGCTGCCCTGCCGCCGGGCCGCCTCGAGCGGATCGAGAAGCTGGAACAGCTCCGCGTGCTCGAGAACGGCCTGGAGATCGCGTGCGATGTCACCGACGACCCCACCATTGGGGTCGACACGCCCGAGGACGCGGTCCGGTTCGAGGAATTCCTCGGGCGTTGAGCGCGCCGCGGGCGCTTAGAAGGAGCCCTTAACGCCGATCATCCAGAGCGAGCCGAACTCGATACGCTGGCGGAACCGCGCCATGAGGGGCGTGCTGGGCCCGTAGACCTTGATGTCGTCCGGGGCGTCACCGATGTTGCGGAGGTTGGCGAACACGGCGATCCCCGGGCGGAAGGTGTACTCGCCGCCGACATCGACGTAGAGACGCTTGGACCACCAGGTGAAGGTGCCCGGCTCGATGCTAGCGCCGCTGGCGATCGCGGCGCGGCGCTGGGCCCCACGGTAGTTCCAGTTGGCGCGCAGGGAGAGCTTCTCGCGGTTAAAGCTGAAGCCCCAGTTCGCCGTCCGCGGCACGAAGCCCGGGAAGGTCGCGGCCGCGGGCCCGAGGAGGCGCTGGGCGCTGCCGTTAGCGTAGACCTGCGCCCCGCGGGCCCACGCGGGGAGGAAGGTGAGCGGCTGGCGATAATTGAGGGTGAGGCCCTGCATCCGTACCGTGCGATCGAGGTTGGTCTGCGTGACCACCGGGTACTGGCCGTAGACGTTCGGATTGAGGTCGTAGAGCTCGAGGAACTCCGGCGTGGCGGCGATGGTGGCGCTGCCGAAGAAGTTCTCGAAGTCGCGGCGGAAGGCTCCGACCGAGACCTGGCCGACGCCCTGGAGGTAGTACTCGAGGCGCACGTTCACCGCGCGGGCGGTCCACGGCTTGATGCCGATGTTGTTGATCGTGATCTGGTCGTTCGGCGAGGGGTTCTCGGGGTCGGGCAGGGTGACGCCGCCCGCGTACTGGTTGAAGTCCGGCCGGCCCACGGAGGTCGACCATGAGGCGCGCGCGATCAGGTCCTCGCGCACGTTGAAGCTGGCGTTGAGGCTCGGGAACCAGCGCAGGTACTCCTTCTCGGCGTTGAAGCCGCGGTCGAGGAAGGTGAGGCGCGAGAACTCGAGGGTGTTCGCCGGGGCGATCGCGACCGGGCGGCCGTTGGCGCCGAGCACCGGGCGGCCCTGGGCGTCACGCTGCACGTTGCGGTTCGGGTCGGTGAACGGGCCCTGCGCCGCGAGGTTGGTCTGCTCCGCGCGCACGCCGCCGGTGAACCGCAGCCGGTTGCCCAGCAGGCCGAGGTCCGCCCGCAGGTAGGCCGCCGAGACCAGCTCCTCCGCCCACTTGGAGTTGGTCACCAGATTCCGGTAGTTGGTGTTCGCGTTGGTGGTGAAGTAGGCCGGGTTGTCGAGGTAGTGCCGGTAGAGCAGCTCGCTGCTCACGCCCTCGATCCGCGGAAACCCGTAGGGGGCGATGCGGCTGGAGAAGCTCGGGTCGAGGAACGGCCGCGGCCGGTCGTCACTCGCCGCGGTCACCGTCGTGCTGGCGACGCCGTCGCGGCCGACGTAGGTGAAGGCCGGCACGAACAGCCGCTGGTCGCGAGCGGCCCGGCGGAAGTCGAGGCCCCCCTTCAGCGCGAAGGGCAGCGGGCCCCGGAAGGCGCGGCGGGCGTTCGCGTACAGGGTGTGCTTCACGTCGTCCGTCGAACGCTCGTTGCCCGTCGCCGCGGTCAGCGCGTAGCTGTCCAGCACGTACGGGTCGACCGGCTGGCCGGCCGCGTCGGTCGCGGTGACCACGCCCGGGCGGAGGTAGAAGTTGTCGGCGAAGGACACCGTGACACCAGTGCGCCGCGATGTCGTGGTGTCGAAGATCCCCGCGCGCAGGGTGTTGCTGCGGTTGCGGGCGCGGGAGAGTGCGAGGCCGGACTCCAGCCGCCACTCCGGGCCGTCGTGGCGCCAAGTGAGCGACGGCATATAGGTCCAGTTCATCCGGGAGGCGCCGGTGGAGACGACCTGGATGTTGCCCTGGCCGGCGGCGCCGCGGGTGTGGGTGAGGCTGAAGTCGCCGGGGTTCACGCGGCCGACCTCGAAGGTCAGGGCGTTGTGGTTGATCATCACGTCGAAGGTCGACGCCTGGAAGGAGAGCGAGAGCCGGTCGCGCGGCGCGGGTTTCCAGTCGAGGGTGAAGCCGAGCGAGGAGCGCTTGGTGTCCTTGCCGCTGTTGCGCACGAGGAAGGAGGTGAGGTACGGCCGGTCGAAGGTCGTGTGTGGGTAGGCGTTGCCGTTGGTGGCGGCCTGGGTGCCGCGCCAGGTGTTCTGGGCCTGCGGCTCGCCCGAGTACTGGCGGTTGAAGCCGCCGGAGAGGGTGAAGCCCAAGGTGCGGCTGACCGGGTTCACGTACGAGAAGTCGATCCCGGGGTGGATCTTGCGGGTGGGGTGGCGGGGAGCCGGGGTGCGGTCCCAGTCGCGCGCGTTGTCCCGGAAGAGCACGTAGGTGCTAAGGTTGAACTGGGGCTTGGCGCGCTCGAAGGAGCTGCGCGGCACCATATTCACGGAGCCGGCGAGGGCGTTGCCCTGGGAATCCGGGGTGGGGGAGAACTCCACCTCGACGCGGGAGAGGTTGTTGATCGCCACCTGGTCGAGGCCGACGCTGCGGTTGGTCCCGCCGCCGCCGCCGCCGACCGCACTGGCGAGGCTGAAGCCCGCGATGGTCACGGGCACGTAGTCGCCCGGCACGCCGTTGAGCGAGACCTCGCGCGCGTTGCCGCCCGCGTAATCGATGTTCACGCCCGGCAGGAACTTCAGGAACTCCGCCACGTTGCCCTCGGCCACATCGCCGAACTCATCCACCGCGACCACGTTCTTGATGTTCGGGGCGAAGCGCTGTTCGTTGATTGCGAGGGCGGCGCCGCTCATCTCGCGCGCGCTCGCCACCACGAACTGGTCCAGCCGGATCGGCCCGCCCGCGTCGCCCGCACCCGCCGGGGCCAGCTGGAAATCCGCCGTCGCGGTGCCGCCCGCCACGACCTGAGCCGTGACGGTCTGCGGCGGCAGGCCGGTGTAGAAGGCCCGGACGCGCACCGTCCCCGCCGCCACGGCGCCCAGCCGGTAGATGCCGTCCGCGTCGGTCGCGGTCTCGAGGGAGGTGCCCTCGACCGAGACGCGGACGCCAACGAGATAGGCGCTGGTCACCGCGTGGGCCACCCGGCCCTCGAGGGTGCCGGTGGCCGGCGGGCTGGCGGCCGGCAGGAGGGTCGCGAGCAGGAGGGATAGCAGGGCGGGCAGGCAGCGGCGCAGGTGCATCATAAGGTCAGGGGTTGGACTTAGCTGAAGCGCGGGTCTCGCGGATGGCGAGCCCACGGTGACGCTCTCCGCGCCGCGCGCCCGGGTCAGCGGTGGGCGTGCCACTCGGGCGAGGCGTACTGTTCCGTGAGCGCCTCGACCTCGCCCTCGGCGAACTCCGGCCACGGCGCGGGGCCGGCCTCCGTCCCGAGCAGGGTGGCCAGCGCGGCGGTGAAGTCTTCCGTGAAGCGGTCCCAGTCCACCGGGCCGCCGGACTCCGCCGCAGGTCGCCAGAGGGAGCCCTGGAAGAGCAGGCCGCGCTTGTTCCGCTTCTGGGCCGCGCCCGCGATCTTCGCGCCGGTCCCGGAGTGAATCACGTCGTGCACCTCCGCTCGCTCGAAGCAGACGCCCGCCGGCGTGTCTGCGGCGGGATCACCGATCTCCTGTGTGACGGCGGGCACGCCCTGCGCCCGGAGGCTCGCCGCGAGCGCCTCGTGCACCTCGCGGTAACTCTTGGTGGCGCGCATATCCTCGAGCGGGTGGCCGCGGGGGATGACGAGCGCGTAGGTCCAGTCCTCGCGGTGGTCGACAACGCCCCCGCCGGTCGGCCGGCGGCAGAGGTCCGGCGTCGCGCCCGCCGGCAGCTGGGTGCGCACGAAGTCGAGGGCCTGCGAGTAACCGAAGGTGAACGCGGGGCGGTGCCAGCCGTAGGAGCGGAAGCGGGCCGCGGTGGCGTCGGGGTAGCGCTGCAGGAGCAGGAAATCGACGGCCATATTCTCGGCCGCGCCGCCGAGGCGGAAGGGGAGCAGGTCGAGGCGCATCATTCAGCCGAGGTACCACGCCCGCGACGCCGCGGGGACTTGGAGTTCGCCCAGCGCCGTCTCCAGGAACTCCGGGCGCGTGCGCAACTTCCCGGGGAGGGGGCGCAGGTCCAGTCCCAGCCGCGCGGGCCTCCAGCGCGCGGCCTCCGGCTGGTCCGCCCGCGTGGTCGCGGCGAGCGGCGCCTGCTGCGGGGTCAGGCGGAAATGCGCCCGCACCCGCTCCGCCAGTTCCAGCCGGGAGACGAGCTCCGCGCCCGCCCAGTGGAACACCCCGCGCAGGTCGCGGCGCTCGCACAGTTCCACCAGGACCTCCGCGAGGTTGTCCGCGGTGCAGGGCTGGCGGAACTCGTCGGTGAAGAGCCGCGGCGTCCGGCCCGCCGCCCAGTCGGCGAAGAGCCGCTCGTGGAGGCTGCGGCCGCCGCCCGGACTGTTGCCCAGCAGCAGCGGCGCGCGCACGGTGACCGCGAACTCCGCCGCGGCCGCCGCCACCGCCTGTTCCGAGGCCAGCTTCTGGCGGCCGTAAAGGTTGATCGGATCCGTGGGATCCCCCGCCGCGTGGGCGGTGGCGGAGGTGCCGGGGAAGACCTGTTCCGAGGAGATGTGCACCAGCCGCGCGCTCAGGTGGTGGGCCAGCCGCGCGAGTTGCGCGGGCAGGTCGACGTTCAGCGCCTGCGCCAGCGCGGGCTGCCGGTCGCACTCATCGGGTACGGAGAGCGCCGCGCAGTTCACGATCGCGTCCGGGAAGTGCTCCAGCACCGCCGCGATCGCGGCCGCGGGATCCGCGAGGTCGAGGGTCAGCCGCGTCCGCAGCCCCTCGAGCGGCCCGGCGTGGCGGTGGACGGTCCCGACGACGTGGTGGCCGCGGCGGGCGGCGGCGCGGGCGCAGGCGGCGCCGACGAGGCCCGAGGCGCCGGTGAGGAAGAGCTTCATTGGCCGTCCTCCGGGGGCAAAAACCAGCGCACCACCCAGCGCCGCCCGACGCGGGTCAGCGCGAGCGCCGAGGCCTTGCGCACGTGGAACACAACCGGTTCCGCGGCGCCGGTCACGAGGCGGGAGGCGAGGGTGGAGAGCAGGGGCTCGTGGGCGACGATCGCGACCGGCGCGCACTTGCGGGCGAGGCGCCGGGCGACGGCGGCGGGATCGTCCTCCGGGGCGAGGCCCGGCTGCTCGCGCCGCGGCGCATCCGGGGCGGCGGGGGCGAGCAGTTCCGCGGTCTCGCGCGCGCGGCGCAGGGTGCTGTGCCAGACCTCGGCGGGGGCGAAGTCCCCGGTGGCGCGGAGCCGCCGGGCGAGGGCGCGGGCCTGCCGGCGACCGCGGGGGGTGAGCCGCCGCGCCTCGTCCGGGGCAGTGTCCTCCGAATGGGCGTGGCGGATCAGGTGCAGCTCCATCGCCGGGCGTCAGGGCGCGAGGCGCTCGACCGTCCAGCCGTCCTTCTGCCGGCGGTAGCGGAGGCGGTCGTGCAGGCGGCTGCGGCGGCCCTGCCAGAATTCCACCGTCTCCGGCACCACGCGCCAGCCGCCCCAGTGCGGGGGCGTCGGCACCGCCTGCCCCTCGTGGCGTCGCTCGACGGCCTTGTAGCCCTCCTCGAGCACGCTGCGCGCGGGCACGAGCGCGCTCTGCTGCGAGACCCACGCGGCCAGCTGGCTGGCGCGGGGGCGGGTGGCGTAGTAGGCCTCGCTCTCCTCGCGCGCTACCTTGGTGACGGCGCCCTCGATGATCACCTGCCGCTCGATCGGGAACCAGGGGAACACCAGCGTCGCCCGCGGGTTGGCCGCCAGCTCCCGGCCCTTGCGGCTCTCGTAATTGGTGTAAAAGACGAACCCGCGGCCATCGAGGCCCTTCAGCAGCACCGTCCGCGCCGAGGGCCGCCCGTCGGTTCCGGCCGTCGCGAGCAGCATCGCGTTGGGCTCAGGCAGCTTCGCCGCCTCCGCCTCCTGAAACCATTTCTCGAATTGGCGGAACGGCTCACGCGCGAGGTCCGCCTCCGCGAGGCCGGCGAGCGAGTATTCCTTCCTGAGGTCAGCGAGGGTCACGGGCTGACCGTGGGCGCGGCGCCGCGCGCTGTCAAAAGGCAACCCGCCGCCGGGCTTGAAACGACCGCGGTTCGACCCGAGGTCCGAGGCGCCGGTGCACTTTTCCGCCGCCGCCATCGATGCCGAGGCCGAGCGCCTGTTCCGCGCTCCTGTCCGTGGAATGCAACCCGGGCGCGCGGCCGTGGGACCTCGGCCGCTGCCGCGAGATCGCCCCGCTGCCGCTCGAGATCAACGCCCGCAAGCGGGAGCGCGGCGCCGTCCTCCTCGCGCACTCCTACGTTGAGCCCGAGATCACCTACGGGGAGGCCGACCACCGCGGCGACTCCTACTTCCTCAGCCTCCGCGCCCGGGAGGCCCGGACGCCGGAGATCGTCTTCGCCGGCGTGGTCTTCATGGCCGAGACGGCGAAGATCCTCTCGCCCGCCGCCCGCGTCCTCGTCCCCGACCCCGCCTCCGGCTGCTCCCTCGCCGACTCGATCACCCCCGCCGACGTGCGCCGCCTGCGGGCGGCCTTCCCCGACGCCGCCGTCGTCTGCTACATCAACAGCACGGCCGGGGTGAAGGCCGAGTCCGACGTCTGCGTCACCTCGGGCAACGTGCACGCGATCATCGCCGCCCTGCCCGAGCGGCGGGTGATCTTCGTGCCGGACCGCCTGATGGGTGCGAACGTCCGCGACGAGCTGCGCCGCCAGGGGGTCGACAAGGAGATCATCACCTCGGACGGCACCTGCCTGGTGCACGAGCAGTTGACGCCGGCGGACATCGCCGCCGCCCGCGCCCAGTTCCCCGGGCTCCGCGTGGTCGTGCATCCCGAGTGCACCCCGGAGGTGGTCGCCGCCGCCGACTTCACGGGCAGCACCGGCGCGATGATGCGCTACGTGCGCGCCACGCCGGCCCCGTACTACCTGCTGCTCACCGAGTGCGGGCTGGTGGGCCGCCTGCAATCCGAGGAGCCCGCCCGCCGCTTCATCGGGGGCTGCCGTCTCTGCCCGTACATGAAGCTCAACTCGCTGGAGAAGCTCCGCGACCTGCTGCGCGCCCCGCGGCCGGACCAGATCGT
>Ga0194127_10002887_pt1 | contig 22724 bp, 20 predicted proteins | sample TA2KigC100mmetaG_FD_148624 | JGI IMG/M metagenome (GOLD analysis project Ga0194127, IMG submission 148624) | Freshwater microbial communities from Lake Tanganyika, Tanzania - TA2015036 Kigoma Deep Cast 100m | ecosystem: Environmental > Aquatic > Freshwater > Lake | place: Tanzania: Lake...
AGCCTCGACGCAGAGGCGCCGGTGGCTCACTATGCCGCCACTGGTGAATCGAGCGGCGAAGTAAATTCCGCCGTGCGACCTAAACACATGGCCATCAAATCTGAAGTCGGCTGGACGCGCAAAGGCGAGGACGGCGTAAAGTATGAAATCTCTTGCCGCCGATACGGCGGCGAGTGGTTGTTCTTCCAACAGTTCAAGCGTGGCGAGGATTGGGAGCTGGTAAAAAACCCACTCTTGGAAGACTGGCTCGAACTGCTTGATACCGTGCGCCGCCGCATCAACCGACGCCTGCTCCGCCCCGAGGAAGAGATCAGCGTGAAAAAGATGATCTACGACCGCTTTCCCGGTACGAAGCTGGACTAGCATGCGTATGTCGCCCCTGATTCTCGTCACGCCCTGCCAGCAGGCCGCCGGCACCGAGTTTGCCGACGCCTCCATCAGCCTGTCGAACCGCTACACGCAAGCTATCAACGACGCCGGCGGCACGCCGCTTGTCTTGCCCGTCACCGCCACGCGCGACCAAATCACCGAACTGGTCCGCCGCGCAGATGGCGTGCTGCTTACCGGCGGCGAGGACATTGAACTCAAACACTACGCGCCCGACACGTCGCCCGAACTGGCCGCGAAGCTGGGCGAAGTCGAACCCGAGCGCGACTTGCTGGAGTTTGCGCTTGTGGACGAAGTATTCCGTCAGCGCAAGCCGCTGCTTGGTATTTGCCGCGGCCACCAAATGCTCAATGTCGCCCTCGGCGGCACGCTCATTGTGGATCTCCCTTCGCAACGGCCGGACGCACTGTTGCACAAGCAGATGGAGCGCAAATTTGAACTGGTGCATGACGTGACCCTCGCACCGGATTCACAAATTGCGGACATACTGGGCACTCCGCAAACGGGCACGAACAGCACTCATCACCAAGCCGTTGCACGGGTGGCCGACCCGCTGCGCGTGACGGGCACTACCTCGGATGGTGTGGTGGAGACGATGGAGTTGAAAGACCGGGCAAAATTGCCATTCCTGCAATCCGTGCAGTTCCATCCCGAGCGGCTCTACGATCGTCACCCGCACTTTGCGAGGCTATTCCAAGCCTTTGTCCGCGCCGCACGAGGGCGATAACCGTGCTCTACTTCGACCACAACGCCACTTCAACGCTGCTTCCCGCCGCCCGGCAGGCGTGGCTGGAAGCAACCGAGCGTTTCATCGGTAATCCGTCGAGCCCGCATCGCGTCGGTGCACGGGCAGACGCGGCGCTAGCGCAAGCGCGGGAGAAGCTGGCGGCTATCCTTGGCTGCCATGCGCTCGACCTCATGTTCACATCCGGTGCGACGGAATCCGCCAACACGGTTTTTTATCATGCGACGCGCACGCTGCCGCCAGATGCGGAGGTCTGGCTATCCGCCATCGAGCACCCGTGCGTGACCGAGGCGGCGCGGCGGCACTTCCCGAAAAGACATCGGTGCATCCCGGTCACGCGCGGTGGCCAGATAGATTTGGACTGGCTCGACGTAAAACTGAAGCGTAACCGTCCCGGACTACTGGCCGTTATGGCAGTTAACAATGAGACCGGAGTCATTCAGCCCACGCGTGAGCTTTTGGCACTTTGCCAGGAGCACGAGATTCCCTTCTTCTGCGACGCCGTGCAATGGCTTGGCAAGCTTCCGGCTGGAGGACTGGGCGGCTGCACTTGGTTGTGCGGCAGTGCGCATAAGTTTGGCGGGCCGCGGGGCGTGGGATTTTTGAAATGTCCAGCGAAGGGCCGTGTCGAGCCGCTGATCCACGGCGGTGCACAGGAGGAAGGCCGACGTGCGGGCACGGAAAACGTGGCTGGCGTGATGGCTATGATCGCCGCGCTGGAAGCCCGGGAGCAATTGATGCGTGCTGGAACGGCCACATACAAACTGCGCGACCACTTTGAGCAACGGTTACTTAAGTCACTGCCTGGAGCGGCCATTGTTGGGGCCACTTCTCCGCGGGCGTGGAATACCTCACTGGCACTTATGCCCGAGGTGGACTGCCGCACGCGCTGGGTGGTGAAGCTCGACAAGCTCGGCGTCGCCGCTTCGACCGGTTCTGCGTGCGCCAGCGGCAAAGAGGAACCCAGCCCCGTGCTAACTGCCATGGGCCATTCGCCCGCCGAGGCCGCACGGGCGTTGCGCTTCAGCGCAGGCTGGGAAACCGTGGAAGCGGACTGGAACAAGCTGCTCGTGGCATTGAAACAGGCAGACCGGGAACTGCGTGGCAAGTGAGCGCGATGACCTACGCGGAAGCCCTGGCATATTTGCGCGGACTCGCCGTCTTTGGCGCGCGCTTCGGGCTGGAAACCTCGCAGCGCATGGCGGCAGCGCTGGGCAACCCACAGGAACAGCTGCGCTTCATCCACGTGGCGGGCACCAATGGTAAAGGCTCAACCTGCGCAATGCTGGAGAGTGTTTATCGCGCGGCGGGCTATCGCGTCGGGCTGTTCACCTCGCCGCATTTGGTTTCATTCCGCGAGCGGATGCAGATAAACCGGGAGTTGATTAGCGAAGCCGAGGTGGCACGGCTGGTGGAGCAAGTGTCTTGCCGGATCAACCTTCAATCCCGCGAGACAGAGTCGCCTACTTTCTTCGAGTTCGTCACCGTGATGGCTTTGAAGTGGTTCGCAGAGCAACGCTGTGATGTTGTAATCTGGGAGACCGGGCTAGGCGGTCGCCTGGACGCAACCAATATCGTCACGCCGCTGGCGAGTGTGATCACGAACATTGCCTTGGATCATCAACAGTGGCTTGGCGATACGCTCGCAAAGATTGCAGCGGAGAAGGCGGGCATTATTAAGCTGGGCGTGCCAGTACTCACGGCGGCAGAGGCGCCGGAGGCGAGCGCGGTCATCCGCGCGGTGGCAGAGCGCAATCACGCGCCGTTCACGGCGATCACCGGTGAGCTTCCAGCCGAACAGATGCTCGGCGCTGCATTGCCCCTACGGGGGGCACACCAACGGCGAAACGCAGCCTTGGCGGTCGCGGTGGTGCGGGCGTTGCAGGACAAATTGCCCGTGAGCGAGGTTGCGGTGCGGCAGGGCCTGACGCGGTCGCGATGGGACGGGCGTTTGCAGGAAGCGCGCGTTGGTGGACAAAAGTTCATCTTGGACGGCGCGCACAATCTGGATGGCGTCCATGCGCTGACAGCAGCTTTGCAGGGCGAGTTCGCCGGACAGTCATTCACACTTGTGCTGGGGACGCTGGCGGATAAGGACAGCGCCGCAATGTGCCACGAACTGGCTCCGCTTGCGCCTCGAATCGCAACGGTGCGCGTGGCTAGCGTCCGTTCGCTCCCGCCGGAAATCCTCGCGGGGCATTGCCGGCGGGCGAATCCTGCCGCCGTCGTATCAGCGCATGAAACAGTGACGTCAGCGCTGGCCGCCGTGGCCGGAGAACCGTGCGTGGTAGTCGCGGGCTCGCTCTACCTCATCGGCGAGGTGCTGGAACTGCTGGGGTTGGGCGCAGCGGCGGGCGAACGTGGCTTGAACGAGTGGCACCCGACCCTAATTGGGCGATGAGCGGACTCAAAACCGCATCGTCTTGTTGCCAACCTGCGCGCAACCATTTACGCTCGCCAGTGTTCTAACCACTACTAGTACGATGGCCGCTAACGGCAAAATTTATGGATGCCTACTCGCCCTGTGCGCGACTGTGATGGTCGGCGGCGCGGACGTGGTCGGAGATTACAAGATCATCCTCGAGCGTAACCCCTTCGGACTTAAACCGCCACCACCACCCGCTCCACCGACCCCCGCCGCCCCCGTGGAGACCTCAACGGCTTACAAACTTAGTGGTATCACCGCTCTATTCAGGCCGCCGCGCGCGATGTTTGTGAACCAACCGCCGGGCAAGCCGACGCCAGAATACCTGAGCCTCTCCCCCGGCCAGCGACAGGGCAGCTTGGAAGTGTTACCGGGAGGCATTGACGTGAAGGCCGGCACAGTGAAGGTGAAAATTTCAGGAGAAGAGCGCACGATGACCTTTGCCACGGACGGCCTCAAGGGACCCACCGTCCCGGCCATCATCAACGCGCCGAGCGTGCCTAGACCGGTAATCGCGCCCGTTTTCAACTCCGTTCCCGCCATACCCGTTGACAACATCATTGTTCCAAATGGGATCCCCACGCCGACTTTCAACGTTCCGCGGCCTGGGCCCGTGCCCAACGCCAATCCCGCAGCGCTACCAATACCCGCACCAATCCAGACCACCCCAACCCGCCAAATCCGCACCAGCACGACCACTATTCCGCTAACATACCAAAATACGACCTCGCCGCCGCCCGCACCTATCGTGGATCCCGTCGAACAGGCGTTACGCATGGAAATCCAACGCAAGCTAGACGAAAAGAAAGTGCTCACGGGCGACTTGCCGCCCCTGCCGCCCACAGATTTGACCGGCCGGTAAACGTGTCTGCGTCCCCGTCCTTACTGGACGGCCTTGAAGAATTCTCCGCTTCATTCGTCAGCCCAAACTCACATGAACCAACGCCACTTCCTCTGCCAGGCCTCACAACTTCTCACCCTCACCGCCGTTCTCGCCGCGTTTCCTGCGCACGCCGAGGTAAAGCTCCCTGCGATCTTCGGCGACCACATGGTTCTTCAGCGCGACCAGAAAGTTCCAGTTTGGGGATGGGCTGAAGAAGGTGAATTGATCGTCGTTCAGTTTGGCGACCAAGTCACGCAAACCCGGGCCGGCAAGGGCGGCCAATGGTCCGTAAACCTTTCGCCGATGAAGGCCAACGCGACGGGCAAGAACTTCCTCGTAATGGGCAGCAACCGCCTTGAGTTCAAGGACGTCGTCGTGGGCGAAGTCTGGTTCTGCTCCGGCCAATCCAACATGGAATGGAGCATCCGGCAGTCGAAGGACGCTACGCAGGAAATCGCCGCCGCAAACAACCCGCGCATCCGCCACTTCAAGGTGCCACACGTCACCGCCGACAAGCCGCAGACCGAGGTGAAGACCACCGGCGGCTGGCAGCCCACCACGCCTGAAGTCGCAGGTAGCTTCACCGCCGTCGGCTATTTCTTCGCGCGCGAAATCCAGAAGGAGCTCGACGTGCCCATCGGCCTCATCGGCTGCAACTGGGGCGGCACGCGCATCGAGCCGTGGACGCCCCCGGTCGGCTTCCAATCGGTGCCCGCGCTTAAAAACATTTCCACCAACCTGCACAACTTCCCGCAAAAAGCCGCCAACGGTGCCATTAACCATCAAACCGCCCTCGCCATTTATAACGCAATGGTCCACCCCATTGTGCCCTACGCCATTAAGGGCGCGCTTTGGTATCAAGGTGAGTCCAATAACGGTGAAGGGATGCTTTACCACGAGAAGAAGAAGGCACTGGTCAACGGCTGGCGCAGCATCTGGGGCCAAGGACCGTTTCCTTTCTACTTTGTGCAACTCGCCCCTTACTTTTATGGCGCAAACCGTACCGAGCACCTACCCGGCATATGGGAGGCGCAAACCGCCTCGCTCTCCATCCCAAACACCGGTATGGCCGTGACCACGGACATCACCACCGTGCGCGACATCCATCCACCGAACAAACAGGAAGTCGGCCGCCGCCTCGCGCTGTGGGCGCTGGCCAAGACTTACGGTAAACCGGTCAAGTCTTACGCCAGCCCAGTGTTTGCCACGTTGAAGGTGGACGGGGCCAAAGCACGCGTCTCATTCAAGAGCGCCGAGGGGGGCCTCAAGTCGCTCGATGGCAAGCCGTTGACATGGTTCACTATCGCCGGCGCGGACAAAAAGTTCGTCGTGGCCCAAGCAGAGATTTCCGGCGACAGCGTCATTGTTAGCTCCCCAGAGGTGAAAAAACCAGTGGCAGTGCGCTTCGGCTGGGATCAAATCGCCGAGCCCAACCTCGCCAACGCTGCTGGCCTCCCTGCCTCGCCCTTCCGCACGGACAAGTGGACGGATGGGACCATGCCAGCGGTCGTAGTTCCCGCCCCACCCGGCAAGAAGTGATCGGCCGTGCGTCGCCCTCTGCGCGCTGCCCGTGGCCGCGTGAAGCGGTGTCACCCACCCCCCTCCCAATCCCGATCCACTAATAGGTCAATCGGCATTGTCCGCGGCGCCGCCGATCGCCCGCGCTTGCCCAGCGGGCCGACTTCCGCCGACACTCGCACCCATGCCGCTGCGCATCGTCTTCATGGGCACGCCAGACATCGCGTGTCCGACGCTCCAAGCCCTCGCCACGTCGCCTGACTTGCAGGTCGTCGGCGTCATCGCGCAGCCGGACAAGCCGCGCGGTCGCGACCTCAAGCTCCAGCCGCCGCCCGTCAAGGAACTCGCGCTTCGCCTAGGCCTGCCCGTGCTTCAGCCCGAACGGGCGCGGAACGAAGCCTTCCTTGCGCAACTCCGCGAGTTGCGCCCCGATCTCGTCGCCGTGCTGGCCTACGGCCAGATCCTGCCTCAAGCCCTCCTCGACATCCCGCCGCACGGCTGCCTCAACGTCCACACCTCCCTCCTCCCGCGTTGGCGCGGCGCGGCCCCGATCCAGTGGGCCATCCTCGAAGGCGACGCCGCAACCGGCGTGACCATCATGCGCATGGACGCGGGCCTCGACACCGGCGGCATCCTGGCCACGCGCGCCACGCCCATCGCGCCCGACGACAATGCGCAAACCCTCCATGACCGGCTCGCCACGCTCGGGGCGGAACTTCTCTTGCAGACGCTCCCGCGTTATGTCAGCGGTGAAATCCCACCGCTCCCGCAGCCCGCCGAGGGCGTCACCCACGCGCGCAAGCTGACCAAGGACGATGGCCGCCTCGACTGGTCGCAGCCCGCCGCCGTGCTCCACCGCCGCCTGCGCGCCTTCACCCCGTGGCCCGGCACGTTTACCTTCCTCTCCACGCAGCCCCGACCGCTGTTGCTGAAAGTCTGGCGCGCAGAAATCACTGACCGGCAATCGCCGTCCCCAACGCCCGGCACAATCCTAGCCGCCGACAAATCAGGCCTCGTTGTCGCCTGCCGCGAGGGCGCGCTGCGACTGTTGGAGGTTCAGAAAGAAGGCAGCCGCCGTTTGTCCATCGGGGAATTCCTCGCCGGCCATCCACTGACGGAACTCGCGCGGCTTGGATGACCTGTGGGTCGTGAGTCTGCGAATCGCTTGCCTCAATCCTCTGGGCGCTCGCCATGCGGGGCCATCTTGACCAGCTTGGGATTGAACTGGCCAAGAGTTTCTACAAGGTCGCTTTGCGCGGCCATGACTTGGTGAATATTTTTATAAACCATCGGCACTTCGTCGAGGCCGGCGCTGATGAGGTGGACGCCGGCTTCTTTGAGGACGCGGTTCACTTTATGCCACTCGAAGGTCTCATTCGCTTTCTTGCGGCTCATCACTCGGCCCGCGCCGTGCGAGGCGGAATTTAATGAGCCGACCCCACCCCCGCCGCGCACGATGAAGCCGGGCGATGCCATGGACCCGGGAATGATACCCAGAACACCGGCCCCGGCCGGGGTGGCGCCTTTGCGGTGAACGACGAGGTCGCGCTCAACGCCGTTGATGAGGTGGCGTTCCTTCCACGCGAAGTTGTGGTGGTTTTCGAGGTCGAGGAGGACTTGAAGGCGGAGGTGCTCGGCAATGTGCTGGTGAATGAGGGCGTGGTTGGCGGCAGCGTAACGGCCCATGAGTTCCATGGCGGCCCAGTATTCCTGGCCCTCGGCGGAGTCGAGAGTGAGCCAAGCGAGGTGTTTGTGTTCCTTGGGCAGCTCGGGGTGACGGTCCATCGCGAGCTTGCTGTAGTGGTCGCAGACCGCTGCGCCGGTGCCGCGACTGCCGCTGTGAGTGAGGAGGGCGACGTATTCACCGGGCGGGAGATCGTGGATTTTTTCGCGCGCGGTAAAAACGCCAAATTCAACGAAGTGATTGCCGCTGCCACTGGTGCCGAGTTGAGACCAAGCGCGCATTTTGTTCTGCTTGGTCCCCGGGCTGACAGACCAATCGGCGTCGAGGACGTCGTGTTTGCGGACATTCTCGAAGCGCGCGCCGACGCCGAAGCGGGTTTCGTCTTCGATGGCCTTGATGAGGCGCTCGCGCTTGCGGTCCAGCTCGCGCACGGGGAGGTCGAGCACGGTCATCTTCATGCGGCACGCGATGTCCACGCCGACGGCGTAGGGGATGACGGCGTTGTCGGTGGCGAGGACGCCGCCGATGGGCAGGCCGTAGCCGACGTGGGCATCGGGCATGAGCGCGCCGGCGACGGAGACGGGGAGCTGGCAGGCGCGGGCCATTTGGTTGATGGCTTCGGTCTCGAGGCCTTCGCCCCATTGCTGCCACGGGGCGGGGGCGGCGGTAATGGGGCGGGGCGATTTGAGCAAGGCTTTGGCAAATTCGCCACGCAAAGAGTCAGTGGTGAAGTCCGCCGGGACACGGACAACGGCCTCGACGGCGGCAGGGAGTTGGGTTTTATCGCCGCCGCGGAGGACGAAGTTGGCGATGAACTCCATGGCACGCCGAGTGGCTTCGCCGGGCGGGACACCAAGGGCAATAAGATCTTTCGTGTTCATAAGCCGAGGCCTAAGCAAAGTAGCGAACGGCGTCTGGGACGAAAGATTTCTTTCGTGGGACAACTCGCTAGCTCGGCCAGTTGTTGGTGAGTCTTCCAGGCTGCCCATGGCATGAATAGAGGTGAGTCAGTGTGGACTTCGCCTAAAGCTGCCGTGCCGAGCGACTCAAGACCGAGCGATTGATTTAATGGGCCTAAAAGGTCTGCAGGCGGCGGGCTTGGAATCAAAGAGGAGCTGTTCATTTAGCGCAAAAATTGCGCGCTTTAAGGCTTTTTGAGCAGTGCTTGCCCGAGATTAACAGGCCTAGCTTAACATTCTGTGGAAAAACAGCAAAGTCGCCTGGCACAAACCTTGCTTAAATGGATGCAAATCTGCGGCCGCCACGCGGGCGCAACTGTCAACACAACAGCCAAACCACCAGAACAGTATGAAAAGACTAGCCCTCGTTGCCGCCGCGATCATCGCGCTCGGCAACCTCACCAGCACCGCCACCGCTCAGGAACGCCAACGCGGAGGCTTCAACCCCGAGGACATGCGCGCCCGGTTGGCCGAGAGCGTCCGCACGCTCCTCGAAGTCAAAAATGAAGACGAGTGGAAGCTCATTTCCGCCCGCCTCGAAAAGGTACGCGAAGCCCGCGACAAGATGAATTCCTTCAGGGGCGACTTCCGCCTGCTTTTTAATGTGGGCCGTGAAGGCGGCGGCGACCAGAACCGTGGCGGTGACCAAGGCCGCGGCGGGCAAAGCGGCGGTCGTGGCCCCGGCGGATTTGGCGGCGGCACCCCGAACCCGGATTCCGAAGCCTTCTCCAAGGCCGTGCAAAACAAAGCCCCAACCGACGAACTCAAGCAACGCATGGCCCGCTATCGCGACGCCCGCAAAGCCGCTGAAGCTGAATACGAGAAGGTCTCCGAAGAACTTCGCCAGCTCCTGACCGTCCGCCAGGAAGCCGCGCTCGTCGCCATCGGCACCCTCAAGTAATCACGCCGCCAACCGGGAAACAGGGATGAGCCAACTCACCATCGCCGACGGAGCCACGCGGGAATTGCTGGAACGCATGCTGGCGGACCGGCAACTCTCCGTGCTCGACGCCCAGGTCTTCGCCAAGTCCGGCGGAGCCGCCACCGAGGATGCGGTCCTACGCTGGCTGGCGAAGGAATACGACGTGCCGTTCAACGCGCTCGACACCATTGAGCCCGACCGGCAAGTGCTCTCCCTGTTTCCCGCGCGCGTGCTGCTCAAGGAGCAGCTGCTACCACTTAAACGCGACAACGGCACGGTGGAAATCGCCACCAGCCGCCTCTTCGCCACGCAGGGCCTCGACACGCTGAAGGCCATGACCGGCCTCTCGCTCCGGCCCGTGCTCGCGCCCACCGAAGCCATCGGGCGCGAGATGAAGAAACACCTCGGCGTGGGCGCGGACACCATCGGCACGCTCAATGAGGAGGCCGACCTTGAAGTTGTTCAAGAGGGCTCCGCCGACGACACCGACCTCGACAGCGCCGCCGAGGACGCGAGCATCATTCGCTTCGTCAACCAAGTGCTCCGCGACGCCATCGAACTGCGCGCGTCGGACGTTCACCTTGAACCCTTCGAGGACGAGTTCCGCATCCGCTACCGCATTGACGGCGACTTGCAGGAAGTGCCCGTGCCTCCGGCGCTCAAGCGCTTCCAGCCCGCCATCGTCTCGCGTGTTAAAATCCTTTCCCACCTGAACATCGCGGAGAAGCGCGTGCCGCAGGACGGGCGCATCAAAATTCGCGTGGACACGCACGAGGTGGACATCCGCGTCTCCATCATCCCGATGCTCCACGGCGAGGCGGTGGTGATGCGTTTGCTGCGGCAAAATTCCAAGCTGCGCGGCATGGGCGACCTCGGCATGGGCACGCGCGAACTGGACTGCTTCCGGCGCGTCGTGCAGCTCCCGCACGGCATCGTGCTCGTCACCGGCCCCACCGGCTCCGGCAAGACTTCGACGCTTTACACGGCGCTGAACGAAATCAACGACCACGTCCGCAAAATCATCACGATTGAAGACCCCGTCGAATATCAGCTCAAGGGCGTGAACCAGATTCAGGTCAACGAAAAGTCCGGCCTGACCTTCGCGCGTGGTCTGCGTTCGATTCTCCGCCACGACCCAGACGTCTGCCTCATCGGCGAAATCCGCGACCAGGAGACAGCGCAGATTGCCGTGCAGGCATCGCTCACGGGCCACTTGGTTTTCTCCACCCTGCATACCAACGATGCCCCCGGCGCGCTGACCCGCCTCGTAGACATGGGCGTCGAACCGTATCTGGTCGCCAGTTCGCTCGAGGCCGTGCTGGCACAACGCCTGGTGCGCGTGCTTTGTCCGCATTGCAAACAGGTAGACGATTCGCCCACGGCGGCGGTTTATAAAGACAAGCTCGGCATTCCGCTGAACCACAAAATTTACAAGGCCGTCGGCTGCCGCGAGTGTCGCAATACCGGTTTCCATGGTCGGCACGCCATCTTCGAGTGGATGGATACCAACGTCGAAATTCGCCAACTCATTCTCAAGAACGTCTCGACCGACATCATCCGCGAAGCTGCCATCCGCGACGGCATGAAAACACTGGCCGAAGATGGCTGGCGGCTCGTGCGCCTCGGCATGACGACGGTTGAAGAAGTGCTGAGCGTGACTACCGCAAAGGAAGTCTCCCGCACCAACGTGGATGAAAAAGACGGCGGCGATGAACCCACGGCGGCGGAACTGGCGGTGGCAAGATAAGCATGACCTCCTTCTCCTATCGCGCGTTGCAGGCAAATGGCTCCGTCACCGAAGGTGTGCTAGAGGCGGGTAGCCGCGCGGACGCGTTCAAGCAGATGGAGGCGCGCGGCCTGCGGCCCATCACCCTGAGCGAGCGCAATGGTTCGACCAAAACCGTTACCACCGCCTCACCCAAACCCGTCACGAAAGATAACAAGCCCGCACCCAAAGACCCGGCCACGAAGACCACAACGGCGTCAAAGGAAACCAAAACCTCCGCGCCCGTCGCAAATGTTCCCTTGGCAACAAGCTTCGGCTTCGGCGCCAACAAAATTACGCCGCGGATGCTTGAGAATTTTACCCGCCTGCTTTCCAGTTTGCTGGCCGCGGGCGTGCCGTTGAGCCGCGCGCTGGTGATTCTGCAACGCGAGGCCGCTAGCCCCGCCGCGCAAGCAAAGTGGAAGGAAGTTCACGACCTCGTCGTGGACGGCCTCTCGCTCGCCGACGCGATGGCAAAGTCGCCGGAGGTTTTTCCGCGCGTGTATGTCGCGATGGTCGAGGCCGGCGAGACCGGCGGCTTTCTCGATGTGGTGCTCAAGCAAATCGCCGACTTTCAGGCCAGCGAGAAGGAGATGAAGTCGAAGGTGATGACCGCGATGCTCTATCCGGCCATTCTGCTCGTGCTCGCGCTTGGCGTGCTGGTCTTCCTGCTCGTCTTCTTCATCCCGCGCTTCCAACTCGTCTTCCAAGGTTTTGGCGCGAAGCTCCCGCTGCTCACCCAAATCATTATCGGCGCAAGCGACGTGTTGCGGAACTACGGCGTCCTGCTGCTGCTGGGCGTGGGCATCGGCGGGGGCCTAGCGCGGAACTGGGTGACTTCGCCGGTCGGCCGTCGCGCGTGGGAAGGCTTCATCCTGAAGGTGCCGACCATTGGCGCGCTGGTTGCGCAGTTCGCGATGGCGCGCTTCTGCCGAATGCTTGGCACGCTGCTGGGCGCGGGCGTGCCGCTCATCGCCTGCTTGAACGTCGCGCGCCGCTCCATTGGCAATCAAATCCTAGTGGATGCTGTGGCGCACTCCATTGACCGCGTGAAGGAAGGCAAATCCCTCGGCCCGAGCTTGGGCGACTGCCGCATCCTTTTCAGCGGCTCGACGCTGGAAATGATTTCTGTCGCTGAGGAAAGCGGCAAGCTGGACGGCGAACTTATCCGCATTGCGGACGTGACGGAAGGCGATTTGGACCGGCAGTTAAAGACCGCCGTGGCGATGGCTGAGCCGCTGATGCTCTTCGTCATCGCCGGGTTCATCGGCACCATTTTCATCGGCATGGTCATCCCGATTTTCACACTCCAAGAATACATCAAGTAGCTCTCAACTTCAAACACCATGAACATCCGCATCACTGAAACCCGAATCCCTCAACTCCAAATCTGGAAAGGCCAACGAGGCTTCACTCTTATCGAGTTGCTACTCGTGCTGGTCATCCTCGGCATCCTCGCTGCCATTGTCGTGCCGAAGTTCTCCGGTCGCACCGAGCAGGCCAGGGAGACTGCCGCGAAAACGCAAATCGCCGGCTTTAGCACTGCGTTGGATGCCTATGAGGTAGACACCGGTGGCTACCCGAAAGGAGCCGACGGGCTGATGAATCTCATACAAGCCCCGAGCGACGTGCAGGGCTGGAAAGGCCCTTACATGAAAGACGTGCCGTCCGATCCGTGGGGTCGCCCTTACGTTTATGTGAGTCCCGGTCGCAACAACCCCAACGGCTATGATCTCTACTCCATCGGCGCAGACGGCCGCGAAGGCACCGAAGACGACGTGACCAACTGGAATCGGACGCGGTAAGGCTCCAAAGATGAAGTTTCCTACATCCAAGTTTAAACGTCCGACGCTGAAGGTTCAAGGCGCATGCCCTGAACTTTGGCGCTTGTGCCTTGAACATTGGGCGTTTCGGCCTTCGGGCATCATGCACTTCAGCCGCGCCTTCACCCTCATCGAACTTATCCTCGTCATGGCGCTCATCACCATTGTAGTGAGCGTGTCGCTGCCTTCGCTAAAAGGTTTCTTCCAAGGCCGAGACCTAGATTCCGAGGCACGCCGTTTCCTCTCGCTCACGCGCTACGGCGCAAGCCGCGCGGTGGCCGAGGGCATCCCCATCGAGCTGTACGTGGATACCGCACAACGCCTTTACGGGCTGCGTGCGCAGGCTGGGTTTCTCGAACGTGACCCCAAGCGCGTCGAATACAAATTGCTGCCTGAGGTCTTGCTGGAAGTCACCGCCGCACCGCAAAAGAAAGCCTCCGGCGAGGACAACTTGGACAATCCCGACGAGCAGTTCCTTAACAACACCGAGGACACCTCTGACACTGGCAACTCCATCAAAGTTATCCGCTTCACTTCCGATGGCTTTATCGGGGACAAGAGCCCCGCCGCCGTCATCCTTCGCCAACGTGGCGACAGCGCCCCCGCTGCTAACGGCGACGCCATCGCCATAGCGCAAAGCGCCACGCGCTTGAACTATGAAATTCGCACCCTCCAACTCCAGCGTTAAGCGCCACCGCGCCGCGTTCACGCTGGCCGAGGTGCTGGCGGCGCTGCTATTCATGGCCATCGTCATCCCTGTGGCGCTGGAGGGTCTTCGCATTGCCAGCCGCGCAGGACAAGTTGGCGAGCGGAAGGCTGCGGCGGCGCGAGTGGCCGAGCGGGTTTTGAACGAGTTGTCAGTGACAGGTGCAGGCCCGGGCGGCACGAACGACGGAACCATCACGGAGGGCGTGCACGAGTTTCGGTGGACTATCCAATCCGAGGCGTGGCCCGAGGACAACTCGCTGCAACAAACTATGGTGCGCGTGATCTATTTTGTGCAGGGCAGCGAATACGAAGTAACCGTATGCACGCTGACGGGAACAGCGACGCTATGAACCGCGCTTTGGCCAAAGTTAACGAGTCCGAAGTCCGAAGTCTTGCGACTGCCGGACGCGTTGCTGGTTTTTCATTTTTGACCCGCTCCCGCTCCGCTTTCTCCCTTCTCGAACTGCTTATCGCCATCATGGCTTTTGCTATCGTGCTGGTGGCCATCAACGGCGTTTTTTATAGCGGCCTTAAACTTCGTAACCGCACCGCCGCGTCACTCGAAAAATCCCTGCCGCTCACGCAGGCGTTGCTGATCCTCAAACGCGACCTCGCCAACCTCGCCCCCCCGTCCACCAGTAACTCCCGCCTCGTCGGTGAGTTGCAGTCCACACCGACCGGGGGCGCAGGCGGCCTAACAAGCGCGCCACGCTTCGGTTCCATCGCGGGCGCGACCGGCGCCACAAGCGGCCAGACCGCACAAGTTAGCCCAGACTTCCACACGCTCTCCGGCCTGCTGGACACCGCAGCGCCTTGGCCCAACGCACAGCGGGTCGCCTACCTGCTCACAGACTCCACCAACCGCAATGCGCTGGGCAAGGATCTCGTCCGGGCCGTCACGCGGAACCTGCTTCCAGCCGGCGGCTTTGAGGAAGTGCCCACCGAGCAATTACTGCTAACCGACGTGGAGAATGTGTTCTTCCTCTACCACGACGGCACAACTTGGGTGGAAACGTGGGACTCGACGGCGGATGAAACCAGGAAACTCCCGCGGGCAATCATGGTGCGAATCCAGTTTGCGGCAGAGACGCGGTCCGACCTGCCGCCACCAGTGGAACTCGTCGTACCCATCGTGGCCCAGGCCAGTACGAACTCGGTCAGCGGAGGTTCGCTATGAAACTTCCCCACTCGCTCAGCTGCCGACGCATGGGAGTGGAACCCTGCGACGGAAAACTCCGCCATCGCACCTCAGTGACGACGAGCCAACGTGCCTCGGTTCTAATCATTGTTATGTGGGTTGCATTCGGCCTCGTGAGCCTCGCAATTTACTTCGCGAACTCTTCCTCGCTGGAACTGCGCGCGGCAGACAACCGCGTTGCTGCACTCGAGGCCGAGCAAGCCATTGCCGGCGCGGCGCGTTACGTGAGCAACGCCCTTGCGAATGTAACCGAGCCGGGCCTGCCTCCGGATCCTGCTTTCTTCCGAACCGAAGCTCTGCTCATCGGCAATGCGCGCTGTTGGCTCATCGGCCAGCCGCTGGAGGAGGAGGATGACTTGCGAGTCACCTTCGGGCTGGTAGACGAGAGTGCAAAGCTCAACCTCAACACCGCCACGCTCGCCATGCTCAATAAGCTTCCGCGCATGACCGATGCGCTTGCCGCCGCCATCATTGATTGGCGCGACGCGGACAGTGAGATCTCTGAGAACGGCGCGGAGGACGAAGTCTATGGCCGGCTAAACCCCGCATATCGCTGCAAGAACGCGCCCTTCGAGACCATTGAAGAACTGCGCCTAGTCAATGGCTTCACCTACGACGTCCTTTACGACGAGGACGCGAACATGAACGCCGTGCTCGACGACAATGAAAACAACGAGGCCGCCAGTGCGCCGAACGACAACCAAGACGGAGTGCTCAACCGCGGCGTGCTCGCCTACCTCACCGTTCACGGCCAGCTCTCAAATCTCCGCACCAACGGCGAGCCGAAGGTAAACATCGCTACCGTGGATGCAAACACGCTTCGGCAAGTGATGAGCGACATGGGTATCGGCAACGATACGATTCTCCGCGTGCTGGCCACCTTCTCGGGTATTGGCGGACCCAACGGCGGAGGCGGTCAACCCGGCCTGCCTGGCGGCGGAGGCGGAGGCGGCAACCCCTCCCTGACCAACAACAGCGTGCTGCAGTTCTACATAAGGAGCGGGCTTACGGCGGAGCAGTTCGCGCTTATTGAAAACGATTTAACCGTGTCCACCAACGCAGTGATTGAAGGCTTGGTAAACGTCAACACTGCGACCGCCACCGTGCTCGCCTGCCTGCCTGGCTTGGACGCCGCCAAGGCAGACGCGCTCATCGCCGCACGTGCGGGGCAGGCAACCTTGCAGACCTCCATCGCGTGGGTAAAGGACGTGCTGGACGAACAAAGCGCGACACAAGTAGGGCCATTCATCACCGGCCGCAGCCAGAGTTTCTCGGCCGACATCGCGGCAGTGGGCCGGCACGGCCGCGGTTACTCGCGCGTAAAGTTCATTTTCGATACTATCGAAGGCACGCCCAAAATCCGCCTGCGGCAGGAACTCACGCACCTAGGCTGGGCTTTAGGCTGGGCCGTCCGCGAGCAGATCGCCGAGATGCAGAACGCACCATGAACGTCCCCCTAAAAACCACTGCGAATACGCTGCTCGGCCTCGTGCTGGACGGCAACCGGCTGGAGTTTGCCAGCGTGAAACGCACTAACGGCTCGGCGGAGATTCGCAAGTCCGCTTCCGCCGCGCTCATGCTCGATCCGCTCACGAACGACCCCGAACTCGTCGGAGCTGAGATCCGCTCGCACCTGGAAAAGGCCGGGGTGCGCGACCGCCGCTGCGTGGTAGGCGTACCCCTCAACTGGGCGCTTACGTTGTCCATGAAGGTGCCCGCCGGACTCGCAGCCGAGGACGTGCACAGCCTGCTGGCAATGGAAGCCGAACGCGGCTTCCCCTACGCGCCGGATACATTGATGGTCTCGTCGTCGCTCGTGGGCCCGGCGGACGGAGAGCGCACGGCCACACTCGTAGCCATCCCGCGCGACCATATCATACGGCTGCAAGAGGCTCTGGAATCCATCGGGCTGCGGCCGGTGAGCTTTTCCCTTGGCCTTGCGGCGTTGCAGCCAGTCGGGGAATCCGAAACCGCCGGCGGCGTAATGGTGCTCTTACCCGGCGAGAAGGGTGTGGGCCTGCAGATCACCGCGCAAGGCGGCGTAGCCGCGCTGCGGCTGCTGGAAGGCGCCCTTGAGCAAGAGGGAGCGGAGCGTCGTGTGCAAAAGGATTACGTGGCCCGCGAACTGCGTATCACGCTGGGACAATTACCTGACGACGTGCGAAGCGTAGTGCGAAACCTGAAGGTGTTTGGCAGCGACGAACTAGCCGAGGAGCTTTACGAGCAGGTGAAGCCGCGCGCCGAAGCACTTGGGCTGCGCGCACAACTGGTAAGAGAATTTGCCCCGATGGAGCTTGGCCCCACGATACCGAACGGAACCGCTGTCTCCACCGCGCTGGCGCTGGCACTGCGGCACTTAGCCGGCCGGTCCATGAGCTTCGAATTCTTACCGCCGCGCGTGAGCAAGTGGAAACAATTCACCGAGCAACATGCATCCAAGAAACTCGTCTATGCCGCCGCCGTATGCGGCCTTGTGGTGCTGGGTGTGGCCGGGCTATTTGGCTGGCAGCAGTGGCGTTTGAACCAGTTAGAAAAGCAATGGCGAGGGATGGAGGCGCGCGTCAACACCGTCAAAGACATGGAGGCGCGCATCCGCAAATATCGACCGTGGTATGACGAGTCCTTCCGCGCGTTGAGCATCCTTAAAGCCGTCACGCAAGCGTTCCCCGAGGACGGCACCGTGGCCGCCAAGTCCGTCGAAATCCGCGAGCGCGCCGGCGTGACTTGCAGCGGCACCGCACGCAACAATGCCGCGCTCCTCCGCATGCTCGACTTACTCCGCGCCTCCAAGCTAGTCAAAGACCTGAAAGTCGAGCAGGTCAAGGGCGGGCAAAATAACCAGCCGCTCGAGTTCACCTTCAACTTCAACTGGGCCGATCCCGTTCAAGGCAACCGATGAATCCCAAGAGTCGCGAACAACTGCTGGCGCTCCTCGCCGTCACCGCCGTCCTGCTAATGGTGGGCGACAAATTCGTCCTCCAGCCACTCACGGCGAGTTGGGCCGCGCGCAACAAGCGCATTGCCGACCTTGAGAAGCAGGTAGTCGAGGGTGCAGCGAAACTCGACCGGGAAAGCGCCATCAGCGACCGTTGGAAAACCATGCGCGTCACCGCGCTGACCAACGACATCTCGGCCGCCGAGAGCCAGGCATTGCGCGCCTTCGAGCGTTGGGGCAAAGACGCAAACGTGACCGTAAGCGGCCTGAAACCGGCGTGGAAACGCACCTCCGACCGCGAGGAGTATCAGACGCTCGAATGCCGCGCCGACGCCACTGGCAGCCTGTCGAGCCTCGCGCGCTTCTTATATCAAATTGAAAGGGACCCGCTGGCCATGAAGGTTGAGGTCGTGGATCTCACAACTCGGGATAACGAAGGCAGAAACCTCACCCTGTCGCTGCAACTAAGCGGCCTGGTGCTCACCCAAAAGAAGAATGACAACGGCGCCAAATAACCCCGTGCTCACCTCCGTCATCCCTCTGGCCCCCGTGCGCCAGCCATGCCAGAATCACGCCATGAAGCCGATTCGCTCGATCGCGTTCACCTGCATTCTCACGCTACTGCTCGGCACTTGCCTCGTGCCTGCACAACCGGCGCGCACCAACAGCTCCGCGCCGTCCAATGCGTCCGTTAAGTCCTCGTCTAAGCAGTCCGCCGTCAAGGCCACGCCCGCACCGCCCACGGGCACCTTCGACGACTTCAAATCCATACCGGACCGGAACATCTTCAACACTCGTCGCTACGCCGGCCGCGCCGCTAACCCCGACACCCAACCACCCCCTCCACCGCGCCGCGACCCTGTCATTGAGTCCTTTTCGCTACTCGGCACGATGGAGTATGAAAAAGGCAGCGTGGCGTTCTTTGAGGGATCCAATTCCAGCCTGCGCAGGTCCGCCAAAGTGGACGACTCCATCGCCGGCTGTAAGATTACGGCCATCGAGCCATCGGTCATTACACTCGAGACGGATGGCAAGCCCATGCAGTTGAGAGTCGGCTACATGCTACGGCGCGAAGACCAGGGACAATGGCAGACGCGCGAGGCGGAACGACCCTACGAATCAGCCTTTTCCTCGAGCTTTTCCTCAGGCTTTTCCTCAGGCTTTTCCTCGGGAACCAGCCCTAACTCATCATTCGGCGGCTTTTCCTTCGGCTCCCGAGACTCGCGAAGTTCATCCTTCTTCAGCCGCGACTCACGCAGTTCCTCTAGCTCCCGCTCAAGCTCGTCATTTGGCAGCGGCAATCCATCGGAAATAGCCCAATCCCGCATCCGCGATCAGGACCGCAACGGCGATGGCCGGGTCTCACGCGAGGAAGCTGACAGCCGACTGCGCGACCGTTTCCGCGAGATTGACCGCGATGGCGATGGTTTCGTGACGGGCGACGAATACACCGCCTACTACACCGCCCGCTTTGGCGGCGGCTCTGGCACACCATCCCCCACGGGCAGTTCCTCCAACAATTCCGCCAGTCCCGGGACTTTCAGCTCCGGGAGCAGCGCAAATAATTCCAGTAGTGGCGGCTCTCCCTCTGGCTCGACCAGTTCGAGCAGTGGTGAAAGCGACCTGCTGCGCCGTCTCATGGAACAACGAGCCCGGGAAAACCGATAATATGAAAAACACCCTAACCCTTATCCTCACCGCCGGCCTCGCCGGTTTCGCGCTCGCGCAAACTCCGCCGACACCGCCCGCCGTTCCAGCTCCCACTCCGGCAACACCAACGCCCAAAACTGATGACGAGCCCCGCCCGGCTGGTTTGGCCGCCGCCCTCGCGGCCGAAGCTGCCGCCAAGGCCGCCGAGGCCGCGCGCCCGCCCGTGCCGAAGGAGCCGATAAAACGCATCACCAGCGATACCGAGAAGGGTATCAAGCTCAACTTTCGCGGCGTGCCACTAGAGATGGTTCTCAATTACTTCGCTGAGGCCGCCGGCTTCACCATCATCCCGAAGGTGGACATTCGCGGCCGCGTAGACGTGTGGAGCGAGGATGCCCTCACCAAGACGGAAGCTGTTGACGTACTTAATAATGTCCTGTCCCGCAATGGTTACGCCGCCTACCTCTCTGGCCGCACGCTCAACGTGGTGAACAAGGACGAGATGAAGCAACGCCCCCTCCCGGTGAACGCCGGGACCGACCCCGAGAAAATCCCGACCAGCGAAAACATGGTCACGCAGATTCTCCCGGTGAAGTTCATCAGCGCCGAGCAGCTCATCCGCAACCTCGAGACGCTGCTGCCCACGACCTCCGTGATGTCGGCCAACGCCGGTGCCAACGCCCTCATCCTCACCGACACGCAGGTCAACATCCGACGCGTAGCCGAGATCATCAAGGCTTTGGACACCCCCGTAGCCAGCGTCACTAGTATCAAGGTTTTCAGCCTCAAGTTCGCTGACGCCAAAGCACTAACAACCATAGTTAAAGACCTCTTCAACCCGGACAACTCCTCCAGCGGCGGCGGCCGGGGTCAACAGGGTGGCATTGACCCTCGCCAGATCCTTTTCCAACGTTTCGGTGGTGGTGGTGGTGGTAGCAGCGGCAGCAGCACCCAAGGCGGAGGACGTGTCTCCACCCCCAAAGTCGTGGCAGCGGCAGATGAGCTGAGCAACTCGCTCATTGTCAGTGGACCCGAAGCGCAGATGGCGCTAATTGAGGACGTTATTAAGCAAGTGGATGTGCCAGTGGAAGACGTGACTGAGGTGAAAGTTTTCCGCCTCAAGCACGCTAACGCCGACGATACGGCTACGCTGATTAAAAACCTCTTCCCTGACACCACCACGCAGGGCAACCGCACCGGTGGCTCACGGGGCGGGTTCACCGGCTTCCGGCCGCCGGGCTCAGGCGGAGGCGGGACGGCGGCTACCTCCAACAGCAGTGAGCGTCTCCTTAAACAAAACCGTGTAGTGGCCGTGGCCGACAATCGCACTGCATCAGTAATTATCACCGCCTCGCCTGCGCTGATGGAGCAGATCAGCGGAATGATCTCACAACTGGATTCTGACCCTTCCAAACAGCAAAAAGTCTTTGTGATACCCGTGGAGAACGCCGACCCCTCACAGGTGCAACAAATCCTACAGAACCTCTTCCCGACCGCCAGCGGGCGGGCCGCCTCGCAAAATAACGGCCTTAACGGCCGCAGCGGCTTCGGCACCGGCACCACCACCCGTAACAACGGCGGGCGCAACACCGGCGCGGGCACGGGCGCGGGCACAGGCTTCTCCGGCCGCAACTCCTCCAGCGGGTTTGGCGGGGGCGGCAACAGCGGCTTCGGTGGCAGCGGTTTTGGCAACAGCCGTTAATCGCCAGAAACAAGACACTTCAACTGAAAGGTATCATGATGAAATTGACATCGTTAAAATGGATGAGTGCAACCTGTCTTTTGGTGGGTGCGCTGGCGGGAACTGCTCACGCACAGTTTCAAGGTTTTGGTGGTTTCGGAGGATTTGGAGGTGGCGGTGGTGCTGGCAATCGCACCTCCACCCAGAGCACAGGTGGACGCCCACTGGGTGGGGCGGACATTTCCTTTGACCCAGAAACGCGACGACTAATCGTGGTCACAGACGACCAAACGGTTGAGGACATACGCAAAGTAATCACCGGCTTAGACCGTCCCTCGCCGCAGGTGCTCATCAAAGTGATCTTTCTGGAAGCGACTTATCGCAAGGACATGGATCTCGGTTTTGCCGGCGGTTACAACCATGATACCAAGCTTAATGGCGTAAGCGGGGTGGTAGGCCAAGGATTTGGAAATTCTCCCATCACCACGCTGGCGGGTCTCGCCGCCCAAGCCACTCCCGGCGCGGGCATTTACTCGATCCTCGGCAGCGACTTTCAAGCCACGCTCCGGGCCATAGCTACCGCCGGCAAGACTGAGGTGCTCTCCCGTCCTTCAATTCTCGCCCGCAATAATCAATTGGCCACCATCAGTTTGGGTCAGCAGGTGCCGTTGATCACTAACACGCGTTTCGACAACTTTGGCAACCAGATCAACAGCGTCAGTTACCAGAGCGTCGGTGTAAATCTGAGTGTCACCCCATTTATCTCGTCCGACGGTAATGTGGAGATGACCGTCACGCCGGAAATTTCATCACTCGCGGATCGTTCCCAGTGGGTAGCCATCGCTGGCGGCACCAACTCGGTGGCTGCGCCCGTAATCAACTCCCGCGCGGCTACCACGACTGTGGTGGTGCCCAACGGCCAGACCGTCGTCATCGGCGGCCTCATGGAAAACACCCAACAGGAGTCGGAAAATAAAATTCCCGGACTGGGGGATATCCCGCTGCTCGGAAACCTCTTCAAGCGGAAGCAAAAGGAGAACGTTAAGCGCGAGTTGATGATATTCCTCACGCCAACGATCGTCCAAGCACCAGCTCAACTCGCTGGCATCACCAAATCCGAACAGGAGAACAAGGTCGTCACACCCAAGGCCTTTTCACAGGAAGAATTGGATCGCTTTCTCGAAGCGCTGCCCAACAAGCCCGCGCCCGCCGCCCCGACCCCACCTCCAAAAGCGCCTGCGCCGAAATAGGACGTCGGGAATGACTCTTTCGTGATGCTCATAGTCCAATCACGGCCCGATGACCGGCGCGGGCCAATGGGTTGCCTCAGACATTTTGATTTGGTGATTGATGAGGCCTTGGATCCCGGGCATCCATCATTCCCGTCATGATCCACAACCCTCGCATTGCCTTCTTGCTGCTGTTGGCCGCTTGGGTGGCA
>Ga0194127_10002891_pt1 | contig 22698 bp, 22 predicted proteins | sample TA2KigC100mmetaG_FD_148624 | JGI IMG/M metagenome (GOLD analysis project Ga0194127, IMG submission 148624) | Freshwater microbial communities from Lake Tanganyika, Tanzania - TA2015036 Kigoma Deep Cast 100m | ecosystem: Environmental > Aquatic > Freshwater > Lake | place: Tanzania: Lake...
AAAAACGATGTCGTGGCACTTGTCATTTAGTCATTATGAGCTAACAATTACACAGACTGGGGTCGAAGTTGCACTATACACCTTATTCGGTTTATTGATAAAAAATAGGACAGCGACCATTTAACAGTGAAGACGAGGAAACTTCACAAATTACTCCGGCGGACGGCTGATAGCGGTCGCTCATTTTGGGCATTGGGCTGAGAGATCGGTGGCAAGAACGCGGAAAACAATATCGGCGCTTAAACAAAAGCAGTTGCTTCAGGAAGTGGACTCCCAGTGTCCGTTTTGTCAAGATCGCGACGTCTCCACGTTTGAGTTCCACCATATCGATGGTGACCCATCGAATGACGACCTCAGCAACCTTATCGTCGCTTGTAGTTCCTGCCACACACGCATCACAAAAGGCATCCTCTCAGAAGCGGACATCGTCACCAAGAAGAGGGAACTCTACTGGACTTCCCAAGTTCGCCGAAACACTGGACAAGCGGCTGTCAATGTGAACATCACTTCCTCTTCATTCCACGGCGACATCGCCCAGAGCATCACCAAGATTTCTGGAGTTAAACCCCCACGAATTGCTCATCCACCGGGGTCCATTGGCGCGAACCTCGCTATGAAAGGGTATATCGACTATTTGATTGGTCGATACTTTGACTATAGAAAGGCCGACTGGAGCTATGGGAGGAAAATCCGGTTCTCCCACGCCGTTATCCATAAGAACATTGAAAGGGAGTTCGGTGGAAAGACCTTCTTCCTCCCTGAAAACGCTTTTGGGAACCTTGTCACCTACCTGGCTTGGCACATCGATAGCACGATCCAAGGAAGAAGAAATGGCAGCACGGGCATCCGAAACTATCACTCTTTCGAGAAACACTGTTCAAAATACAACCTGTAGCTCAAGAAATCCTGGATACATATTTTCAGAAAAGGATGGTTGGTGTGGGTCGAACCAGGGTAACCACTTGAATATGAAGTGTGGATAAATCCTTATGGCATGTTTAAAAACTCAAAAGAAATGGGTGAGACATAGGGATAAGCAACAGTGTCAAATTTGTGGGGATGTCTTGCCTGTTCACTACGGAAGGTTGGAAGTTCATCATATTGATCATCGTTGCAAAGGAGGATCTGATGAATTAGAGAACCTCGTGACCCTATGCGATCTTTGCCATGCGGTAATCCACATTCATATGGGGCCAGCTTGGTTAGGATTATCTGTAGTTCCAATAGAAAAAAGGCAACAGGACAAACAAATTCTCGATCTCGCGCGGGATGAATTTGAAAGTTATTTGCGTCTCCCGGTAGAAAAGAGACATAGCATCCGGAAAGAATTATGGACACAATGGGGAATTATGGATAAAAAAGGGAACAGTGACCATTCTACGGGGAACACAAGGGAATTTCAGAAGTCATTCCAGCGAACGGTTGATAGCCGTTGCTGACTTTGGTCGTTAAACAGAAATGTTTGAGGGATGATATATGGAATTCTTTGAGCGGCTTTACAGGGGGTTTGAAGCCGAACATTATGTGGCCGGAAAGCTGTTTTCAGTCGGCTACGAAGCCTTTATGCTGCCTGCTGATTTTGGCTTTGACCTTATTGTCACGAACCAAAAAGAGCGGTCTAAGGGGCCCCGTCTGGAAGGGCGACTGCTCGAGCCACCTTTTGCTCTTCAAATCAAGTCTCGACGATTAATGTCTTCAGATTTTCGGCCAAGCACATCGGGTCGCGATGAAGCAGAGGTCTCTATTTCGGTAAAAAAGGAAGATTTGGACTTACTGGTTAGCACAAACTACAGTTTTTTGGTTATCGTGTTGTTTATACAAGGCGATGCCAAAAGATTTGAAGATCGGACAATTCACTTCTGGTTTAGTTCAGCACAAGTTAATGCTCTTGATGAGCGTGGATATTTTCTGCCCGACGAAAACGATCGAAGAGTCCGCAACCTCAGGTGTAGTTTACGCATGTTTCCGATGCTGGTCGTCGAGTCCCTTCTTGGCACTTTGGTATCTCAGACCCACCTAACTGAAGAGGGAAGACGCATACTTCTGTCCGAAATTCCAGAACGGGTGCCCAGGACCTGGAGCGCATCTGAATATGTCGCCTTAGCGCGGAAAGCGCGAGATAAAACTGATGATCTGGTCTGGAGGCAGGTGCCAAAAGAACTGTGCGAATTAAGTAATATGGGATTCGACATCGGGTTAGGCCATTTGGACTAGCGCGGCAAACACTTCTAACAATCGAAAAAAGGGATGGAACAAGGGGGCGTAGGTTCTGAAACAACTTGACATCGGTTGGCCATTTTTAAAGAAGTGGAAACGGGATCAAAGCTAAATTATACACTTTAAGAACAAGGCCGTTCGAGTAGAAATCCCCGACTTACAGCCGGGATTTAGCTTGACTACGCGTTAGATTCATAGTTAAACAGAGCCAAAAATGTTATTATTAAAGGCAATTGAGAAGAAAGGAGGCAAATGATGCGGGCAAGTGATATTCATGAAATTATCAAATTAAGTACACCTGAAAAGATCCTGTTGGTTGAAGATCTGTGGGACAGCATTGCTTCGGATGAATCTGCTGTGCCTATCCCTCAGAGCCACATGGAAGAGTTGGACAGAAGGCTGAAAAGGTATGGATCTCCTCCAGGAAATCTCTTATCTCTTGAAGAACTTCGGACAAAGATAGAGAAAAGGAAATGAGGTGGTTTATAAAGAATTCCGACGTCGTCTACTCAGGAGATTTCCGTATGCTGTTTATTTTATGGTAGAGGACGATCAGATTGTTGTATTCGGGCTTTTTCATTGTGCACGTGATCCCCGCACTATTAGAGCGAATTTGCGAGAACGACTGGAGTTAGAGAAACCCTAACCCTTACAGATTTGACACACTACCGAACCTGCCGCGGTAACACGGATTTCAAATGTGCCTGATCCGAACTAAGGAGTTGGATACTTCCCGTGCTCAATGACCACTTGATCCACGCCGGTCATTTCCTTCAGTTCCACATTGATCGAATCCTGTCTGGAGGTTTCAAGCACCTTTCCAACATAATCAGCGTGGATGGGTAACTCCCTGTGACCCCTATCAATTAAAACTGCCAATTCAATCCGCCGGGGTCGTCCTAATTCCATCAAGGCGTCAAGCGCGGCTCGAATCGTTCTGCCTGTAAAGAGCACATCATCCACCAGAAGGACATGCTTATCCTCGATGGAAAAATGAACCTCGGCTTTCTTCACTTCGGGCGTCTGGGTCAAGCGGGTCCAGTCATCTCGATAGAGCGTAATGTCAATGACTCCTGCAGGAAGATCAATTCCGGTCTTTTGAACGATTTTCTCTTTCAGGCGTTCGGCTAAATAGACTCCTCCTGACCGGATTCCCACCAGAACCATCTCTTCCAAAACAGGATGCTTCTGAAGCAACCGGTCACTTATCCGGTTCAAGGATTCCTCAATATCGACTTCGTTGAGTATGATTTGCTTTGAAGGCATCTTGTAACGCTTTACAGCTTCCTCCGCGGAGGTCGCCGGAAAAACCAGAGTCCGATCACGCAGAGAAGGACAAGTCCTAAGATGCCTCCAACAAGGTAGGGCCAGGGAGGAATCAGGCTCTTCTGCACATCGGACTGGGCAAAGAGGTTAATTTCCTTTATCGTTTTCCCTTCCTTCTGGACGAGAACCTTTGCCAAAACCTGCCCCTTCTGTATGGGGGCGGACACAAATGCCGGCAACTGGGGAATAGCGGACGCCAGGTTTTCTTTCCCCTTTGGCACGGTCACCCGACCGTCTTCGGATGCCATCAGGCTCACCTGATCCAATTTTCCTCTTTTTACTTTAAGTGGTCCGAAGGAGTCGCCTTTCTTAACCGCCTGCACTGTGGAAAAATTCTTGAAACCATATTCCAGCAATTTCTGTGTCTCGGGTGCCCTTTTCTTCATCTTATCACATCCCATCACCACGGCGATCATTCGCTGGCCCTCTCTCTTTGCCGTCGCCACGAGATGATACCCGGACTCTTCGATGTGACCTGTCTTCAAACCATCCACACCGATATTCTTCTGCAAAAGGGTATTCCGATTCCCCTGCTTAATTCCGTTATATTCGAATTCCGTCGTGGAATGGATCGCCAGTGTCTCCGGGTGGTCTTCGACATATCGTTTTGCAAGGAGAGCCATATCCATGGCGGTTGTATATTGATCGTCTGCAGGCATGCCGTGAGAGTTCTTGAATTGTGTATTCTTCATTCCCAGAGCTTTCGCCTTCTCATTCATTTTGGAGGAGAAGACCTCTTCAGAGCCTGCCAGATGCTCGGCCAGGGCAATACAGGCATCATTCCCTGATGCAATAGCGACCCCTTTTACCAGATCTTCCACCTTGACCCGCTCTCCCACCTTAATGAACATCTTGGAGCCCTGGGTCTTCCATGCCTTCTCGCTCACGGTCACCATATCGTCCATCTTCAATTGTCCGGCGCGGATGGCATCAAAGATCAGATAGAGGGTGAGAACCTTGATAAAACTGGCTGGAGGGATTTTTAAATCAGGATTCTGTTCATAAAGAATTTCGCCTGTCAACCCATCCATCAGAACTGCGGACTGGGCATCGCATTGTAGGCCGCCCTGGGCAGTTGCCTGTGCTGGAGTCTCCTTGGCCGGTTCGGCCTTTTTCTTGGAAGGCGTAGCCTGCGCTGGTTTTGTTTGAGATGATTTTTTGACTGTTTTGCTTAAAGCCTCCGGAACAGAGACCAGAGCAAGCAATAAGGAAATCAAGGTTAAAATTGAAAGGTGCTTTTGAAATTGAAGCTTCATCCATTCCTCCTGAGATTTTTCAGTGTTCATAACAGATTCACTCCCCTTTTTCAATCCGGCGTTGAAAACGCTCGCCGTTTGGTTTAATATGTGGGCGGATCATGGAAAATAAACCTTCTCTCATCAGGGAGTTTGAAAGAGTCGCCTCTCTCGAATATAAGGACATCGCCTCCCAACTTCCTGGAGATTGCATCCCGATCGGTTTTTTCTGCCCCTATGTCCCGGAAGAAATGCTCCATGCCGCAGGAGCTTTTCCCCTTCGCCTGATGGGAACGCCGATCAGAATGTCCCATGTCCAGGCTCATCTTCCTCCCAATTGTTGCCATCTGGTGAAATCCTCTTTCGAAAGCCTGCTCAGGGGAGAGCTCGACTTTCTGAAGGGCATCGTTTTTTCCCACACCTGCGATGCCATGCAGGGGCTTTCGGACATCTGGGCTTTTCAAAAACGCCTTCCCTTTCAATTCGATTTTATGACGCCTTCAAATCTTTCCTCCGAGAGATCTCGCCCCTATTTGAAGGCCGAGATCGAACGGTTTAAAGCCTTTCTCGATGCCAATGTCCGGAAGATCACACCCCAGGACCTGAAGGCTTCCATCCACCTCTTCAACCAGATCAGGGAAAAAACTCAAACCCTCTATCGACTCAGACGGAAATGGCCTGGCTGGATATCCGGCAGTGATTTTGCCCAAATCATCCGGGCAGGATACCTGATGGACCGTAGCCGCTACCTAAACCTTTTAGGCCAACTTTTAGAGACCCTTCCTGAAAAAAGTGAGGATAATGGACACCCCATCCCGGTCTTTCTTGCCGGGAATATGACTCACTCCCCTTCATATTTTTCCATGATGGAAGAGGCAGGGGCCTCCGTGGTCTCCGATAACCTCTGCAGCGGAGCGCGATTTCTTCGCCTCATGACACGTGAGGATATCGATCCGATAGACGCCCTCACTGAAAGATACTTTTCATCCTTCCTGTGTCCGGCAAAACACTCCGGAGTCCAGGCCCATACAGAAACCCTCATCAAAGAAGTTGAGGAGGCCGGCGCCAGAGGCGTGATCTTCCTCTTCTATAAATACTGTGAGCCACACTACTTTGACTATCCCGATCTCAAAAAGGCCCTCGAGGCAAAGGGGATTCCTTCTCTGCTTCTCGAAGTGGATGACCCCGCCACCTCGCAGGGGCAACTGAAAATACGGATACAGGCGTTTGTGGAAATGCTTTCCTCTGTGTAACATTTCGGATTTCGGAATGCGGAATTCGGATTTAAAATTTAAACTAAAACTTTTTAGCAGTATTTTATTCCGAAATCCGCAATCCGCATTCCGAAATCACCCTGGAAGAAAATCATGACAGACCGGAAACTTAATGCCAATCCCTATCGTCCGATTAAATCAACTGCGGCTTACCGTCGTCTGATGATGGCCTACTATTTTATGGTGAAGCACCCTGCCTGGTTTGGAAAAAAGGTCGCATGGATCACCAGCGGCGGGCCTGTCGAACCTCTCTATGCGATGGGAGTCCTTCCCTTCTATCCGGAAAATTACGGGGCCATGTGCGGTGCTTCGAGGATGTCAGCGTCTCTCTGCGAAGCCGCTGAACATAAAGGATACTCCCATGACCTCTGCTCCTATGCCCTGACGGATATTGGTTCATTCTTTACCGGCAAAGGACCCATTGGACGGCTTCCGAAACCTGACTTTCTCATCTGCGGGAACAATATTTGCGGCACAGTGATCAAATGGTATGAGATTCAAGCCCGGGCATTTAATGTGCCCCTCTTCTTTCTCGACACTCCTTATATCCACGATGAGATCCATGAGCACAACCTCCGATATGTGGAAAGGGAGATGGAGGCCTATCTTGCATTTCTCGAAGATCAGATGAAACGGTCCTTCCCTGAAAAACGGTTTCAAAAAGTCGTCTCACGCTCGTTTGAGACGATCTCTCTCTGGAGGGAAATCCTCGATCTGTCGCGGAACCATCCCGCGCCATTTGCTGCTTTCGATGCCTTTATCCACATGGCCCCGATCGTGACGCTCCGGGGGACCCGCTGGGCAGTCCGTTATTACAAAAAACTGAAAAGGGAATTAGAAGAAAGAGTCAAAAAGGGAGTGGGGGCTTTTGCCCGAGAGGAGATCCGGCTGATCTGGGACAACATCCCCATCTGGTATGATATCCGGAACCTTTCCAAATTGCTTTCATCCAATGGGGCTGTGCTCGTGGCCGATACCTATACCTCGGCCTGGGCGATGGAGGAACCTAACCTGACCTATTCTCTGGATGGAATGGCCCGGGCCTATGCCACGATCCATCTTAACCGTGGCCTCGATTATAAAATCAAAAAGATGGTCAATCTGATTCTGCGCTATGAGGCGGATGGATTCCTCATGCATTCGAATCGAAGCTGTAAGCCCTATTCTCTCGGACAATACGATATGAGGCGGGAAGTGACCCGGCTGACCGGGAAACCCTGCCTGATCATCGAAGCTGACCACACCGATTCCAGAAGCTACGCCCCCCAACAGGTCGAAAAACAGATCCTGATGTTTTTGGAGATCATCAAGAACAAAAAAACAGGATGAGAATACTCCCTAAAAAACAAACTCCAGCACCTGCTCTACGGGCTTTCTATCCTTCTGGGGGGATTCGTCCGGGTATCCCACGGCAATCAGGCAGACGAGATTCATCTCCGCTGGAACCTTCAAGATTGTTTCGATCTCCTTTTTGGCCATAAGTGGTGAGGCCAGCCAGATCGCACCCAGTCCCATCTGGTGAAGTGCCAGTAGCATCGTCGTAGCCGCCGCAGATGCACTCTGAATTGCCGTGGGCGCTGTCCTTCGAAATCCCATGATCCGATTGGCAGCGGGATCAAGAGACTCTCTGGCGATCAAAACCTTATCCATCACACTTCGATACTCACCAATAAAGACCCCTATGCAGGCCGGTGCGTTTCTGAAAAAGGAGGTATTCTTTTGGTACCGTTCCACATCCTCCTCCCATGATTTCGCTTCCGGCCAGGAGGCGATCATATCACTGGCGGCCTGAACGGCATCCGCCATTTTCCTGATGATCTCCCGGTTCTTCACGGCGATGAAAGACCATCCCTGGTAATTGCCTCCATTGGGTGCCCAGGTGGCTAATTCCACTGCCTTCTTTAGCAATTCATCTGGAACTTCATCCTGTCTCCATTTTCGAATCGAACGTCTGCTCTTAATCAACCCTTCCAAAGCCTCGATATCCATATCATTCATCCTTTCCTCGTTGAGGTTTTTTATGACCGCGCAGGCGGGAGGTCTTTATACCCCTGAACGGTTAGGCCGGGAAGCACCATCATCGTGGAAGTCCCGTGTGCAATCAACTTTTCTCCTTCATCTCTGACAAAGGCTTCTCCCAGCGCAAGGGTTTTCCCCATCTTAATACATCGGCCTTCTGCTATGAGTTTACCCTTTTGAACCGGGGCTAAATAATTCACTTTTATCTCCACTGTGGTCAGACCCAGGCCATTTTCCACCTGAGGAAAAGTTGCCCAGAAGGTGGCGGCATCCACCACGGAGGCCATGACGCCTCCATGGACATTTCCAAAGGGCTGGAGATGTTTTTCTTCGAGTCGAACCTCAAGGAGGGAGGCCCCCCATTTTAAATCTTTGATCTCCATCGAAAGAAGAGAAAAATAAGGAGACTGGTTCACAACTTTTGCCACAGCCTCTTTATACTTCTGGTTCAGTTCGTTCTCAGCCATCAACCATCTCCTGTCTTTGATATTTTTTAGAGCTCTGAAAAACTACTTTTCGCTCTACTCTGTGTAATCGGCTCCTAATCCCTGCCTGCCGGCAGGCAGGGGTGTAATCTCTTCTCAAGATAGACGATGGTCAGTTTTTCGTTTGCTTTTACAGTCTTGAAGCGTTGATACCCGCGCTTTTCATAGAGGTAAAGGTTCCGATCGCTCTTATGGCCGGTAAAAATCTCAAACCTCTGAGCCTCTTTAAAAACCTCCTCGATTCGGCCCATCAATCGGGTCCCGATCCCCTGGTTTTGAAAATCGGGATGAACGACAAGCCTGCCCACATAGCAGGTCCCTTCTTTCACAAAAGCCCTGACCGAACCAATGATTCTCCCATCAGTGACTGCTTTAAGAAAAACCTGACTCTCAATATCTTTCTTAATCTCCTCCAGGGTTTGAGTCAAGGGTGGAATCGTAAAATCATCATAGATTTCAGCCTCACTCCGGTAAGCCAATTTTTGAAGAGAAAGAATGGATTCAGTATCCCCAACCATTGCCCTTTCGATGATCATTTTGGCCTGCTCCTGATTAAAAAGAGTTTAAAACTTCTGGGAGTAGCGGTGGGCGAGGTCAAAATATCTCCGGGCCCTTTTCAGTGCCTCTTCCTTCTCTTCTTCCGGGATATTCGGGTCGTCGAGCCGGAAGCTCTCCACTTTTCCCCGGACATAGGCCCGGTAGCATTTGTAGAAATTGAGGAGTTCCATTAACTCATGATCTCCGGATTCGCCGATATACGCCTGAATGAGATGGTCGCTTAAATCCTCCCTGCTATGGTAATCGAGGTCCATGGCTAAAAAACCGATGTCCGCAGCCACATCCGTATACCGGAACCTTTCGTTGAATTCGATGCAGTCGATGATGGAGATCTCCTCTCCCCAGAAGATATGCTCCAGCCGCAAGTCGCCGTGACAATCCCGGATGCGGTCCTCTTTAATCCTTTGATAAAAAACCTTCTCTTCGGTTCGATAAAATTGATCCGTCTTTTCCTTTACTGCCTGATAAACATCACTGGGGATTGTCACATCGATATATTTCTCCGTCTGTTCGAAGTTCTCGTCCGTATCCTGTTTGACCCGTTCCGGTCTGGCAAAGTTTTTGATCCGGTCGCTTGTTTCCGCTGTAAAATAGAACCGGACCAATTTTTCTGAGATGGCCTCCATCATTCTGAAGGTAACTTCCTTTTTCTCAAGCAATCGATTCATTAGAAATTCTTCCGGGATTTGCTTCATCTTGACGGCATACTCGACGACCCCTCCCTTGCCATCCAGCGCTATCTTATTGTCTTCTTCCGTAATCCTGACCATCCCGAGGTAGAGTGTTGGAGCAAGCCGGCGATTTAATGCCACTTCCTGCTCGCAGTAATACTTTCTTTTTTCGATGGAGGTGAAATCAAGAAAACCGAAATTGACCGGCTTTTTCACTTTGTAGGCATAGTTCCCTGTGAGAAAGACGAGGGAGATATGGGTCTCGGCCAATCGTATTTCTCCGGGATGATCGGAATAGATGGCGGGATTGAGGAGCGCTTTTTTGAGAGAGGAGATATTCATAATTAACTGCACGTAATGTCAAATGACAAAATTCAAATTTCAAATCAAATCCAAAGATCAAATGTCATAAAATATTTAAATTTTGGAATTTGGCATTCCTTTGGCATTTGGATTTTGACATTTGGAATTCACTTATCATCGTTATCTCTTTTCAATCTTTCTGATCTTCCAGTCCGGAGCGTTGTTAGATTCCGTGTCGATGGTGAGGTGAATGATGGATAACCCCTGAACCCTCTTTTTCAAATCGTCAATATCAACGGGCTGGAAAATGGCTTTATTATTAAGATAAGCCTCCCGGGTCAGGGCGTTGGATTCATAATTCTCTTTCGTCCGTTTCAGGATCCTTTCAATCGACTTCTCCTCCGTGCAGGCGCACTCTGCGATCACAAAAGGCCGATGGGCCTTCTCCGCAATCTCTGCAGCCCGCGCCCTCAGCTCCTGGGTAACGAAGGTGGCGTCCAGGATCAACCCGTCCCGACTCTTCTCCAGGGCCTCTTTGGCCAAACGAAACATCTCTTCGTATACCTTTGTTCTGTTCTCCGGACTGGAGGCCACTTTATTATCAAAGATATCCTGCCCTTTCAGCACCTCCAGACGGATCATATCCGAACGGAGAATTTGAAATCCTTTCATCCTTGCAATCTCTTCGGTCACTGGGCTCTTCCAGCTTCCCGGTAGACCCACGGAGACCAGCACAGAGTCCTTCGGGACTTCAGATTCGATCACCTCTTCAAAAGCTCTTTCCATTGGAACCTCCCTGATATAGTTTTTGGGTTACGGTTACGAAGCCCCTGCCTACCGGCAGGCAGGCGTTTCGGTTACTGGTTGCGGTTACAAAAAAGGGGTTACGGTGACGATGCTCGTATCGAAGCAGGAATCTCGAAACTTGAAGCTCGAGTATCCAGCATCCATATACGAGCCTCGATACGAGCTTCCCCGCCTGCCAAGGTATCTTTACGGCGGGCAGGGACAACGACAAACGTCATTTTGAATTTTACGATACGGGCCTCTTTACCCTTACCTTTAAACTTTTAATAATCTTATCATATCTCCAGGGCTTTTAGAATCACCTCATGTAAAATCCCATTGCTCACCAGGATGCCGTGATTCCTTTCGAGCTGGATGCCGCAGGAGAAGTCCAGAGGCTTGCCGTAGAGGTCAGTCACTTTCCCTCCTGCTTCCTCCGCAATGATTGCCCCGGGAGCATGGTCCCAGACCTTCTCTTTATAACCAGGCTCTGAATGTGAAGGGACCCTGAGGTAGAAAGTCGCCTCCCCTCGCGCAACCACTCCGTATTTGGCCTGGCTGTCCATCTTGAGGGGAGGCCGGGTGATCCTTAATTTCTTTGCAATCTTCAGATGAGTCTGATGGTCCGCATGGTCCGGTTCAACGCTCTCTGTAAAAGAGGCTTTAACCGGATTGTCCACTCTTGAAACGGAGAGGGTTTGCCTTCCTTCTCCATCCAACCCCATCTGAAAAGAACCCTTTCCTCTCAAGGCAAGGAAGAGGCAACCCTTTTTTTCATGAGGCCGGTCTTTGTCCACATAGAGATTGGGACAAGCCATCAGGCCAAGCTGAACCAACCCATTCTCAATCAGGGCCAGGGCGATCGCATACTGATCCCCTCTGAGAAAACCTTTGGTCCCATCAATGGGGTCCAATGTCCAGAACCGATTTTTAATGGAATGAGAGCTGAGGTCGATCCACGAGCAAACCTCTTCGGAAGAAACACCCGGAAAAAAGTCACGGATATATCCTGTGACCTGATGGAGGAGACTCGAGTGATCAGGTTTTCTCAGCTCTGCCGAATCCTCCTCGGCGACCACAACATCATCCGGAAAGGCTTCTCTGATCAATTTGCAGATGATCGCCTGAGATCCATAATCGGCAATCGTCACAGGGCTTCGATCGTTTTTCTGAATGGATGCCCCTCCGGCAAGTTCTTTCCTCACCTTCTGGCAGAGCCGGGATGCCAGGCGTATGGCCTGGAGGGCGGTGGTCATCTCGGAAGAATTTTCATCCATTGAAACTTCTCAAATCCGAAATTCAAATATCGGGCGAAGCATCCTCTTAGGACCAATCCGAAACATATCCAAAATTCAAATGACCCCAATTTCCGAAAAAAGAAGTTTGGTTTTTTCGGTCATTCGAATTTGTTTCGAATTTCGGATTTCGTGCTTCGGATTTAGATTTAAACGACAAAAAGGAGGGGCTTGTGGGGCCTCCCCTCTTTGTTATTTCAGATGGTGCCGAAGATCTGGCACATCACTAACCCTACACACCTTTTGGAACTCGACAAAAAATGGTTCATGACATGCACCTTCAAGTGGCCTTAACAACCATTCCGACCTCAAACGCAAACAATTATGTAATATTTTCCAGTATCTTACAAGTTATCCTTATCCTAAACCCTGAGAAGAAAATCCCGACAGGAGCCGAGGCTTTTCGACTGTAGTACTGGCGTCCCCAACCGGACGCCTACAGTATTACGAAAAACTTATCCTCACGATATCATTAGATAATTGAACTACCACCAGCTACAAGCTGGTGGGTTCTCTACTGACTGAAGTCAGCTAAAGACAAAACAAACAGCACAGAAATCCTCACGAGGGGAAATCTAAAAAACCTGCACACAGTGTGCATACTAAAGTCTTCGCCTGAAGGCGAGGGTTTTTCTCCCCGAGTGAGACAATAAAAAACATTACAGCAAGGATACTTGCCTCTACTACTTCCCAAAAAGCTCACCCTGACCCACGTCGAATGGGTGACACACAGCAATTGTTTCTTAGCATTGCTCCTTAAGATTCCGCAATCCGAATTCGTAATTGGGGGGGATCTACCGGACCGCTTTCGAGAAAAAAAGGAACTCACCGACCGGGCTAAGAAGGTCTATTTATGAAGAATGAATGGCCGTAGCCGCGGCCGTAAAGTTGCATTTTCCTCTACGTCCCCTACTTCTTCTTCTCGTCCCCTATTTCTTCTCCTTCGGGGAAGAGTTGTTGGGCTTCCAGGTCGTTTTTTCGCGGGTGTTCATCAAGCCATTCGTTCAGGAAGGTGTTGCAGAGGGGGAGTGGGAGGGTAGTTGGGAATGTTGAGCTAAACCAAATCTTTCAGAAAAAGGTGGGAGGAACAAATCCGAATCCCTTCCTTGGTCATCAGATCCATATCTTCATCGAGAGTTAACTGGGCGGCCGGCACGGAAGGGAAACGGGCCTTTAAGTAGCTAAGAGACGGGCTTGGAACTTTGCCTGAGGATTTGCATTCTATGAATTGTGACGCGGCTCCCTTTTCAACAATTACAAAATCTACCTCCCTTTTGTCGACATCCCTGAAATAGCGCAGTTCGATATCGCGACCCTCGGTATCCTGCACAAAGAAAATCCATTTCAACAGATGGCAGGCAACCAGATTCTCAAAGCGCAACCCCATATCTGAGACAACTGTCCAGTCGAGATGATAGTGTTTGGATTCTTTCTTGACCGCGCGTATTTTCGGAGCACCAAAGGGATAAATTCTGAAAACCATATAGAGATTTTCAAGCATTCCCATCCAGCGTGTTACGGATTGATGTGAAACCTGCAAATCTTCTCTCAGAGCATTCAGCGACAGCGGGGAACCCACGAGATCAGGCAGGCGGATGACCATTCTCTCGATCATCCCCACATCTTGCACCTGTTCAAGGTCTGACAGATCCCCCTGAATGACACGAGAACGGTACTCCTTGCTCCATCTACGGCTTTCTTTCTCGGACTGAAGCATAAAAGGTTCCGGAAAGCCACCGTAAACCAGCAAATCCTGGACGGTAGAATGTGTCGAGACTCCCAATTCAGCACATGACAAGGGAAATAGCCGATAAAAATGATATCGCCCTTGCAGCGAATCTCCGCCGCGTCGGTAATAATCCAGCCGGGCGCTACCAGTAACGAGGATTTGAAGTTCATCCCCCCTTTTATCAAAAAGGCCCTTTACGACCTGCCGCCATCGTGAGTATTTATGGATTTCATCAAGGATGAGGAAGCCTGACCCGGCCGGGAACCGCTCGCGCATCATGTTTTCTCGATCCTCGGCGTCATCCCATGTCAGATATCGTTTCTTAACGTCAAAGCCCGTCTGTTCGCAAAGATGTTTTGCTAACGTCGTTTTTCCCGACTGTCGTGGCCCCCCGATAAAAACCATCTTCCGCTTAACATCTTCCGTCACCGGTTGCTCAATGTACCGGGTGATATGTTTTGCCACTTTTTTCATTCCTTTCGGAAGAAACTCGCGTGTATTTTCCGATATATGTTAAAATACTCTCAACAAAAAGTAAACCCCGTTAGAAAGTTTTCAACTTTCTAACGAGAAAGCTCACACGGGGCATTAAACCCCGTGTTCGCTGAAAAGGAAACAACCACCATCCCCGCAGCAGAGCTGCGGGGCTTTCTAACGGGGTAAACAAATAGGAGGAAAACGAAAAGCCCCAACCGAAGCCGGGGCTTTTCGACAGATGACCCGTATGCTGTAAGCATGGTGCCGAAGGGGGGATTTGAACCCCCACGGGTTTTGCCCACCACCCCCTCAAGATGGCGTGTCTACCAATTCCACCACTTCGGCCTTGTTAAGAAACGATGAACATTAAACGAGGAACGATGAACGGTGTATTATCTCTTTTTATATTGTTCATCGTACATCGTTCATTGTACTAAACCGGCTTCCTAACCTTTACCTTACCACCTTTAGTTCTTACTTCTTTGGTTCAGGCGCAGGCGCCTGAGGTTGAACAGGAGCCTTCTGCGGTTCTGCTGGAGCTGTCTGAGCCGGTTTCTCTTTGATGACGGTTGAGGCCCGCCTGGTCGAACTATAGGTCAGCAAGAGGGAGGTGATCATGAAAACCACCGCCGCCCCCGTCGTCAGTTTGCTCAGAAACCCCATGGCCCCTGCGCTTCCGAAAAGCGTCTGGCTCGACCCGCCAAAGGCGGCCCCCATCTCCGCCCCCTTCCCCGCCTGAAGAAGGACGATCAGGATAAGGGCAAAACAGACCAGAACATGCAAAATGATGATGATTGTCATTGATTCAATCCCCTTTTTAATCCCTTAAATCAGCCGGATATCAGAATATCAGATGATCAGGTAGCAGGTATCAGGGCATCTGGCCATCAGGTTAAAAAATTTCTTATATTCGGTTTTCCTGATATTCTGATTCTCTAGTATTCTGCCTCCTGATTTCCTGATAACCTGATTCCCTTCTAAAATCCTTTTCGGATTTTGACTTTTATATATATCACATTTCTTTAAATCTGACAATCCTTGAGAAGGACTCTGCATTCAGGCTCGCCCCGCCCACAAGGGCTCCATCAATATTGGCCTGAACCATCAACCCCTTAATGTTCTCAGGGGTGACACTTCCGCCATATTGGATTCGAATGCCCTCTGAAATTCTTTTTGAATAGAGTCTCTCCAATTTCTGACGGATGAATTGATGGACTTCCTCGGCCTGTTCAGGGGTCGCTGTTTTTCCTGTCCCGATCGCCCACACAGGTTCGTAGGCAATGACCATCTCTTCAACCGCTTTCTCCCCTAATTCTTTCAAACCACCCTCTAACTGCCTTTCAATCACCGAAAAGGCGATTCCCCCTTCCCTCTCCTGCAATGTCTCGCCGATACAGAAAATCACCTTCAGCCCATGGTGAAGCGCCGCTTTGATCCTGCGGTTTGCGGTCTCGTCCGTCTCTCCGAAATATTGTCTTCTCTCGGAATGGCCGATGATCGCATACCGGCAGTTAATCTCTTTAAGCATCGCCGGAGAGATTTCACCCGTGAAGGCGCCTTTTCCCTCCCAAAAAAGATTCTGGCTGGCTAAATGGATGGATGATCCCTTCAGTTCTTGAGCCACAGGATACAGGGCTGTAAAGGGAGGGGCAATGGCCACCTCAACATCCTCGATGCCTTTAAGATGAACCTTTAACCCCTTGACCAGATCGATGGCCTCCTCGACGGTCTTGTTCATCTTCCAGTTGCCAGCAATAAAGGGCAATCTTCCCATTATTTTCACCTCTTTAGTCTTTACCCTACGGTTGCATAAATATCATACGAAAAGGGGGGTGGGTATGCTGGGCGGACACGGGAAGCGGAGGCTTCCCAAGCCTTTACAGCGACACCTTTAATAGTTTTGCTGCTTATGTTTCAAGCATACCTCATAGGTCACCTCAGGTGACATCGAATGTTTCCCATAAAACATATAAATAATCCGCAATTGTAAAGGGTTGGAAGCATGCCCACCCCCCTTTTCACTGCACCCATTAAAAGGCACCCATTAAAAGGCAACGTTAAGGTTTAGATTCTCCCGATCTCCTCATCACCCTATCTCCCCACTATTTATTCTCAGGGCTTCGATCCCCGGCAATTTCTTCCCTTCGATAAATTCGAGGGACGCCCCTCCCCCGGTGGAGATGTGGCCGATCTTATCTGCGACTCCTGCCTGATTCACCGCCGCCACAGAATCCCCTCCTCCGACGATGCTGAAGGCTTGGGAGTTGGCCACAGCCCTGGCAATGGCAAAAGTTCCCCCGCTAAAAGGCTCCATCTCAAAGACGCCCATCGGCCCATTCCAAAAAAGAGTCCTCGCGGTTTTGATCTCGTCAGAAAATACACCGATGGTCTCAGGCCCGATATCGAGGCAGACCCAGTCGCCCGGAATCTTCTCGTTGCTTACAATCTCTCTCCTGGCCTGGACATCCATTCTCTCTGCGGCAACATGATCGGAGGGAAGGAGAAATTTTATTTTTCCCTTCGCCCCTTCAAGAAGGTTGAGCGATAGACCGATCTGATCTCCCTCGACCAGTGATTTTCCGACTTCGAACCCTTTTGCCTTCAGAAAGGTGTAGGCCATTCCCCCTCCGATGAGAAGGGTGTCCACTTTGTTCAGAAGGTTCTGGATGACCCCGATCTTATCGGACACCTTTGCGCCGCCTAAAATGGCGACATAGGGCTTCTGAGGATTGACCAGAGCCTTTTCAAGACTCTCCATCTCCTTCATCATCAGAAATCCAGCCGCCACAGTCCGGATATATCGGGTCATACCTTCGGTGGAGGCGTGAGCCCGGTGGGCCGCACCAAAGGCATCATTGATATAAACATCGCAGAGGGAAGCCAGGGCTCTCGAAAAAGATTCTTCATTCTTCTCTTCTTCTGGATGAAATCGAAGATTTTCGAGGAGGAGGACTTCTCCCTCTTTCATCCTTTCAATCTGCCCTTTCACTTCTTCTCCAACACAGTCAGGAGCAAGAGAGACGCCCCTGTCAAGCAATCGCGATAATCTTTCTGCGACAGGCGCCAAACTATATTTGGGGTCCCGTTTCCCTTTAGGCCTTCCGAGATGGGAAGCAAGGATCACCTTTCCCCCTGCTCCATATATAAAATTTATTGTTGGAAGGGATGAAATGATCCGGGTATCATCCGTGATCTCTTTCTTTTCATCAAGGGGAACATTAAAATCGACCCGGACGAAGACCCGTTTCCCTTTCAGCTCAATCTGATCCACTGTATGAATACCCATTACCTGCTCCTGCCAAAATTACCGTTTTATTGTTCAGGTTAAGGCCAGAGATAGGAAGTTAGTTTCGTACATTGAACGATGGACAATGAACAAAAATATAACACACTGTTCATCGTTTATCGTTTAATGTTCATCGTCTCTAAATAACACGGGCATCTTTACCTTTACCATTTGACGAACCAGTTTTATCTCTTCCCGAACAGATATAGAAACAACTCCACCATCCGGTTGGAAAAGCCCCATTCATTATCGTACCAGGAAAGGATCTTGGCCAGTTTTCCGCCGATCACCTTGGTTGAGGGACCATCGACAATGGAGGAGTGAGGATTGCCGTTGAAATCGATGGAGACGAGAGGCTCTTCACAGAAACTCAGGATCCCTTTCAACTTCCCATCCGCATAGGATTTTAAAACTTTGTTCAGTTCTTCAACCGTCGCCTCTTTATTCAGTCTCACCACCAGATCGACCACAGAGACATTGGGGGTCGGCACCCGGATTGCCATCCCGTCCATCTTCCCCTTCAATTCAGGGATGACGAGGGAGAGGGCGGTTGCAGCGCCGGTTGTCGTTGGGATCATCGACATCCCGGCCGCTCTGGCTCGTCGGAGGTCTTTGTGCGGAAAATCGAGGATAACCTGATCATTCGTGTAGGCATGGATGGTCGTCATCAGACCATATTCCACCCCAAACTCGTCAACCAGAATCTTGGCGATGGGGGCAAGACAGTTCGTCGTGCAGGACCCCATCGAAATGATGTGATGCTTGGAAGGATCATAATCCTTCTCGTTCACTCCGAGGACGAGCGAAACATCCGGATCTTTTGCCGGCGCGGAGATGACTGCCTTTTTCGCACCCGCCTCCATATGCTTAGCCCCTCCTTCGCGATCCGTAAACCTCCCCGTACTTTCCAGAACCACATCAACCCCCAGGTCCTTCCAGGGAAGCTGGGTTGGATCTTTCAGGGCGAAAACTTTGATCTCTTTTCCATCGATGAGGATGGCGTCTTTCTTCCCTTCAATGCTCGCCCCAAATTTTCCGTGAACGGAATCGTACTTTAAAAGATGGGCCAATGTCTTCGCATCGGTGAGATCATTGACTGCCACGAACTCCAGGTCTTTCCGGTTCAGACCAGCCCGAAGGACATTGCGACCGATTCGACCAAACCCATTAATCCCGACCCTGATTGCCATATTATTCCCTCCTTTTTTGAAATAACTATTACCTAAATTGAGCGATTTATTTTAAATTTCATTGTAGCGCAACCCTTTAGGGTTGCTTCTCATGCCTACCTGCGGTAGGCAAGCAAGGCTAAAGCCTTGCGCTACAAATCACCCTCTGGGTGATGTTAAACCTGATCTGAAGCCTGTTGCTAAAGAGGTGTTCAAAAAGAATCGCTCAATTTAGGTATTACTATATACCTTTTTTCAACCTTTTTCGTCAATATTTTTAGCAGCCTGAAAAAATATGGGTTCATCTTCCCAAAGAGGGGTAAACCTGGTATAGTGGAACTGCCCGGAGGATAACATGGATAAACAAAAACGCTTGATGAGAGATCGAAATCTATTGGAGATTGTGCGGGGACTTCTCCACTCCCAGATCGCTTTTCAGGAGATCTTTAAAAGGTATAAAGAAGGCCGGCTCCGTTTTTCAGATATCGAAGTGTGGGTGGATGATAAGGGTCAGAGCCCCCTGTACAATCTGAAAGAACAATCCCATTCCCTTTTCCGCAATAGGGGAAAAGAGTCTTTCCGGAAAAAAGAATGGCTTCTCGACCTGGTCATCGGATCCATCTTTCACGAAGCGATGAAATTAAGGGAAAACATCTATCAACTTGAAAGTTATCGCCCAAAATACCTTAAATATAAACTTCATATTGGAAAATCCGCTTATGAGAGGGATTATTCCCAGCAATTTGAACGGATCATCTCAAAGGCAGGACAGGGCGTTCTTCTGGGCGTAACGGAGATACGATCTCTTTTCCATGATGCCGCGGAACAATTGATCGACCTCTTTAAAGAAAAAGGCCACAACCCCTACCTGGTTCGATTCCTGCTGGAGCACCACTCTCTCCTGCAGAAGGTTTATGGGTCTCAAAAAGGGAAGGAAATATTTAGCCTCATTTTTGAGGGAGGATTACAGGAGGCTTATGATCGGGCTGGCCGAAGTTATCTTTTGAGCGGACATTATGACCTCTCTTCGAGTTACTTTTCAAAAGCGTTGGAACTGGGGCCTCCTCACAGCGAACTCCTTTTTCTATTGTATTTCAGTCTCGGGATGAATGCCTATTATAAAAACCTTCACTTGCAAACCCTATCATTCTGGAGGAAGCTGATTTCACCCCGTTTGAGGAAATATTTTATAAAACATTACGTCCGGCAAATTGAGGAGGTTTGCCATATGATCGCTTCCGACTGGAATGAGGAGGGTAAACCCAAACTGGCCCAAAAGGCGCTTTCCCTTGCCGATCAGGCTAAAAAAATGTTAGGATAAATTTAAGCCCCGTTAGAAAGGTGGAGCATTGCCTCAACCTTAATTGAACTACCACCAGCTACAAGCTGGTGGATTCTCTACTGACTGAAGTCAGCTAAAGACAAAACAAACAGCACAGAAATCCTCACGAAGGGAAATCTAAAAAACCTGCACACAGTGTGCATACTAAAGTCTTCGCCTGAAGGCGAGGGTTTTTCTCCCCGAGTGAGACAATAAGGAGATGATCTTTCTATTTATAGCATCCCACGGCATAATGACCATGGTTTTCTAACGGGGTAAAGGAGATCCTGAGATGCCGATCTATGAATACCAATGCAGTCACTGCCACCATGAGTTTGAAAAACTTGTTTTCAACTCTTCGCAAAGGATCATCTGTCCCGAATGTAAAAGCAAGAAGGTGGGCCGGATGATGTCCGCCTTCGCCTTTTCGAGCGGAGGAAAATTTAAGAGCACCGCCAGCTCTTCCTGCGGCGGCTGCTCCTCCAGTAGTTGTTCCACCTGTGGCTCCTAATAGAAATAAGGGTTCAAGGATTCGAGGAGTCAAGGGTACAAGTCTTTTACTTTCCCTGAAATTTATACCCTCTAATATCTATCCTTTCTTGTGTTTCACTTGAACCCTAGGCCCCTTGAACCCTGAATTATAGGTTGGTGAGGTGCCGCCTTGCTTCCATCTCCTCTTTCAGTGCCACATCGTCCTGAAGCCCTCTCAGAACCTCATCGATCAGGTGAATCATTTCCTCCTTCTCTTCGGGAAGTTTGCCGTGCAATGGAACGAGGTTCGAAATATGGTCGCTTAAAAACTGGGAGGTGACCTGAAGCTCTTTCAATAGAAGCTTCGTCTCCTTCAGAATCGTCTCCGGAGACGCCGGCTGGAACCGGCCTTCTTCCATGGCATCATACAATTCGGAGTTGGGCTGGGGGACAAAGGTCCGGACACGAATGAAATGGGGATCAATCTGATTCAGAACATCCGCTGTTCCTCTTGCATGTTGTTCCCACTTTTCTTCTCCGCCTATCCCCAATAGCACATAGAGGGAATATTCAAAACCTGCCTGTTTCGCCTTTCTTCCCGCTTCGATCATCTCCTCCGGTGTCGCCCCTTTATCGATCTCTTTCAAAAGTTCCCGATCCCCTGTCTCAAGGCCCACATGGAGCCGATTCAATCCGGCTTCATAGATCTTCCGCAAGTCCTCGATCGGTTTCTTGGCAATCGTCCTGGCCCTGGCATAACTGGTCACCCTTTCAATATGAGGGAACGAAGAATACAAAAACTTTAAAATCTTGACCAACTCATCAGTCTTGTAAACCAGGCTATTGGAATCCCCGATAAAGACGGTTCGAACTTGATCGCTGTAGAGTTCCCTTGCCATGGAGATATCCTCAAGCACCTCCTCCGGCTCTCTTCTTTCGAATTTCATCCCTTTATACATCGAACAGAACGTGCACCGGTTCCAGGGACATCCTCTGGTCACCCTCAACAGCAGGCTGTTGGCTTCGCTCGGCGGCCGAAAAGGCGGAAAATCATAATCCCTTCTTCTCAATCCAAATCTCCCAAGTGTCATAATTTACCTCGCTTAAAATTATAAGTGCGCCAAAGTGATCTAAAGTGACTTAAGTTAAAAAATGTTTGGTCATAGGAATTTAACTTTAGGCATTTTAGGCACTTTAGTTCACTTTAGTCACTTTTCTTCAAAAAATCATCGTTACAGGGATCCCTTTTTTCTCAAAACGTTCCTTTAAATCCAACCCCGTAACATTAAAGTAATCATCTGTGAGATAGGTGTCCAGTCCATTTTTACGGTAGAGCCCTTTCACCTTATTGGGGTAATTCATCCGGTCAATGAGCACTTCATCGACCACCCCCTCCAGCATCCTCGCCAGCATGGCCGGCTTTAAGGGAAGCAACGGCCCGATGAACGCATAGGTCCCTATCCCCGCTTTGTGAAGGATTTCCAATGCATTGATCCTGGCAGAAATGGAAGGGGAACAGGGTTCGAAGAGTTTCTTTATCCTCTCATCATGGGTGGCGACGGTCAATCCCACCTTGATCTTTTCAAACCGTATAAAAAGATCGAGGTCCCGCAAACAGAGAGGTGAACGGGTCAGCAGGTTCACCGGAAATTGCCTATCCAGAAGCGCTTCCAGGCATCCTCTTGTAATCTTATACCTTTTCTCAAGGGATTGGTAGGGGTCTGTCACTGTACTGATGGCGACCACCCCCGGTTTTGCCTTTTTCAACTGGTTCTTCAGCAATGACGTTGCGTTCACCTTGACATCAACAAACTCACCCCATGGCTCTTGGTGGCCCGTGAAGCGTTTCATGAAACTGGCATAACAGTATCGGCATCCGTGCCCGCAACCCACATAGGGATTGAGACAGTAATCAAAACCGGAGATTGCCGTTCTGGTAAGAACGGTCCTGGCAAAAATCTCTTTCACTTTCATAAGATAATTATGGATTCAAGGGGGTCAAGGATTCAAGGGGTCAAATAAAATGATTAAACAACATGTGTAAGAAATTATTTGAATTCAGAAAAATGCCCGATG
>Ga0194127_10002893_pt1 | contig 22687 bp, 18 predicted proteins | sample TA2KigC100mmetaG_FD_148624 | JGI IMG/M metagenome (GOLD analysis project Ga0194127, IMG submission 148624) | Freshwater microbial communities from Lake Tanganyika, Tanzania - TA2015036 Kigoma Deep Cast 100m | ecosystem: Environmental > Aquatic > Freshwater > Lake | place: Tanzania: Lake...
TCAGCCGGTCGGCCTCGACGGCGCTGATATCGGGATCGAGGAAGTAGCGGAGCACGTCGTGCCCCTTCATGCCGGCGGTTTCAACAAGATAGCGTTGGGGATCCATTCCTTCGAGACCGAAGTCCCTGAACAGCTCGACCCACGACTGCGCGTGAAACGTCATATTGTCGGTCAGCACGCCGTCCATATCGAAAATAAATGCGTATCGGTCTTCTCGTTTTTCCATTCTGTCCTTACCGGATTCGTTCATTCGTTGTGCATTCATCCAAGCATCATGGCGGTTCTCACTTCCTGCATGGTATGAGCCGCAAGCACCCGTGCTTTCTTTTCGCCTTCAAGAAGGATATCCCTTACAAGATCCATTCTCTTTTCGTAATAGCGGCGCTTTTCGAGCAGCGGCTCCAGTTCGGCAGAAATCGAGGCTGCGCACCGCTTTTTGCAGTCAACGCAACCGAGGGCGCCAGAACGGCACTCTGCCTCGATCACCGCGACCTCATCCGGAGCGGTGAACCGTTTATGATAGCTGAACACCGTACACACCTCAGGGCGTCCCGGATCGTTTCTGCGAAGCTTCAGTGTATCGGTTACGGCGTTACGCACTTTAGCGAATACCTCATCCGGGGAATCGGAAAGCAGCACGGTATTGCCGAGCGACTTCGACATCTTCGCCTTTCCGTCAAGCCCGACGAGTCTCGAGAATTTCGTGATCTTCGGCTCAGGCTCCGGGAACACCTCCCCGATTGTCGGGTGCGGAAAGTGGAAGTTGAACTTCCTTGCGATCTCTCGGGTGATTTCAACGTGCGGAATCTGATCCTCCCCCACAGGGACAACATTGCCCTTGTAGAGCAGGATGTCCGCAGCCTGCAACACCGGATATCCGAGGTGGCCATAGGTCAGCGACTCCATGTTCAGGTCGCGCACCTGCTCTTTAAGCGTGGGATTGCGTTCGAGCCGAGCGGATGTGATCAGCATCGAAAAAATCAGGAACAGCTCCGAGTGTTCCTTCACCTGGGACTGGCGGAAGACCGGGCTTTTATCGGGATCGATGCCTGCGGCCAGCCAGTCGAGCAGCATCTCGATCGAATGCCGGCAAGCCTCCGTCGTATCGAGCGATGTGCTGAGGATATGGTAGTCGGCGATGAGGAAGCAGGTTTCGTAAACCTTCGATCCGTCGTCTGACAGCTGATTCTGCAGGTGAGCCCAGTTTTCGAGAGCTCCTGTGTAGTGTCCGAGGTGCAGCTTGCCGGTTGGCCGCATCCCGCTTAAAATGCGAAGAGTGCCCATAATGGAGTTTTCCGCCGCCGGTATTGCCTGATAAAAAACTGCCATTGGCGGCGCGGCGGCAGTGGATTACCGTTATAATGAAAGTTTACGAAGTTATAACAGCCGAGATAAAGAAAAAAGCTTTTGTTTGTTTTTTGTTTTCGTTGCGCTATATTATGCAACTTGTTTCGGTTTCTTGACACAAAAAGATTTCCGAAACATCTATATTCAGAGAGTAAGTCCTATACAACATTCGGTTGCCCAACCATGTCAGGTCCGGAAGGAAGCAGCATCCGGTAATTCGAATGTGTGATATAGTAAGCTTGCTCTCTTTTTTTTTGAAAAAAAATAACCGTACGGAAGGCTAACAATGGAACAAGGAATCAGAAAAGAGGAACTGCTCAACGCGCCGGTCAGGCATATCGACATAAAACAGCTCAATATAGTACCGCTTATCGACCAGATGGCCGATACCGCATTCCAGGCACGCAATCTTGCCCGAGCAGCCTCTATCCTCGATCTCATGCAGCAGGACAGGGAGTGCGCCGTCATCCTCACGCTCGCCGGATCGCTCATCAGCGCAGGTCTCAAACAGGTCATCATCGACATGATCGACAACCACATGGTTGACGCCATCGTATCCACCGGCGCCAACATCGTCGATCAGGACTTTTTCGAGGCGCTCGGCTTCAAACACTATAAAGGCACCCCGTTCATCGACGACGCCATCCTGCGCGACATGCACGTCGACCGCATCTACGACACCTACATCGACGAAGACGACCTGCGCGTCTGCGACGAAACCATGGGCAAGATAGCCGACTCCATGCAGCCCGGAGCATACTCCTCGCGCGAGTTCATCATCGAGATGGCAAAATACATCGAGGCAAACAACCTCGACAAAAACTCCATAGTCTACAAAGCGTACGAAAAAGGCGTGCCGATCTTCTGCCCGGCATTCAGCGACTGCTCCGCAGGTTTCGGTCTCGTACACCACCAGTGGAACAATCCCGACAACCACGTCGCCATCGACTCCGTAAAGGATTTCCGGGAGCTCACCAAAGTCAAGATCGAGAACGACAGGACCGGCATCTTCATGATCGGAGGCGGCGTGCCAAAGAACTTCACGCAGGACATCGTGGTCGCTGCCGAAGTTCTCGGCTACGAGGAGGTCTCCATGCACACTTACGCGGTGCAGATCACCGTTGCCGACGAGCGTGACGGCGCTCTCTCCGGTTCCACCCTCAAGGAGGCCAGCTCATGGGGCAAGGTCGATACCGTCTACGAGCAGATGGTCTTTGCCGAAGCAACCATGGCCATGCCGCTCATCGCTGGCTACGCCTACCACAAACGCAACTGGGAAGGCCGCGAAGCCAAAAACTTCAATGCCATGCTCGACAAACAGAGCGTAGGCGCCTGACGTAACACAGTAAAGGGGACGCATGAAATTCTTCATCGATACCGCCAACCTCGACGAAATCCGTTCAGCCGCCGAACTCGGCGTGCTGGACGGCGTCACCACCAACCCCTCGCTGATCGCGAAAATCGTCGGCGACCAGTCGAACTTCACATACAACGACTTCAAAGCGCATATTGCCCGCATCTGCGAGATCGTTGACGGCCCTGTCAGCGCCGAGGTGACCTGCCTGAAATTCGAAGAGATGATCGCCGAAGGCGAAGACCTTGCCTCGATCCACGAAAACGTTGTGGTCAAATGCCCGCTCACCATCGACGGGCTGAAAGCCATAAGACATTTCTCGGCCAGCGGCATCCGCACCAACGCAACACTCGTCTTCACACCGAACCAGGCGCTGCTTGCCGCCAAGGCAGGAGCCGATTTCGTCAGCCCCTTCGTGGGCAGGCTCGACGACATCAGCACCGACGGAATGGCTCTCGTCGAGCAGATTGTCACTATCTACGAAAACTACGGATTCATGACCGAAGTTATCGTGGCCAGCGTCCGCCATCCGCAGCACGTCGTCACCGCCTCCATGATGGGTGCCGACATCGCCACTATTCCCTACAGCGTCATCAGACAACTCGCCAACCACCCGCTCACCGACGCGGGGCTGAAAAAGTTCATGGATGATGCTGCGGTGATGAAGAAGTAACTGCTCCAGGCACCCATAGTTCTCTCAAGCCGGAATGCCCTGCATCTCCGGCTTTTTTTATTGCTGTTTCGTGATGCCTGTCTGTCCGCGTTTTCTGTTGATTATTGTTCATATATTCTTTATGTTCAATAATAATGAACAAAAAAAATAATGAACATAACCGGGTTACCGTGAACCAGACTGAAGTCCTGCGGAAGGCAATGGATGCCTTGCAGGCGCTTGTTCCTATGGAATATGCGCTTGAACAGGCAGACGAGCCATATGACCGGGGATACGACTTCATTGTTCAGGCAAAGATATACGGAAAGGAGTTCGTCTGGTGTGTCGAGGTCAGGAAGCGGCTTGCCAAAGCGGAGGAGCCGCAGGTTCTGATGAAAAAGGGCAAGATGCCGCATCCGCACCTGCTGGCGACAGGGTATGTCTCCTTCGAAGCTGCTGCAAGATTGCGCGAAGTCGGCATCCAGTTCATCGATACGGTCGGAAATGCATTCATCGATCAGCCTCCGTTGTTGATCTTCGTCAAAGGCAACAGGCCCGAAAAGGATGAACCGGCACCAACCGCAGCTCGTCTTTTCAAAGGGGTTGGCCTGAAGATCGTCTATCTTCTTCTGTGCAGACCGGAACTGGTTGACTGGCCGTATCGAAAGATTGCAGAGATGACGGGCGTCGCCCTGGGGACGGTAAACGGCACCATGACCGAAATGAACCGGAGAGGCTTCCTTCTCGACTTGGGAAAAAAGGGGAAGCGGCTTCTGGAAAGGAAGACGCTTTTTGAGCGTTGGGTCGCGGCGTATCCCGACTACCTGAAGCCAAAACTGTTGCTCGGGCGCTTCAGAGGTGATGGAGAGTGGTGGAAGGATGCCCGGCTTGATCCCGACCTTGCCCAGTGGGGCGGAGAGGTTGCAGCAGCGAAACTGACCGGATACCTTAAGCCGGGGACGCTCACGCTGTATGCGGACAGAATGCGCATGGCAGAGCTGGTGGTCGCCAACAGGCTGAAAAAAGATCCTCATGGCAACGTAGAGATACTCGAACGGTTCTGGCCTCCGGAGAATGGATTCGGTGAAGCTGATGTCGCGCATCCGGTCATCATCTATGCCGACCTTGCAGCGAGAGGCGATCAGCGAACCATGGAAACCGCAACATTGATTTATGAACAGTATCTCGATCGATATTTCAGGCAGGATTGACCCCGAAAGGATAGCTGTTCTCAGGGGTATCAAGGATGTTGCCGACGAACTCGGCATACGTTTCTTTGTGGTTGGGGCTTTTGCTCGAGACGTGATTTTTGAACATATCCACAGGATTCCAGCTCCCCGAATAACTGAAGATATTGATATCGGCGTTGAGGTGGCAAGCTGGGAAGAATTCCATCGTCTGACTGGCACCATGAGTGAGCGAGATATTCTGGACCCGACGACATTACCGTACCGCTTCAGCGCACGTAGGTTTCCCGCAGTTGTAGACATTGTGCCATACGGGGTGATTAGCGGCCAGACGAAGAGCATCAGTTGGCCACCTGACCACCAGCGGGTCATGAGCATGCTCGGGTTTGAAGAGGCCTGTCAATCAGCATTGAGGGTGCAGTTCAGTACTGAACCGCCACTGGAGATACTTGTGCCATCAGTGCCGGCTCTGGCGATCATGAAGATCATATCCTGGAACGATGCATACCCGAGCCGCGAGCGGGATGCCAGCGATCTGCTTTTTATACTTGAAAGCTATGGTTCGACGAATGTTCTGTCGAAACTGTACGAATTTCATGTTCCCTTGCTTGCCGAGGAAGAGTATGACCCACGGTTTGCTTCCGTTCGGCTGCTCGGTCGGGAGATCGCACTGTTGGGCAGAGTGGAAACCGTAAGGACGATCGAGGAGATTCTTGAACGCGAAACTGACGAAGACCGGAGTTTGAGAATGCTCGCAGATATGGTCAGGGGAGTATCATTCCGGAGTGACAACATTCAGGCTGCCCTGCAACTCCTGAAAAAGCTTCTGCAGGGAATTAAGGAGAAAAGGTCAAGGGATTGTCCGTGATGAAAACGAAGCTGCTCCGGATACCTATATTTTTCTCAAGCCGGATATGCCCTGCATCTCCGGCTTTTTTTTTAGGGAGGATAATCATTGTGACTTTTCGATGCTGTGGTCACAGCATCGATCTTTGCCCGGATGTTGGCTGCCGATAAACTATGAAATAGCTTTTTGTGTATGGATTTTTGTATTTTTACAGCAAGTCCAGCCAGACTGAGATTTCTTTTTTCCCGCTTCATATCATTGGATCATTAAATCGGTTATTAATAAAGACGACCACACTATGAATGAGCAATGAAGGTTGCTGTTAATGCACATGTCCTTGAATGGGCGTTAGACCGTTCCCGGCGAAGAGAAAGCCTGGAACGGAAATTTCCGAAGCTTTCCGGGTGGCGGGACGGGGATGCATTGCCGACTTTCCGGCAATTGCAGGATTTTGCGAAAGCGGCTGCCGTACCGTTTGGCTATCTCCTTTTGCAGAAACCTCCTGCCGAGCAATTGCCTGTCGCCAATTTCCGGACAGTGTCGGCTGAATCCGGATTCGGGTTAAGTCCCGAACTGATCGATACCATTCAGGCAATGCAACGCAGGCAGGTCTGGATGAGAGAGTATCTTATCGCTGAAGGGCATGACCGTCTGCCATTTGTGGGTTCCCGCCGGATTGACACTGAGCCTGCCGAAATTGCCCGCAATATCAGGACTGTTCTTGGTATTGACGAGAGCTGGGCAGCCAATCAGCCAAACTGGGGTGAGGCTTTGAGAGCGTTGATTGGAATAGTCGAAAATGCCGGTATCCTGGTCATGTCCAACGGGATCGTCGAGTACAACACGCATCGGAAACTCGATCCGCAGGAATTCCGCGGTTTTGTGCTCGTTGACGATTATGCTCCACTTGTATTCCTCAATGGTGCGGATGGAAAAGCTGCCCGAATGTTCACTCTTGCGCATGAGCTTGCCCACATCTGGCTTGGCGTCAGCGCCGCCTTCGATTTACGGGATTTGCAGCCGGCAGACAATGATAACGAACGGGCCTGCAACCTCATAGCGGCAGAATTTCTTGTCCCTTCTACCGTTCTTGCGGAATTCTGGCCGCAGGTTCGTGGGAGAGATAACCCTTTTCAGTTACTTGCTAAACGCTTCAAGGTCAGTGAAATCGTAGCGGCACGGCGATTGCTCGATATGGGGTTTATTGCTCGTGCCGAATTCTTCAGATTCTACAACGAATGGCAGCAAAATGAACTCAGGATTGCTCATAAAAAAGCTGAAGATGATTCTAAGGGTAATTATTATGCCAATCTAAACCTTCGTATAGGTAACAGGTTCGGCAATTTGCTGACCCGATCGGTCCAGGCTGGAACGACACTGTATACTGATGCATGGCGGTTGACCGGTCTGAAGAAGAATACCTTCCAGGAGTACGCACAAAAGATATTCGGGAGAAGCGTATGAACTCCGGTCAACCTTTTCTTCTCGATTCGAACGTCCTGATGACCGCCGCGCGCCACTATTACGCCTTCGATATTGCCCCCGGCTTCTGGTTGGCTTTAGACCGAAAAGCAGGAGATGGCGACCTCAGAAGTGAAACAGGATTTCGCGCGTTACGAGCATGCCGATCCATGGCTGGTTGCCTACGCGCTTGTCAATCACTGTGTAGTTGTCACGCTTGAGAGCGCCAACCCGGTAACAAAGAAAAAAATACCGATACCGATTATCTGTGGGGCATTTGAAGTGCCATGGACAAATACCTTCGAGATGCTGCGCCATGCCAGGATACAGCTTGGATGAGTTCTCACATTCCAGAGTGATGATCGGGAGCATTCAGCAGGTATCGAAGCCTTCTGAACCTCATGGATCGTCGAGGCATTCCGGAAGTTGACGCTGAGAGCCTCGAAATGCGCTTTTCATCGCGCTGATCTTGCCCGGCTTACAAACGTAAGCGATACCATGATCTCCTCTCTCGATGCCGAGTCCGATTTCCGGTGCAAGCTTGAGAAAAAGGCCGTTACCCCGCCTGCCGGTTGATGTTTTCGGAAGTCGTTATGCATCAGTTTCTGCGCTATGAACGTCTTGAAGGCCTCTTCGTTCATGATGCGGTTGAATGGCAACCATCTGTCGGACGACAAGTCTCCCTGTAAGTGCCTCTCATCTCGATCTCTCCCTTCTGACTGCAGCAAGAGATAATCGAACAGGTTTCATTGGAATACAATGCCTGTTAGCTGTATATTTTTTTTATATCATTTTCTTTCCAAGACCTTTTCATGCAAGAACCGGGTTCATCACCCGAGAGGCATACCTGCGATCTGAAACAGCGGGCAGTCCGGGACGGGCACGGACAGACAGTGACTGATATCTAACCGATTCGTGAGCTTGGCTATGAATGACCACGAACCGCTCATTCCGAAGCATGGCGGGTACCGCAGGCTGAAGAGCTTTCAGGTGGCGCAGCTCGCCTATGACGTGACAGTGCGCTTTTGCGAGCAGTACATTGACAAGCGCAGCCGCACCCGCGACCAGATGGTTCAGGCAGCCCGCAGCGGCGTGCAGAATATCGCGGAGGGATCTTCGGCTTCCGCGACCTCGAAAAAGACCGAAATCAAGCTTACGCAGGTGGCTCGGGCGAGCCTCGAAGAGCTGCGGCTCGACTATGAGGATTTTCTGCGCCAGCGCGGGCTTGAAACGCTTGAGCCCCAGCACCCCGCACTCCTGCGCTTCAAGGCGCTGCAGCCGAAAACCCTGCAGGAGGTGCAGGCGTGGGTTGCCGCCGAACGGCAGCAACCTATGGACGGACACGGTGCCTCACGAACAGGGCAGGAAGTCAGTCGTTCGTCCGTGCCCGGCGGTGAATGTCCGTGTACATCCATGACATCGGCCTGCCTTGCCGCCAATGCCGCGCTGTCGCTCCTGAACCTTGCCTGTTATCTCCTCGATCGTCAGGTGGCGCGGCTTGCCAAGGATTTTGAAAACGAAGGCGGGTTTACCGAACGGTTGTACCGTGTTCGAACCGCAAAAAGGAACCGGCAGCGATGAAGCGAAAAGCGCTTTGCCGTGAAGGCTTTGGTATACATGATGCGGTTGAATGGCAACCATCTGTCGGACGACAAGTCTCCCTGTAAGTGCCTCTCATCTCGATCTCTCCCTTCTGCCCGCAGCAAGAGATAATCGGGCATGTTTCATTGCAATCCCGAGCCGGTTAGCTGTATATTACTCTTTATTTTATTCATTTAGCCCCGATAGTCCGTTGTCCCATGCACTGGATCGCGATGAAGCTCGCGAGAAGATCGAAGAGTTTTTCGCAAAGGAAATTCCTGAAGCAGCCGGCTTGAACGGGCAGGATGTGCATTCTGCCCACGCAATGGCCGCAGAATCCCCCGCTTCATACGGATCAAGTGATGAAATTGAAAAACTCCCTTCTACCTTTGGGAGAAGGGCCGTGGATGAGGGTGCTGTCAAGCATGAGGGTGCCAGGAATATCGCCTACCGCGATATTCCTGGCTTATGCAAGGCCTTTACATTAAAGGAAATAGAGGCGCAGGGCTGGTCGCTCAATCCCGGCCGCTACGTTGGGGTAGCTGCAGGCGAAGCCGTCAGCGACGAGGATTTCAAGGCGCAACTCGAAACGCTGAATGAGGAGCTGGAACGCCTGAATGCGCAGGCCCTAGAACTGGAGGCGACTATTGCTAACAATATCACGGAGATATTGCAATCATGAATGAACCAGGAAAACCAGACCTGATTCCAAAGGGGCAGTTTCTTGTCTATGCCACGGAAGACGGACGGACAAAGATTGACGTGCGTCTGGAGGGCGAAACGGTTTGGCTGACCCAAGCGGATATCGCTGAATTGTTTCAGGTCAAGCCCCAGAATGTCACTATGCACCTGAAGAATATCTATACAGAGGGTGAACTGGACGAAGGGGCAACCTGTAAGGATTTCTTACAAGTTCAGCATGAAGGGAACAGACAAGTCCAACGCTCGCGAAAGTTCTATAATCTCGATTCAATTATTTCTGTTGGTTACAGGATACAGTCACATGTCGCGACCCGATTCCGCATCTGGGCTACACAGCGATTGAAGGAGTACATCGTCAAAGGTTTTGTGCTTGACGATGAGCGACTGAAAAATCCCGACCAGCCCTTCGACTACTTTGACGAGTTGCTCCGGCGCATTCAGGATATTCGAACATCCGAGCGGCGCTTTTACCAGAAGATTACCGATATCTACGCTACCAGCATCGACTATGACCCGACGATGCCGGAGAGTATCGGATTTTTTCAGACCGTGCAGAACAAGATGCACTGGGCAATAACAGGCCAGACAGCAGCCGAGATCATTCACGCCCGAGCCGACAGCACCAGGCCCAATATGGGACTGACCAACTGGCGAGGGGCAAAGGTCCGCAAGGAGGACGTTACTATTGCCAAGAACTATCTCAACGAAGCGGAACTCGCGGCCTTGAACAACCTTGTTGAGCAATACCTTGTATTTGCCGAGGGTCAGGCCATGCGTCGCATGCCAATGCACATGAAAGAGTGGATAGACAAACTGCATGGCTTTCTCACTCTCAATGACCGCGACATCCTCAATAACGCAGGTCGGATTTCGCATGAGATGGCGAAAGAACTCGCTGAGGCGGAATATGAAAAATTCAATCTGAACCGAATTCAGCAAGCCGATGAGGCAGAAGGGGAATTCGAGAAAGCCGTCAGGCAATTACCGCCAAAGCCAACGCGCACGAAAGGAGGGAAGCCATGAACAATGAAACCTTGATTCTGAAAGCCAAAGACTTTGCCGTGGAGATCACCATTTTCAACGCACGCGAACACGGGATGAAAAGTGAAGGGCAAATTTCCACGGAACACATCACCAACAACAAGGCGGTACGGAAAACCCTGCTCGAACGGGGTATCCGTCCGGAATCGTTGCCGCCAGCCGAAGATGTAAAAAAGGTTGAGCGCCGTCTGGCCTCCGAGGAAAAGAAGTCGTTGAAGAATCCTGACGGCTTGAAAGATTCAGCAGAGGGCACTTGAAAAACGTATCAACCTTCACTCATGTTTGAAGTTACCGGAAATGATATCGCTAACTTAGGCGATGCAGACTTGCGTGAGTTGGTCAAGAAGCTGGCTGTAGCGGAGTTACGTGGTCAGGGTTGTCCGAAATCTATTCAGCAACCCGATTTTGCTGAAACAGAGAACGGAAGCAAGTTCTCGAATTGTGCCGACAGTGTCTCCACAATCTGCGGATAGATGTTGTAGAATAAAAGATAGTCATAGAGCTGACGGCGATTGTGGTTGCTGTTGTCATCCTGCCGTCCGGCAAGTTCCGAAAGCACTTTGTCGCCATACTTCGCTCGGTCAGCACCATTGAGATCATATTTTGCTATGTGACAGCGAATCAGCAAGTTACGCAGGGTCAGGGAGATATTGATCGCCTGACCTGCATGAGCAGCAAGTTCTGCATTGGTTTGCCGGATTGCATCGACAAGCGCTTGAAATCCGGTTTGTGCGATGGGGAAAACTTTGAACTCGTCGCGCTATTGGTATTTCTGATGTGACGTTACCAAAACGGTTTCGGCAGATTGTGGCGTTCGTGCCTTACTGATGTTCCCGAAACAGATTTCGGGAACAGGCATCATGATAGGGGCTATCGTTATATTTTTTAATATTCCGTTCCCCGATGCCGAAATGCGAAGCGGTTGCCAGGGACTAATTTCGCAGCAGATGCAGGTGTTCTGCCGCAAGGCGCACATGTTCAGGAGGAAACATATCGGCTTTTCTTGCTGACCACTGCCTGATTGCGCCGGACAGAACCTGCGGGTCACTGTTGCCGGTTTCGTTAATGAGATAATCAACCGTAGCAAGCAGTTCGAGTCCATAAGGCGATTCAAATCCCTTGATCAGTTTCAGGACTTTATCGAGATGGGTTTTCTCGACCGGATTCAGTTTGTTCTGGATGTAGTCAAGTACTTCGTCACTCCGCTCGACAATGATTTCAAGCGGCTCGAAAGGTTTTGCATCTTTCTGTTCGAACCCCTTCAGGTAATATCCGTTCAGGGCGTACAGAACGTGACGCACCTTACCGGAATACGGGCCGTAATACCTTTTGGTGAATTCGAGTTTCAACTGCGTTTCTCCAGCCCGCTGCAGGAAATAGCTGAGTTTTTCGGCTGCGAATTCACTGGCGTGTTCTCCCATGGCCCGGTAACGATAGAGCAGAAGCAGGAGCATGGCTCTGACAGGCGTGAGGCGTGCAGCTGCAGGCTTGTCCTCTTTTGCCAGCAGATCCCTGATGGCGGAGGACGGCTCATAGACCTGTATCTCGACGGGCAGACCTTGTAAAGCGCTTTCGATTTCAGCTTTGATCACGCTCCAGTCCAGCCCGCCATTGCCGCATCCGAGAGGGGGAATCGCTATCGACTCGATCTGGTAGTCTTCTATTTTTTTTCGCAGGTCGCGCAATCCGGCTGTTATCCATTCCGGTTTCGATGGGTAAAGCCAGTGGTTCTTGGTGGGAAAGTTGATGATGTACCGTACGCCGTTTAGTGATGAAACCGGGACAACCTGAACCTCGCCTGTTCTGATCTGCTTGCGATTCACCGCATCGGCATAAGCTTTGAAATTCTCAGGAAAAGCATGTTTGAACTGCAGGGCGATCCCCTTGCCCATCACGCCGACAGTATTGACGGTATTGACCAGTGCGGCAACCTTGGCGTCGAGTATGTTTCCTGTCTTATAGGTGATCATAATACAGTTTCTTTGGAGAGATTCTGACCTCGAACTCATGATTCATCCCTGAAAGGAAAGAGTCGAGAATACCCTTGGCATGTTCATTGTAAACGCAGAACAGTTCGATAGCGTTTACCGGTACATAATTCTTGACCAGCAGTTCGGCCTGCTTTTTTTCCTGCCTTCTCAGGTCTGCTTCGTCACTCTTCCAATATGACGCAAAGATGGCATTCCAGTCGAGTTTTTCAAGATATTTGTCGTCATTATATGACGTTGAAGTAAAGCTTCGGATATGACCATCGGTCAAAAAGTAAGGAAGGTGGTGTTCTCTGGATATGTGGAATATTTTCGATGTGGGTAATCCGGAACAGCCGGATTTTGTTCGGCATCGCCATGAGCATGTTCTTCAGATCAATTGAAAACCTGTTTTCCAGTTTATAAACGACCGGAAAATCGAGGGCAGACATTAAAGGAATACCGGGATTTTTCGTAACATGGCAAGATAAGACAATAAGGTAAAATACCATTTTCACTCCCGGCATATGCCCTTTCACGAGATACTTGTCGCATACCGAAAAGAGTCGTTTTCCGAGCGCGACAAGGGCGACCGGTTCGAGCGGCTGATGCAGGCATATCTGAAAACCGATCCGCAGTATGCTTACCGGTTCAAAAACGTCTGGCTCTGGAACGAATTTCCCGCACGCAGGGATTTCGGCGGCAAGGATACCGGCATCGACCTCGTAGCCCTCACCCACGAAGGCGACTACTGGGCGATCCAGTGCAAATGCTACCATGACGATACCGTTATCGACAAGCCGGAGGTCGATTCCTTTCTCTCCACATCGAGCCGCGAATTTCGGGACGATCAACTGCGGACCACAGGGTTCAGCCAGCGCCTCTGGATATCAACCACCAACCGATGGGGTTCGAACGCCGAAGAGGCAATCAGGAACCAGAATCCGCCTGTTACCCGTATAAACCTCTATGCCCTCCAGCATGCACCGGTTGACTGGCACCAGCTTGAGCAGGGGGTCATCGGCGACGCGGCCCGCACGACCGGGCGCTCCATCAAGCCCCACCAGCAGACAGCCGTCGATAACGCCCATGCCCATTTCGCAGCAAATCCCCGAGGCAAGCTCATCATGGCCTGCGGTACAGGAAAAACTTTCACTGCGCTCAGGATTGCCGAACATGAAACCGGCGGTAACGGGCTGATCCTCTTCATGGTGCCCTCCATCTCCCTGCTCGGCCAGACCCTTCGTGAATGGACCTCCTTCGCACAGGAGCCAATCAACCCGGTCTGCATCTGCTCCGATCCGAAAGTATCGCGGAAACACTCGAAGAACGACGACACCGACAGCACCAGCGTGCTCGATCTTGCCCTGCCGGCTTCGACCGATCCCAACGGCATCGTTCGTCAGCTCCGGCAGATGCACGCAAACAAGGCGTCGGGACTGACGGTGGTCTTCTGCACCTACCAGTCCATCGACGTCATTGCCACGGCCCAGCAGCTCCTGCTCAAATCGCAGAACGGAGCAGATGCGTTCGGTATATTCGACCTCGTCATCTGCGACGAAGCCCACCGCACGACCGGTTACACCCGGCCGGGCGAAGACGCATCGACCTTTACGAAAATCCATGACGATGCGGTGATCAGGGCAGGCAAGCGACTCTACATGACAGCAACCCCGAAGCTCTACAGCGATGACGCAAAAACGAGAGCTGCACAGGCGGATATCGAACTCTGCTCGATGGACGATCCGGAGATGTACGGCGAAGAGTTCTACCGGATCGGATTCGGTGAAGCGGTCGAACGAGACCTGCTCTCCGATTACAAGGTGCTGATTCTCACCCTCAGCGACCGCGATATCCCGATTGCGCTCCAGCAGGCAATCGCCAACCCCGACCACGAAATCACCACCGACGACGCATCGAAGCTCATTGGCTGCATCAACGCGCTCTCCAAGCAGATTCTCGGCGACGCAGGCCTGCTCCGCAGCACCGACCCCGAACCGATGCGCCGGGCCGTGGCATTCTGCCAGACCATCGACGTATCGAAACGGATCACCACAATTTTCAATACCACCGCTGACGACTACATCAGGGCGCTTCCCGAAGAGAAACGCTCGCAAATGGTTTCGGTATCGTCCCGGCACATCGACGGCACCATGACGGCACCCGTGCGGGACGAGCTGATCGGCTGGCTCAAGGCAACGAATGCCGAACCGGGTGAGTGCCGTCTGCTCACCAACGTCAAATGCCTCAGCGAAGGGGTCGATGTGCCTGCACTCGACGCAGTACTGTTTCTCTCCGCACGGAACTCTCCGGTCGATGTGGTCCAGTCGGTCGGTCGCGTCATGCGCACCTCGCCCGGCAAGAAATACGGCTATATCATCATTCCTGTCTTTGTTCCCTCCGACATGGACCCTGCAGCAGCCCTTGCCGAAAACGAACGCTACCGTGTGGTCTGGACGGTGCTTAACGCCCTTCGGGCTCATGACGACCGCTTCAACGCCACCATCAACAAAATCGAACTCAACCGCAGGCGTCCCGACCAGATTCTTGTCGGAGGGGCAGGGGGCGGATACGAAAGCGGGGAAGAGGGGCAGATCATTCCCGGCAACGAGGACGATGCCGGCGCTCGGGCTGCCGGCATGCTGCAGGAACAGCTTGCCCTCCGCTTCCAGGAACTCCAGAACGTCTTTTACGCACGTCTCGTCGAACGGGTCGGTGACCGTCGCTACTGGGAGCAATGGGCGGCAAACGTAGCCGACATTGCGCAGCGGCACACAGAACGCATCAACGCCCTCATCGGCAAGGAGGGCCACCACCAGGCGATATTCAATGAATTCCTTGACGGCCTGAAAAAAAACATCAACCCCGCCATCACAAGGGAAGAGGCGGTCGAAATGCTCTCGCAGCATGTTATCACCCGTCCGGTGTTCGACGCCCTCTTCGAAGGCTACTCGTTTGTCCGCCACAACCCCGTCTCGCTCTCCATGCAGCGGATGCTCGACCTGCTCGAAGCCTCGGCCATCGACAAGGATGCCGGAACCCTGCAGAAGTTCTACGAATCGGTCAGAAAGCGAGCCGCCAGCATCGACAACGCCGAAGGGAAACAGCGCATCATTCTCGAACTCTACGACAAGTTCTTCAGGACCGGGTTCCCGAAAATGGTCGAAAAACTCGGCATCGTCTATACGCCGGTCGAAGTGGTGGACTTCATCATCCATTCCGTCAACGACCTGCTCCGGCAGGAGTTCGGGCGCTCCCTCTCCGACGAGAACGTGCACATCCTCGACCCCTTCACCGGTACCGGCACCTTTATCACCCGCCTGCTGCAGAGCGGCCTCGTCGATCCGGCTGACCTCGATCGCAAATACTCGAAAGAGATCCACGCCAACGAAATCGTGCTGCTCGCCTATTACATCGCTGCCGTCAACATCGAAAACGCCTACCACGACGCCGTCGGGCATGCAAAGGAATACAGATCGTTCGACGGCATCTGCCTTACCGACACCTTCCAGCTCGGAGAGACCGACGAACTCTTTTCAGAACTGTTCGCCAGTAACTCCGAACGGGTGCTCCGGCAGAAAAATACCCCGCTCATGGTCATCATGGGCAATCCCCCCTACTCCGTCGGGCAGCGATCCGCCAACGACAACGCCCGGAACCAGAAATACGAACGGCTCGACAAGCGCATCGCCGAAACCTATGCCGCCGCCACGAACGCCACCAACAAGAACTCACTCTACGACTCCTACATCAGGGCGTTCCGATGGGCAACCGACCGGCTTTTCAATCCCGGAACAGGCGGCATCGTCGCCTTCGTATCCAATGGAGCCTGGCTCGACGGCAACAGCAACGATGGCTTCCGCACATACCTCGAAAAAGAGTATTCGAGTATCTGGGTATTCAATCTGCGGGGGAATGCCAGATCTCAGGGTGAAATGCGAAGGAAGGAGGCTGGAAACGTATTCGGTTCAGGTTCCCGCACGTCCATCGCCATCACCCTGCTCGTCAGAAAACAGGAAAAGCCGGAAGGAAAGGCAACCATCCACTACCGGGATATCGGCGATTACCTCAGCCGCGAAGAGAAGCTTGCAGCCATCAGGCAATACCGCTCCCTTGCGAATCCCGCTCTGGAGTGGCGCGAACTGCAGCCGAACGACCACGGTGACTGGATCACCCGGCGCAACGATCTTTTCGGCACCTTCGTGCCGATCAATTCGGAGAAGAAATTTGACCTGAAAGCGAACAGCTTTTTTGTGGTGAACTCCAGAGGTAACGAGTCAACGCGGGACGCCTGGGTGTACAACTCTTCAAGCGTCGAACTTAAAGAGACCATGCACCGCATGGTAGCGTTTTATAACGGACAGGTGCAACAATATGTAACGGCAGCCTCTGATCGGGAGATAACAGGTAAAGACTTTGTTGACAACAATCCAGCACGAATCAGTTGGTCAAGCAGCTTGATTTCCACATTACAGAGGGGTGAAACAGCAAGATTTGAACCCGATAGTATACGTATCAGCGTATATCGTCCTTTTTTCAGGCAGCAGCTCTATTTCGGCGACAAGATGATTCACCGGCGGGGCCAGATGGAAGAGTTTTTTCCCTCTCCGGATACCGAAAATCTGGTGATCTGTGTTTCCGGAGTTGGCGTTACAAAAGACTTTTCAGCCCTTATAATCGATGTGATTCCTGACCTCGAAGTCGTCGGAAAAAGCCAGTGCTTTCCCCTCTACTACTACGAAAAGCAGGAAAAACGCAACCAGACGCTGTTTGACGCTGCCGCTGAATCGGAATACGTTAGAAGGGACGGCGTTACCGATTTCATCCTGAACCGGGCGCGCAGGATGTACGGCAACAGGGTGCAGAAAGAGGATATCTTCTACTACGTCTACGGCATCCTGCACAGCCCCGACTACCGTACAGAGTTTGCCGACGACCTCAAAAAAATGCTTTTCCGCATACCCCTCGTCGAAGCCCCCCGCGACTTCTGGCGCTTCAGCAAAGCCGGCCGGGAACTCGCCGTCCTCCACCTCAACTACGAAACCGTCCCGCCCTGCGAAGAGGTCGAAGTAACCGGCACCGAAACCGGCCACTTCGCCGTCGAAAAAATGCGCTTTCCCAAAAAAGGTGAGAAAGGGACCATCAAATACAACAGCCACATCACCATAACCGGCATACCCGAAAAAGCATACCGCTACATCGTCAACGGCAAAAGCGCTATCGAGTGGATCATGGAACGCTACCAGATTACCACCCACAAGGAAAGCGGCATCCCGAACGATCCCAACAACTGGTCAACAGAAACCGGCAACCCAAGATATATCCTCGACCTGCTTCTCAGCGTTATCACCGTCAGCATGAAGACGGTTGATATTGTCGAATCACTGCCGCAATTGAAGCTGTCATAAGCAGATTCAAGGGAAAATCATGATTACGGATCAGTTGAAGAACATGCAACAAGACTGCCCTGAAAAGATGATGTGTCTTTCAGGCCTGCATCAATCATATGGAAATGGTGTTTTTGTCAGAAATACCCTTCACGGGATGGATTTTTTTACTGCAATGCATGGGTCAAGCCTGATTAAAAAGGTAAATTAGGCTTGTATAATCAATTGCAAGTGATGCGTTATCGAGAAAGCTTCTACGAAAGGATTCTGTCGGGATGATTTGCTTGTCTTGCAGTTGTTTTTGACTGCGGGTCATCAACGATGAGCGGTCCGTCAGGGCTTGACAGTTCGGTTATTTCTTGCAAATCCAACTAAATAAAACAATTATGGGACTCTTCTCTTCAAAACCTGCATGCCGTAAATTTTTCACCTACGAAACCAAAACGCTTGATATCAGCGGTCTTTCCGCAGGAATTGCGCAAGCCGAGCTGGGTGATTATAGTCTCAGACTGGGGCAGTTCAGGAGTGTCCCGGACTTTGTGCGAGTTTCGCAACGCCTCTATGAACTGGATTTGCAGCAGTACGATCTTTGTCAGACCATTGCCAATATTTCAGACAAAAAAGAGCGTGACCGGATGTTCAGCAAGCTGGCTGAGATCAAAATGGAGATGATACGCATGGCGGCAAATCCCGAAGTTTACGAAAACAGGGAGGATGGTCAGAAGAAAAGAGAAGACCAACAGAAAACGGCAGAGGAAGCAGCAAAAGCCCCTGCTGACCCGGCAGCAAGTGATGCAAACAGGAACATCATGCAACTGCTCGAAAATCCTGCGACTATTGGCGAAGCTCTCATTGCGGCGGCAAAGTTACCTTTTGTGGGTGAAGACATAATTCGGTTCCAGCAAAAACGGCAGCGATACATCGATGGATTGAGCGATCATGAAAGACCTCGCTGGGTTGGCGAAATGAAAAATTTTCTTGTACAGTACATATGACAGCATCCCGTAACATTCATAATATTCAGGGCGCATGACTGTTGAAGAGATCATCAGGATGCTCGATAATCCGTCAATGCTGGGCGACGCACTGCTTGAAGCGGCGAAGTTACCTTTTGTGGGTGAAGACATAATTCGGTTCCAGCAAAAACGGCAGCGATACATCGATGGATTGAATGATACTGAACGGCCTAAATGGGTCGGTGAGTTGAAAAACTTCCTGCATCTCTATGACGCTGCGGGCAACGAGTCATCTCTTCACCAATCCGGCAATTATACAACCGACACCTTCAATCGATGGCATTACCTTGACAAGCAGAATTTCAGAAGACGCCTGCAAGAGATCTGCCGACAACGGGACAATCCGGTTAAAGTGCTGTTTATTGAGAATAATCCCGATGCGTTGTCAGAGTATACCGATGAAATTCTGCGATCATTCATCAAGGCGGATCATGGCCCGATTCATGAAGCCATGACGGCAACAAAAGGTGGAATGAGCGATATTCTTTACCTTGATAACAATGATCAATTGAGTGATGACTGGATTGATTATATGGTAAAATATTTTGATTTGCCGCCATCACGTGAAAACATATCTGAAGGGTTCCGGCAAAAAGGCTTTCATAAGGAGTCGCATATTATTGTCCATTCTGTTGATCAGCTTTCTGAAACGTTTCTTGAAGAATTTCAGCGTTACTACAATTTCTGGACAGAGTTGTCTCCCGAACAGCCGATTTTCCTTTGTTTGTACCTGCCAGAGCATTCATTCCCGAGGACTGTCTCTCCTTTGCCGTACTGGATACTTTGTTATTGTGATCAATACGAAACCGTCGAGCATCTTCATTTTACCCGTTTTTTCAGAGACTACAAATGCTATCAGAGAGATGACGATCTTTGTAGATGCAGCAACCCGATGTGCTTCAGCGATGCGGTTAAAAAACTCCACTATTGTCAACCTTCAAATTGAGCAATGGAAACATATAATTTCTACGCGAACAGGGCCGAAGAGAACAACAACGTTAAGCCATCCGAAAAAAACAGCAAGCCATTCAAACTGAGTCCGGCTGAGCAGTTCCCCATGACCAGTCGGGCTGGCGGACACCCGGTGTCGGGTGCTGTCAGACGCGGCGAAGGCTATAAACCTTCCGAGGAACTGAAACGGGCTGTCAATGTGGCGTTGATGCTGCACAAGCCCTTGTTGCTGACCGGTGAGCCCGGAACGGGGAAATCGGATCTGGCCTATCACCTTGCCGACCATTTTGGATGGGGTGAGGTTGAGGTTTTTGCAACAAAAACCGATTCCGTGGCAACCGACCTGCTCTACCGGTACGACAGCCTTGCCCACTTTCATAAAGTGAATATTCAAAAAGAGTGCGGAAGCGAATTGACTGCTTCCGAGATTGAGAAGCTGTTCATCAGTTATGTGGCGCTCGGCCGGGCAATCTGTGATTCAATCGGCCAGAATGACGAAGGCATTCCGGGACGCAGGGTTGTGCTTATTGATGAAATCGACAAGGCACCGCGCGACCTGCCCAACGATATTCTGACGATTCTTGAGGATATGAGCTTTGAGGTGCCGCAACTCAAAACACTCAATGGCAAAGAAGGAACCATTTACAAAAAAACAGGTGATGATGCACTCAAACCGGTTGTGATTCTTACCAGTAATTCCGAAAAGACCCTGCCCGAAGCCTTTCTCCGTCGTTGCGTATTTTTCCATATCAACATGCCTGATGAAAAGCACCTGATGGAAATTCTGGTGGGAAAACAGTCGATTTTACCCGGTATTACGAAACCTGAGAGCAGTGAGTTTATCAAACTCTTTTTCACGATTCGTGAACTGGTTAAAGGCAAAAAACCGGCCACACATGAATTGATTCTGTGGGTATGGTGGATGCGAAAGCACGGGTTTACGCCCGGCGACATCTACAACTATGATGAAACGGGAGCAAAAGCGAAAACCCTCTTGAGCGGAATCTCTGTGTTGGCCAAGGAGGATGGCGACTGGGAAACGCTTCATAATGCCATAACAGGTCATACGATCAAGGGATGATGACCGAGCCCCTGACAACATATATTTCAGCCAGGCACCCGTATCCATTCGATGCGTTGTTTGAACTCCTTCGGGAACAGGGTTTCAGTTTTGGGGTTGATACCTGTGAGACAGCTCATTATGTGATCATGAAGGCCATCGAGTCGGGTGACCTTGAGCGGCTCGATATGTGGTTATCTCCGGTGCTGGCCCATTCAGCAGAACAGCAAGCCGTTTTTTTTGAGATATATAAACGGCTCTTTATTCCCGGTTTCGAAAAGCAGCCAACGGTTATTGACAGGAAAGAAAAGTCGCCGATACCGGACTCGGAGAGCGACGATGCAAAAAAAGGCAGCTCTCCCGGGCAGATACAGAAAGAGACAATGGAGGAGCATGAAAAAATCGTGGCATCTCTGAAGGCCCGAAGCGGTGGTTCATGCACGATCGACCGTTTTGTGCAATCAACGGAGATCGAGAGCGATCCGATGCTTCTCAGGGTGGTGCGTCAACTCCGCTATACGGAACAGTCCGGCCGCTACGTTTTCGATATTGAGAAAACCATTCATAAAACAATTCACGATGGAGGCATGGCCAGGCCGGTTTTTACCCCGTCCCGTCGCCATGTTGAGTATCTGATGCTTATTGACCGCCACAATTCTCGCGATCACCAGGCACATCTCCACAACAGCCTCTATGAGACACTGAAAGCCAGCAACATTTTTGTTGACCGCTTTTATTTCGATCACTCCCCTCTCCATTGTCGTAATCATCGTCACCCCGGAGGTATTGCGCTGTCGGAAATTCTCGCCATTCATGAGCATGCCGCCCTGCTTCTCTTTACTGACGGCCTGCAATGTATCGATACCGGGCACGAAAGCCTGTTTGCATGGACAGGCATCTTCAAACATTGGCAGCACCGTTATTTTTTCAGTTCGGTGCCTCCGGTACTCTGGGGGGAGCGTGAGCGGTTGCTCCAGGGAGTTTTCCCGTTTGTGTTGCCACTATCAGTCGAAGGAATGCAGGTTATGGCCGCCGATCTCTCGCTGATGGCCAGCGCCGATTGCGATTGGCTGCGCTACTGGCCGGATAAGGCAGATTATGCACGGGTGCCGATACAAACCGGGGGTAGAAAACTTGACTATATCGGATTGTTTTTCACGACCGGGATAAAACGCTGGATTGCCGCCTGTGCGGTCTATCCGGAGCTTGACTGGAATCTGACACTCGCATTGGGCAGAATGTTTTCGACTGAAAGCACGATTTTACCATCGTATAACCATATCAGCCAGTTGCTGCGCCTTGACTGGTTTACAAAGGGGACCATTCCCGACGCCTTTCGCCTTGCTCTCGTGCAACAGTGGCTCAGCCATGAAGAGCGCGTCCGGGTATATCGGTTTCTTTACGACCAGCTCAAAAAGAACCTCCCGCTGGAAAGTGAACCCGATTACAGTCGCCGTACCCTGCAACTTGCCGTTTACGATCTGCTGGCCCAGACCAACAAAGAGCTGTTCGCAGCAAAGGCAAAACAATTGGCGAGTACCCACGAACCGAATAGTCGCCTGCCCGATATGGTGAGTATTCATCTGATCAATGAGCATGAATACAGTCCGGTATTTTTTGAAATTCCGGACGCTGTTTTAAAACATATGGGCCTTGATCCTGCACAAACCAGAAAGGCAGGAAAGGTACCCCTGAACTTTGTTCGCATACCTGAAGATGAGTTTACCATGGGAAGCCCTGAAGATGAGCCGGAACGAGACGCGAGTGACGAGACTCAGCATCAGGTCAAAGTGAGCGAGTTTGCCATATGCCGGTATGCGGTGACGGTTAAGGAGTATCTGTTGTTCGTCGAGGAAACGGATAGCCATTATCCCGAATGGATGGAGAAAGGAAGCTCATACAATATCGAAACCGGTAGTGAAGATCACTATAAAAAGCTTGGGGAGGCGCTTACGGGAGAGCAGTATCCGATAGTTGGTGTTTCATGGAATGACGCAGAAGCCTATTGCAAGTGGCTGTCAGAAAAAACCGGAAAAAAATTCCGGTTGCCGACAGAGGCAGAGTGGGAATACGCGTGCCGGGCAGGAAAAGCCACACCGTTCAATACCGGGGAGAATCTGACGACAGAGCAAAA
>Ga0194127_10002894_pt1 | contig 22684 bp, 22 predicted proteins | sample TA2KigC100mmetaG_FD_148624 | JGI IMG/M metagenome (GOLD analysis project Ga0194127, IMG submission 148624) | Freshwater microbial communities from Lake Tanganyika, Tanzania - TA2015036 Kigoma Deep Cast 100m | ecosystem: Environmental > Aquatic > Freshwater > Lake | place: Tanzania: Lake...
CCTGTAGCATGGGCAGATTGGCAGCATCGGCGCGGGCCTGCACGGTCTCATCGAACCCTGTAGACAAGTTGCTGAAAACTACCACAGGCTTGCCGTATACACGGGCCACCCGTGCGGCCGCCTCCACGACCACGCTGGACTGCCACACCTCGCGCTCGGCGATGCCCGGTGGGCTATCGCGCGAAACCGCCAGCAGATGGACGGTCTTTTCTTGGGCCACAATCTCCATGCACGCCGGGTATGTCTCTTCAAAGTTACCAGTTCCCCAGGCGTCAAGGGGGTTACTGATGTTGCTAAATGGGGGCAGGACTTGCGCCAGTGCCTGACGTGCCTCGTCGGATAGATCGGGCAGGTCCAGGTCAAGCCCCATCAGCAAATCACCGATCAAACCGATCTGCCCACCAGATAACGTCAGGAGGGCCGCCCCTTTGCCTTGGGGAAGCGGCGCCTTGAGGAAGAGCTCGGCTGCTTCTAAGAGTTCGTCCAGGCTGTCCAGCCGGATGACGCCGTGCTTGCGGAACATCGCGTCGCACACCGCGTCTGCCCCAGCCAGGCTGCCGGTATGCGCCAGCGTAGCCTGTTGAGCCACCGCCGAGCGCCCTACCTTGACGACCAGCAGCGGCTTGCCGGCCTGCTGGGCACGCTCCGCCGCCCGCACGAATTTGGCGGGATGTTTGAAGCCTTCGATAAAGGCAATGATGACGTGTGTATCGGGATCGTCGGCCAGATAGGCGATGTAATCGGCATTGTCTAACACAGCTTCGTTGCCGCTGGAGATCAGTGTGGAGAACCCCAGCCCTCGATTGGCATTGGCGATACCGAGACAAATCGCGCCGCTTTGCACCACCGCCGCCACATGGCCTGTCTTGATGGTCGGCGCCAGGGCCACGCTATAGGTGGCCGCCCGGGCGTGAAGATTGACCACGCCCACGCAGTTGGGACCACACAAGGCGATATGGTGTGCCTGGGCATAGGCAGTCATTTGCCTTTGCAGCGCTTCACCGGCGGGGCCAGCCTCGGCAAAACCGGTGGCCAGCACCCACGCGGCCCGTGCCCCGATGCTGGCAGCTTGTTCCAGTATTGGCAGCACCTGATGATGCGACAGCAAGATCGCCATACTGTCCACCGGCCCAGGCACATCCTTCAGGCTGGGGAAGCATCGCCAGCCCTGAAGTTCGGCATACTGAGGATTGACCGGATAGACCTCGCCGGCAAAACCCAACTGCTTTAGATTATCTAGCACGATCGAGCCAGGGCCGGGCCTTTCTGAAGCGCCCACCACCGCGACGCTCCGCGGGCTGAGCAGCGGCCGCAGATCGGGAACTTGAAAGACACTCATACGTGTAGAGAAGCACAAAAAGAGGAGGTAGCAGAGCGGCTCGCTGTTTATTCAGCCGCCCTCTGCCCTCCTTTTAGCATCGACCGCATAGAAAGCTGCGTCTGGCGGTAGCGAAAGTTCCAGAAACATTGTTTGGCTGCCCGACCGATTCCCCCCAACTGGGAGGGCCTGTGCTCGGCAAGGCAAGCCCGCATTTCGCATCACCACACCGGCGTCCGCCAATCTTCATAATGAGTGTTGATACCCCGTACTATATCATGGTACGCTCTGTCAATAGCCTTCGTGATTGGTCCCATTTTGCCATTGCCCACGGGAAGGCGATCCACTGAGGCTATGGGCGTCACTTCCCACCACGTCCCACAGAAGAACGCCTCGTCCGCAACGTACAACTCGGTACGATCCACCTCTCGCTCTTCGACGGGTATCTGTAAAACTTCACGGCAAATCTGCAGGATACTCGCTCTAGTGATGCTCTCCAATATATCACTCGTAACAGATGGCGTTATGGCCTTGCCTCCTCGCACGATGAAGATACAAGCACCGGGTCCCTCCGACACTTTACCTCTGTCATTGAGGATAATAGGCAGATCATAGCCATTGATCAAAGCCTCCAGAGAGGCCAACCGTCCATTGTGATAGTTGGACACACACTTGATCCGGCTTGGCGAGCTGTTGTCCGACATTCGTATCCACGAACTAAGGCAACAGTTAATCGCTCTCTCTGAGGTTAGCTGCGAGGTAGAAGGCCACATGTCAATCACCATCTCTGTAGGGCGGTTCAAGTCTGGATGCGTGTAAGAACGGATGATACCAGTCTCATAGATCAAAGGGGTGACATAGCAATCCTCTTTTCCCCTATTGGCTCGGATCAATGATAGTATGGCCTCCCGCATATCCTCCTGACTATACCGGCAGTTTAGGCGGACCATCTTCACCGAATCCATGAAGCGACGTAGATGTTCATCAAGCCTAAAGACAAATAGCTGCTGTTTATTCGCGTTCCAGTACGCTTTGATTCCCTCATAAACCGAAGAGACAGTGCTATGGCCCAGAAGGTTGACGTGAACCGTGGCTCGCTCCCAGGGAATGATCTCGCCACCCATCCAGATATAATTTGCTGTCTTGGCTTCAGACGTCATCATGAACCTCGTCAAGTTTTAAGTGAGACCTGTTTGTTTTCGGCTTGTCTGGGCTAGAGATAAGGTTGCGCCCGACGATGCCCAAGACGTAAACCAGGTTCCCGTAAGCGATGGCGGTTGAGAACGGCAAGTCCGGCGACTGCGGCCGCGCGATCATTTCTCGTTGGGGCGCATTGAAGCTTTTATCGTTCATGGCCTGTCCTTGTCGACTACAGGCGCAAGACGGACCAAAGGGGCTAGCGGCCGAGCACGGCAGCTGCCAACCCCTTCAGATACGCTGGTGCGCGGCGGCACAGCAGCTCAGGCGCTAGCGAACCCCGGCCTGAGGCCTTCAACGCGCCATCGAGTTTACCTGTCCTCTTTATACCAGTTCTCCGGGAACTCATCGGCGTGCGGGTCGATTGGCTTGTGGGTCGGGAACAAGACGTCGATGCCCAGGATTTCGGTGATGAAGACCTCACAAACGCCCTTGACGATGGACCCATCCAGGAGATGGCCGCCGATGGTTGGGGCATCCCAGGCGCCGCCGATAACGAAGTGGATAGCCGGGAATGGCTCTTCCTTGCCGCCCTTTGAGCGTGGGTGGATGATACCACTCATCGCGAGGATCATGCTGAGGTTCTGGATGGTGGCCGGCGACTCATTGTGCCAGTTGGTCGGATCTTTGGTATCCGGCGCCCACATCAGGAACTTCGCAGGTTGCAGACCACCCATGAATACGGCGTGGATCTTGGCGAAGCGGATATTTTGCTCCTGGGCGAATTTCTGGATCGCCAGGAAGACGTCCGCGTCAGTGGTCAACCTGAGGATGAATTCTCTGCCGCGCTGGGCCTCGACAAAATGATACTCCGTCGGGGTGCTCGCATCTTGCTCCCATTTATCCTTCATGCCTGTTCTCCCTTCAACCGAATGCCTATAGACATGAAAACTCAAAGATTAACTACCTAGGTACTTGCTATGCCCCCAGAATCCTTCAGGGATCTTGAGCAGCTCTCCTAGTTGGGTCCTATCTAGCATCTCCTCTGTTGCCTTTTGGGCCATTTTGAGGACCTCGGCCTCATCCATGGTCTTCACAACCCTGTTCTCCATCAGCACTTCCCCGTCCACAATCACCGTGTCCACGTCATTCCCGCTGGCAAAGTAGGTGATCCGGTGTACAGGCATGTTCAGTGGATACAAGTGTGGTTTGAACATGTCCACAAGGATGACGTCAGCCTTCTTCCCTGGTTCCAGAGAGCCCAACTCTTCCTCAAGCCCTAAGGCTCGCGCTGCATCAATGGTTACCATCTCCAATACCTTCCCCGGGGGCATGTAGCTGGGGTCGTGGTAATAGGTTCTATGGTAGCGCATGCATTGGAACATGTGGCGGAACATGTCATAGCTTCTGTCTGGAGCAGTACCATCCGAGCCCAGTATCACCGTCACCCCAGCGTCCAGCAGCTCCGGCACGGGACAGCGACCGACCATCGAGGCCACCGCACTGGGGTTATGGACGATCCGGGTATCGGTCAGCTTGCAGATTTGTATCTCCTCGGCCGTGAGATCGGTCGAATGGGAGAGAAGCGCATCAGGGCCAAGGATCCCGAGTTCCTCGTGGGCGAACTTAACAGTCCCCCGGGTATGCCCATCCTGGGTGAAGAGCACTCCGTACCTCTTCGTCAGTTGGCGTACGGCCTGCGCCTGGCCCAAGAGATCCTGATATTGGGTCTTGCTGAGGCAGACACTTTCCGGGTGATGGGTTGGGAACATCATGCAGATATTGATCCTGCCGTTCGCCTTCTTGTGCCAGCGCTGGATAAGCGTCTCACAGGTTTTCAGTTGGTCCTCAAAGGTGACCATGATATCTCTGCGCGCATCTCCGCACCAATGGGAATACTTGCGGGGGAATGGTGGTCTACGAGGCCCCACTGCTAGGAACTCCCTTATCCCTATTTTCTGAACCGCCTCACAATGGCGATCTCCAAATGCGGGATCATCGGTGCGCATTACGCTCTCGCCACCTCCCAAAAAGGTGACCCCACAAGTTGTCCCGAATTTGAGACGTTCTAGAGAGGTTAGAAGCGCCTCAGCGTACCAGAACTCCTCCGTAGAACCTTCTGAATAGATCTTTTCACAAGCTTGATACCACAAAGCTGACTGATCCGAGCCCATGCTCTTAACCAGTCCATGGCCAGCGTGACCATGCCCGTCAAATAGTCCGGGCATCACTACCTTGCGGCTGGCATCTATAACCTTGTTGGCACTGTGCTTCGCCTCCAACTCCTTACTGGTGCCAACATCCACTATGCGGTCGCCGCCAATGGCGACTGCACCGTCTTCGATGATCCTCCGTTGCGGATCCATTGTGATGACGATGCCACCCAAAATCAGAATGTCTATCATGTTGGGCTCCAGCCACTTGAGGTAGGGGAAAAGCCAACTTTAGATAAGATAAAGTTGCCCAACTCACTTACCGGAATTGGTCCAGTCCTAACAGCCGCTCCGGATTGGTTTTTACCAATTTACGGATGTCCTCCACCGGAATCCCCAAATCTAACAGACAGGCGATAAACTCCCGGAGCCCTTCAACCGGTTCCGGCAGTGTATAGACACCGAAATCAGTAGCTATGATGCAATGGTCTGCGCCTAGTTCCTGGATCTGTTCGGCAACCAACCTGATGCCACCCTTAGGTCCTTCCTCCCTACCTTCATCAATCGACGCGTATTCGCGTTCGACGTAGTAGTGAGTCTTGGGAATCGGTGTGGTGTGCGTATAGGCAGCCAGAGTGTATTCGATGAACGCACCTTTATCAGCCATATATTCAAGCTGCTCCATCGCTGCGACCTTGGTGACAGCGCTGGCGACCAACACCTTCTGGATGCCGTACTCTTCTGCAAGATCAACCAAGCGTATAGCTTCTTCCACAGAGACGTGGCCTGTGTTCATATACATATGAGGGTTGCTGGCAATCAGTTGCAAAATCTCGTCCAACTCTGGTCCAGGGGCCCGATCAAGCGGGATGCGGATCGCGCGAGCGAGTTCTTCCGTCTTGAACTTAGGATAGAGCTTGCTGAGCGGGACAAATTTACCATCGTCCATGCGCCCTTCACGAGCAGCCTGGAAATAGGTCGAGTGGGCGCCAAGGCTGATGAATTTAGCGCCATCACCATAATATATTGCAGTTTTGACGGCGCGCGGGTTCATGCCGCCGTAAACGGTATTTAGAATCAGACCGCCGTAAGTCTTGAAATCAGGCAATGCCCGGTTGACCAACCACGAAGTCCCGTTGCTTATCTGGAAAACATCCATGAATACAATGGCACGCATGCCAGCATCCCGAGCCTGGATCGCAGCTTGAAACGGGTCTACCCTTCGCGGACTACTAGCAATGTGTGGGCCTGCATGAACATGGATGTCTATTGCACCCTTTAGTAGTTCTCGCGTCAGTTCAAACGAGCGACCTTCTGGTAGTATCATACTCGCCCTTCAGCAATTAAGAATGTGCCCTCCAGCACCTTCACGGCCGCCCCACCCAACCTGACAGCTTCTATTTTTGCAGGGGAGCCTAGTATTTCCAACGTGCCTTCGCCTGGCCGACCAACAAAGTGCCCTTGTTCCGCAATAACTGTTGGACCTGGTCTTAACCCATAGTGCACCACATAAGCCCCCATTGCTCCAGACGCTGATCCCGTGAAGGGATCTTCCATCGTGCTTTGGGGGTCGAACAAGCGAGCGTGGGTGTCTACCCGTGACTTGAAACCACCAATGCAGAACATAAAGGCAGCCGAGACACCAGCGCTTGCGCAAAGATTGGCCAATGCATCCCGCTTCATCCGTACTTTCCCACAAACATCTATATCGCGTGCCGGGACAATTAGAAATGGGACGCCCGTGCTAACAACCTGGGGCGGACAATCAGACCGCAGGTCGGAGACCTCTAGGTTAAAACAAGGCGACACTTCCTCGGCAGTGAATTCTCGGCCAAAAGTTGGTGCTTGCTGGGTCATCACCGCGCGTACAGGGCCCTTGTTCTTCACATAGATATCCACGGGCAAGATACCGATATTGAACTCCAGTTCAATCCTGGTAATTGGTTCTTGTGATGAGATGAGGCCCTCTTGTGCCAGCACAAATGCAGTAGCAATAGTAGGATGCCCTGCAAAAGGGATCTCTGTGCGAGGTGTAAAATAGCGGACCCGAAAATCGGCTTGCGCTGAAGGCAAAACAAATACTGATTCAGGCAAATTGGCCTCTCGGGCGATGGCTTGCATTTGCCTCTCAGTCAACCCAGTAGCATCGGGCAGAACAGCGCAAGGGTTTCCGGCAAATGGAACCATGGTGAAAACGTCAATATATACAACTCGGTGATGCTTCATCTATTATACAGTCTTGCGCGGGTCGAGCGCATCGCGCAGGCCATCCCCCATGTAGTTGATGGACAGCACCGTTAAGGAGATCAACAGGCCCGGGAAGAGGGCCATGTGCGGTGAGAGGTCGAGATAGTCTTGGGCGTCATAGAGCATGCGCCCCCAGGTGGGAAAGTCGGGAGGAAAGCCTAACCCCAAGAAGGAGAGCGTGGACTCGGTGAGGATCGCCGAGCCGACCCCTAGCGTGGCAGCCACGATCACTGGCGAGAGGACGTTGGGCAGGATGTGGCGGAGGATTACATTATGCGTCCGCACGCCAATGCAGTGCGCCGCTTCCACAAACTCTTTCTCCTTTAAGGAGAGGAATGAGGCGCGCACAATGCGCGCCACGGCCATCCAGTGGAACGCGCCAATTAGCACGACAATGAGTAAGAAGATACCGAGCTGCGGACCAAACGTGGCGCGCAGCACGTCGCGGAACAAGTAGATGGTTATGAGCAGCATCGGCAGCGAGGGGAGAGACAGGAACACATCGGTCAGGCGCATGAGCCAGTTATCCACGCGGCCACCAAAATAGCCCGCCAGCGCGCCGATAGTAACGCCCAGCGAGATGGCGACAATCATCGCTGCCAGACCAACCGCTATGGAGACGCGTCCTCCCGTGAGGGCACGCGCAAGTTGATCCTGGCCCAAGTCATTGGTGCCAAATGGATATTCCAGCGATGGCGATTTCCGCTTGAGGCTAATGTCTATTTTGCTGGGGTCCCGCGTGTAGACAAATGGCCCCAAGAGTGTCCCTAGAATAAGTGCGCTAAGGACGAACAACCCGAAGATCGCAGTGCGCTGTCGGCAGAACTGCCGCCACGCATCGTTCCATAAAGAACGTGGTTTGCGCTGGATCCCTTGAGGTTGGAAGAGGGTCGCTTTAGATACGTGTTGCGGCTGAACTTGTGTCATAGGACCTTGTTGCCGGGAAAAACTCTTTTAGGTGTACTTGATCCGTGGATCCAATAAAGTGTAGATCACATCAGCGGCTAGGTTAAAGATCACCACGAGAATTGCATAGGTGAAGGCTATCGCCATGAGCACCGGTGTGTCGCTGGTTTCGACTGAGGTGATGAGTAGCGACCCAATGCCGGGCACACGGAAAATCTGTTCAGTAATGAGGGAGCCCGTGAATATGTGCGGCACACCCAATGCAACCAGCGTGACGACCGGGATTAATGAATTGCGCAAGACATGACGCCAAATCACCATACGTTCAAGCAACCCTTTGGCGCGGGCGGTGCGGACGTAATCCAACGGCAAATTCTCCAGCATCGAAGCACGCACGTAGCGTGCCAGGGCAGCGGTTTGAACCAAGCCCAGCACGGTAATAGGCATGATGGATTGGCGTACCAATTCAATAAACGAGTTGAGGTCGGTCACTTTCAAAGTCGAATCATAGATCCAGGGAAACCAGCGCAGCTTTACGCCAAAGATCAGGATCAACATCAGCCCAGTGAAGAAAGTCGGAATCGAAAAACCGATGAAGGCGAATGTGGTGGCGATGTGGTCAAATACGGAATATTGCTTCACCGCGGAGATGATTCCAATGGGGATCGCCAATACGAGACTGACCAGGTAGGCGCTGCCGAGTACCCATAGCGTTGTTGGCAGTCGCTGTAGGATCAGCTCACTCACAGGCATGCGGCTGGTAAAAGAGTACCCCAGATCACCGTTCGTGATCAAGTTGGTCAACCACTTAACATAGCGCACTGGCCACGGCTGATCCAGCCCCAAGGCGTGGCGAAGATTGGCTGCAACTTCGGGGGGGACTGCCGGGTTGGCGGCAAATTGTGAGAGCGGATCTCCCGGTGCGAGGGCGAGGACGATGAAAATAATAAGACTGGTCCCCAGGAGAGTAGGCACAGCAAAGATCAGGCGGCGTAACAAGTAACGATTCATCTAGCCTCCGCTGTGTTAACTGGAGTTTAGAGCCCAAATAAGGCGCCAGGACAGGGAGGTTGCAAAGTAGGGCGAAATATGAGACAATCGAGGCATGATTAATCTCGAACTGTCTCTCCAACGTTTGCTGACCTTCCGGCTTCAGATTCACGCCAGTTTTACCTGCCGCGCCGACACCCTGTTCGAACTCATCGAGGCCCTGCTGCTCACGCCGATCAGCTCTGCTGTCGAGTTGAGTACGAGCCCCGCCTTTCGACGGTGCTTTGCCAGCGTGTACGATGCCCTGCGGCAGGGGCGCCTGGAGCGCACCCGCTTGCGGGCCGCCTTGGCGGCAGCGGAACCGGAAGACGCCATCACCGTCGCTGGCTATGCGGTATACGCCACGGATAGCACCATCACGGCCCGCCCCGACGCTGCGACCTTACCCGACCGCAGCCAGGTGTATTCAGCCCAGCACGGCAAGGCGGTACCTGGCCACCAGTTCTCCTGGTTGGCGCGCATCGTGGCCCGCGGGCAATCCTGGTTCGCCCCGCGCGAGGTAGAGCGCATCCCCAGCACAGGCACCCCAGCGGCAGTCGCTGCCGCGCAGGTCAAGACCTTGGCGGCCGAAGCCACGCCCACGGCCCCAAAGGTCGTCGTGGGTGATAGCCGCTATGCCCACCGCTCCTTCCTGGGGGTGTTTGTCGGCCTGGCGCACGTACAGGCCCTGGTGCGCCTGGCCTGCAACCGGGTGTTGTACGGGCCACCCCCACCCAAGACAGGGCAACGTGGGGCGCCGAAGAAGCATGGGGCCAAGTTTCGCCTGCAGGCACCCCCGCCCCCGGAACAGCAGGTCGAGATCAAGCTCTTCGGCTACCTCGTCCGGCTCAGTGCCTGGGCCAACTTGCACTTCAAAAAGCTGCCCCAGTTGGTCGGGCTGGTGCTGCGGGTCGAGTTCTTGAAAGCCGATGGGACTCCACGTTACCAACGTCCGCTGTGGCTGTTTTGGAGTGGGCCGCTGGACATGGCCTTAGGCGACCTGGTGGTGATGTATCTCCTGCGCTTCGGGATCGAGCACTTCTTTCGCTTTCTCAAGCAGCGCTTGGGCCTGTTGGCAGCGTATGGCACCGACCTGACAGCCGCCGAGAATTGGGTGTGGGTGGTGGCACTGGCCTATTGGCAGTTGCTGCTGGCACGTGACCTGGTCATCCCCCAGCATCGCCCCTGGGATCCCAGGGGGCGACGTGACCCGGCGCGGCCCTTGACCCCTGGCCAGGTGCGGCAAGCCTGGGCGGTATTTTCGCGTGGGTTGGGGACACCGGCCGCGGCGCCCAGACCCGCCGGAAAAGCGCCCGGGCGAGCGGTGGGCTTTCATCCCAGGCCACGCCCACGCTATCCGGTGGTCAAAAAGAGCCAAGTGATGGCTGCAGCCGCTGCCTAAAGCCAATTAGCGTTGGATTTTAATGTTCACCGCACAGGTCAGGCCGACTTGGACCGGCTTCGCGCTCTAAACTCCAGTGTTAAGCTATAGGGTGTCTTTCTATGAAATCGGTAACAGTGGCGACAAACTTGTCCTGTTCTTCTATATAGAGTGCGTGGCTGCTGTCTTCAAAGATCACCAGTTCGGCTCCTGGTATCCCCTGTTGCATGATCTGGGCATGCTCGAGTGTGGATCGCCAGTCCCACCTGCCTACCAGGATCAAGGTGGGTGCGGTAATCTCGTGGAGCCTGGGGCGCATGTCATACTTGGGCATCTCATACTTCATCACCCAGTTCGACAACTCTGTAGAGAAAATCGTCCTGTCCGCTATGTCGCTGGCTATCTGGGCTATCTTTTGAGGATCCAGGCGGTGGAACCAGATGCCCTGTGTCTTTTGAGATTTTGCCTTGGCCTCTTCGTTGGTAGCCCCCAACCCGCGCTCGGCATATCCCTCGGTGTATTCGGCTATCAAAGGGGCCAGATCCGGCCTGGCTGATGCGAGCTTCCTCAGATTGGCCCATTTTTCAGTCTCGCCTTCCTCACCCCAGTAGGGAGAGGTGCTACTCAATATGAGATGGGAGACGCTATGGGGATACTTGACGGCATAGGGCATGGCCAGGATACCACCAAATGAGTACCCCAAGACGGCGATGCGATCGAGACCCAAGTGTAGTCTCAGTGCTTCCAGGTCATCTATCATGTTCTCGATGGTGCATGTCTCCAATGGCATGCGGGCAGACCGGCCAGTGTTACGGTAGTCCACATAGACCAACTGCATGACCTGGGCTAGGGGAGACAGCCACGGCCTCAGGGGGCTGGAATCCACCCCAGGTCCTCCATGGAGCGCGAAGCACACGGGCCGCTCGACCATCCTGCCCTCCCCGGGGATCAAGGCAGAACCCTCAACATCGAAGAAGAGTTCGGTGCCGTTTACTTTTGCTTTCATTTTCACTCCTTACTACTATGCTCAGTTACCCAAGGGGCGAGCGTCAGCACTCGCCCCTTGGGTACAGGGTGCAACAGCACTACTTGTTCGTCCAGTCAACCAGGTCCCATAGATCGGAATCCCATGAGTGCGTGACGATGCCCTTAAGGGCCTTGCTATGGGCGATGACTGGATACGCTTTTTCAATCAATGGAATCACCGCCACGTCGTCCACTACCATATCATTCATCTGCTTGTAGAGCGCCGCGCGCTTGGCCGGGTCAAGCGTCTTTCCCAACTCGCCAAACAGTTTGTCGTAATCTGGATTACACCAGCGTCCAATATTCTGGCCGGTCCAGTTGGCCGCTTTGGTTTTGATCTCGGCGCACGTCCAACCACCCATGTACATCGGATCATCAGGCGCGCTTGGCTTGTTGCCGAACATCTCCACATCCGCAAAGAACTTGCGATATGTGTCGGGGTTCGCCACGTCGCCGGAGAAGAAGACCCCTCCCTGGACAGCCTTCAGTTCAACCTGAATGCCGAGTTTCTCCCAACCTTGCTTGACGATCTCTTGAGTCTTTTGGCGCACCGGGGTAACGGTGGTCGAAAAGAGGATCTTCATCTTGATGATTTTACCATCTACAACCTTTTGGCGGATGCCGTCTGGGCCCTTGACCCAACCAGCCTCGTCCAGCAACTTGTTAGCCTTCTCGAGGTTGAACTCGCAGGTATCGAACTTGGTAGTGGAGACCAAAGCGGGCGGCGTAGCGAGGATATTGCAGGCCGCCACACCCAGTAACCCATCGCCGTACAACGCCTTGGCGATGGTTTGACGATCGGTAGCCAAGGCCAAGGCCCGGCGTACCTTCAAGTCACTTAAGAAGGGATGCGGGTTGCCAGGCTCGCTGCGCTTGTCGCCGAGCGCAGGGTCAGGATTTGTGAAGTTAACGACGATGCGCTCAATGTTCCCGCCAGGCACGCTAACAAGTACACCCTTTCCGCCCTTGCTCAGTTCCTGGAGCACGTCTGCCTCGACTTGTAGGTTCCAGGCGTAGTCCGCGTCGCCCGTCTGCAGCACAGCGCGAGCCGCGCTGGTCGCGTCGCCGCCGCCTTTCAAGACTACTTCTTTGAAGCAGGGCTTATTGGGATCGCGGAAGTGCGGGTTGAGCTCATAGATGACCACATCGTCCGGCTTGAACTCCTTGACCATATAGGGCCCCGTGCCCACCGGCTTGAAGTTCGCGGGTGCGTCTCTAGCCTTCTCCCCCATGAAATTCTCGAAGGCTTTTTTCTGGATGACCATTCCATACATGCCAGTGAAGGCGATGTACGGGACCGGGTTCGGTTGTTTCCAAGTGATCTTGACAGTGTAATCGTCCACTTTCTCGACAGCCTTGATCTCCACCATCTTCATAGACGAGGTGGCTGCGGTCGCCTTATCCGTCACGTATCGCCAGGTGAAAACCACGTCGTCCGCAGTGAATGGTGTGCCATCAGACCACTTGACGCCCGTCTTCAATTTCCAGGTTACGCTCAAACCATCTGGGGAGATGCCACCGTTTTGCAGCGTGGGCACTTCGGCCGCCAGGCCGTACCGCACGTCAGGCTCCCCCTTCTCGTTAAGCGCGGCCAATGGCTCATACACTGGGCGAGCAGCGTCAAAGTCTTTCGAGCCTGTTGCTAGGTGCGGGTTCAAGATGGTGGGTGCTTGCCACCAGAGCAGTCTCAACGTGCCGCAGGTTCCTTTGGTCACAGGCACGGGTGTCACGGTAGGGGGCGCAGGTGCTGTCGTGGCCGTTGCAGCAGGGGGCTTGGTCGGCTCGGCGGTTGGCGCAGGACCGCACGCCGCCGCTACAAGCAGGGCCGCTGTCAACACGCTCAGTACGAGCAATAGTTTATTGTGCTTGTTCATTTTTCCTCTCCTTTTTCGAGATTGAGTAACTCTTCATCACGAAGTAATGGGATGTTGTCTAACCGATTTCTCTAGCTCAATAGTCCCACCTCCTTTCGGGGTTTAGAGCCACGCGCATCAGGTTTGCAAGTAGGTGCCCGTGCATGAGAGTGATCTCCAATTGCTCCGCGGGGGAGTGTGCCAATCACAGTTATGACCTCGGTTATCATCTCGGACGACCTCTTGGATTTACTTGCAGCCGGTGGATCTGCGATAACCCGAAACACCTGGTCAATTCATGCTGCAGGAGGTAAACGTGTGATGGCGGCCTGTGCTGTTCAACTGCTGGATGGCGCGGTTACACCCCCATTGGTTCTTGCGCCAATTCCTGTACACGAAGCGCTGACTTCTCCAGGTGAAGCCTCATCAGCCCGGCTGCTTGCTCTGGATCACGTTGGCGCATAGCCTGAAGAATAGCACGGTGCTCTTGGAGGGACTCAACCAAGTGAGGCCCCGGTCGGGACTGGGCGAAACTCCGCACCATACTGATGCGATTAGTGAGGCCATCTAAAACTTCCTTCAGCAGCCTGTTTGGAGTGAAGTCGAGGATTGTCTTATGGTAATAAATGTCGCTGGCAAAGTGCTTGGTGGTATCCCCGCTGTCAAACTGCACCTGGGTCTCCGTCAGGGACCTGTCCAGTTCATCGAGCACTGATTCCGGAATCAGGGGAGTAGCCTGCCGTACAGCCTCTGCCTCGATCAGTCTGCGGATTTCATAGACTTCGCGGATGTCTTGTTGGGAAACCATTGCCATGAATGCGCCGCGATGAGGGCGAACCTCAATAAATCCTTCGGATTCCAGTCGGCTGATGGCTTCGCGAACTGGCGTGCGACTGATTTTAAGTTCTTCCGCTATCTGATCTTGATCAAGCTTCTCACCAGGCGCGAAGTACCCATTGAGAATCGCTTCTCGAAGGCTTGTGGTCACCCAGTCGGCCAGAACTCTGGCGTTTTGTGCCTGCGGGAGTGGTACTTTCACTATTTCTACCTCGTTGAGGTCACGTCCAGGAAAGGAACTTTCTCTTGGATGGATATATTATACCACATAAAGTATCCATTGTCAAGTACAAAATATACAAAATTTAGGGCTATTTCAAAAAATGATGGGCTTTTCTCCTTGACGATGGCGCGAACCAACCCGTTGAGTGCCATTCAGTGGGTTCAGGTGGGCCAGTGCTGCCTACGCCGTGCTGCGCGGCCGGTACTGGATGGCCTCCGCCAGGTGCGGGGAGAGGATGCGCTCTGCACCCGCCAGGTCGGCGATGGTGCGGGCCAGCTTGAGGATGCGATGAAAGGCACGGGCGGAGAGATGGAGCTGATTCATGGCCGCCCGCAGGAGGCTCTGGCCACTGGGATCAAGGGGACAGTACAGCCGCACCTCGGCCGGGCCCATGTCGGCGTTGCATTGCAGGGGCGTGTGGCTGTGCTCGCCGGGGCGCCCCGGCCCGCTCAGGCCCTTGAAGCGCTGGCGCTGGATCTGCCGCGCCCGCTCGACCCGCTCTCGGATGGCCGCCGAAGCCTCGCCCAGGCGCTCGTCGGCTAGCTTCTCGTATTCGATGCGTGGCACCTCCACGTGGATGTCAATGCGGTCGAGGAGCGGCCCGGAGATGCGCTTCTGGTAGCGGGTGATCATGGCGTTGGAGCAGGTGCATTCCTTGACCGGATCGCCGTGGTAGCCGCAAGGGCAGGGGTTCATGGCGGCGATGAGGGTGAAGTTCGCCGGGAAGGAGAGCGTGCCCGAGGCGCGGCTGATCGTCACGACCTTGTCCTCCAGGGGCTGGCGCAACACCTCCAGGACATTCGGGCCGAACTCGGGCAGCTCGTCCAGGAAGAGGACGCCGCGGTGGGATAGGCTGATCTCGCCGGGTCGTGGCCAGCGCCCGCCGCCCACCAGACCAGCGTGGCTGATGGTGTGGTGCGGGGCGCGGAAAGGTCGCTGGGTGATCAAGGGCCGGTCGGCGGGGAGCAGCCCGCTGACGCTGTAGATCTTGGTGACCTCCAGCGCCTCCTCGATGGTCATCTGGGGCAGGATGGAAGGCATGGAGCGGGCCAGCAGGGTCTTGCCGGCGCCGGGCGGGCCGCTCATGAGCATGTTATAGACGATAAACCGTCTACATTGAACCATCCGTCTAACCTCATACCCCCATCAATGGCTACCAGTACCTTGACGTGTAGCATCTGCAATATCTTGCGCCTTTCCTCGGGGGCCAAGTCCCCATTGCCGAGACTATCTGCAATTTCCGCAGAAAAGGCTTCTAAGGTTTCTAGCTCTGCGAGGGTCGGAAGATCCGAAAGCTCGTCTTCTACTGCATCTATCTCCTTCAAAACGCCTTCTAATTCCTTGTTGAGTTGCACTTTTTGGGCAACATAATCGGCCTTCAACATGCCAATTTCGGGGTCAATGTATGCCGCATTGAGGTTTTGGCGCTTCTGCTCAATTTTCATCACGCCCCTACGCAATGACTCAAGATGTACTTGCTTTCGTGCGTGGGCTGCTTCCTGTTGAGACAAAGATTCCTCATAGCCTTGCCGGAGGCTGTCAGGGTCCAACAGGATTCGCTTGATTTCACCCCAAACAACCGGCTCCAACCGACGAGCCGATATTTGCCGGTTTATACAGTGGCCTTCTTTGACCCTGTGCCTGTATGATGGGGCATCATTTACTCGTCGGTGTTTACCCGCTTTCAGTGTTTGTGCTACATAGGGTTTATCACATTCTGCACAGAACACCATACCGCTTAGTAGATAGAAACGAGATGGTGCACGCTTTCTTATTTGACCGTTTAGGTCTAGTCGCCGTTGCGCCTCGGCAAATACTACTTCGTCTACAATCGGCGTGGTAGCGAACTCAATCCACTCCCCCTCATCACGCAGCCGTAAAGACTTACCATTGCGTTGGCGCTTATTGTAGTAGGCATGCCCAATGTAGGCTTGGTTGCGTAGTATCTTTACTACTGATGACTTGCCCCACCCTCCACCTCCTTGGGCGCTAGGCACTTTCTCATCGGTCAAAAGACGGGCTATCGCCCTAATGGACAAATCATCCTCAACGTAAAGGTGGAAAATGCGTCTGACGATGGTTGCCTGATCTTCATCAACTGCCAGGCCACCTTGTGCAGTCCCGTCTATTTTATAGCCAAACGGTGCACGCCCGGCCACGAACAGGCCGCGCTGTGCTTTGCCAATCTTACCTCTGGTGGAGCGTTCCACCCTCTTCAAGTTCTCCCATTTGGCGAATGTCGCGTCCAGGTCCTTCCTCACTTCACCTTCCGGCGTCTCCTCATAGTTCCCCAACACATATTCAACCTTCGCGTCACGTTTGCCCAACTCTATCTCCAAGGTCTGCCTAATATACGGGTCACGAGCCAGTCGGTCGAGGGCATGTACTACCAGAATGTCAAAGCCAAAATTCTCCAAGTAGGTAAGCGCGGCGTCGAGGCTAGGGCGTGACAATTCACGTGATGAAAGATCATCTACGAAAGCAGGGATAGCGTTAGCGCCTGATTGCGTGTCTCTTCCGGTTTCTAGATTTACGTACTGGTCACCTACTAGGGTATAACCTCGTGCCTGTACGTATTCTCGACAGGCGGCCAATTGCGTAGGAACGCTATAATTACCTCTCTGATCGTCTGTGGATACGCGCGCATAAATCGCTGCTCGTTTGCTCATCGTGACAGCCTCCTACCGGTCATTGCTCAGCAATTCCCGTTACTCATAGGCCAAAGATGGCCCTAATCAAGGTGATGATGACGGCTAGCGCCAGCACCACCACGACCGCCCAGGGCCACCACTCAGGCAGCCCCGATGTGCCTTTATAGCGCCTGCTCATGGTTCTCTCCTGGGTGACCGGCGTTTGTCAACACCCGCTCCACGTCGGAGCGGCGAATGCGTACCGTGCGTGGAGCTATCTTTAGTGCCTTCAGAAGCGGCGGCTCGCCATGCCGCCCTGGGCGTGTCCAGCGAACGATAGTGGAGTAGTGTACTTGTAATAGCTCTGCCGCCTGCTGGTAGGTCAAGAGTTCGTCTGTCATGCTTTCTGCCTTTCTGCTATCATCCGAGTTGCTGCTGCCACCAGGTTCATGGCTGAGGTGGTTTTTGAGCTTCGGCCCTTTTGGTTCACCAGGGCAATAATGCGTGCTGTCATTTCTCACTTACCTTCCTCTCCTACCGGTGGAGTTTCTACTCCTGGTGATTCTGCCTGTGTGGATTCGTCTTGCGGCTTCGCCTTCGACTCTAGTTGCTCGATAAGACGCTCACGCATGAGTTCCTCGATAATAGTAAGGCGCTTACGCATGAATTCCTCGGAGTCTATCGAAGGGAGCCCGTCTGAGTAGGCCGGCTCCTCTCTCGCAGCGATTAGCTCGGCGTGCCGTTTTCTTAGCTTTAGTGATGGTGGTATTTTTGTTAAGTCTTCTCTCCTTCTACCCTGCTCGTCCCGCTCTCTCCTGATTCTGTCTTCCCGAAGCGAGAGGATATGTTGCACCAGGGCTGCAATGACCGTACTAACCAAGGCTATGGCTGCTCCGGTGAGCAGGAGAAGCAAATCATGGTCTATCTGCATCTTGCCGCCTCCTCATGGTTATGTCTCGGTTCGTCCGGCATTGCCCGCCCGTTTCTATTAGCAGAGCCACGAACAGAAACGGGCGGGTGCTGCTGGCTTACTCTTAGCTTGCTTGCCCGTTGCCATTCGCCGCGGCGCGTGCCCTGATCGCAATGCGGGGCTTCCCGCAAACAACCATCGGCTCAGGAAAGAGCACTACCCGCTTGCCAGCCCACTTGTCGGTATCCTGCTCGCCCGTGGCCGATGCAATCTGTCTTGCCAATGTCCGGGAGAGCACAATACCTTTCTTCCCACCGGCCACATAGAGCACCCACTTTTGTTCCTCTTGCGCGCCGGGGCTGGGGCGCATTTTCTCCGGCTGGGCTTTGTCAATGACCACGGTCACGGCTTTGTTTTGCAGGTCAGCGCCAGTGGCGTATTTGCTAGGGAAAATGTCGTCAACTCTCATCTTTGCGCCTCCTCACAAAACTCTTGCCGGTATTCCTGCCAGGCCGCAGTAGGAGAAAAATCGGCTTGCAAATTATCGGCCTCCGGCGTCCAGGCCAGCCCGTTGACCCTCATGTCCTCGTCACACGGCCTGCAAACTCTGTTTCTGGCGGCGATCCATGACCACGCTTGCGGCGTATTCTCTGCCACAATCCAGCCGCCGCAGGCTGGGCACCGCTTGCGGATTGTCAGCCCATTGGGGCTTACTGTCACCTCAGCGACAGTAAGCGGGAGGACCTTGACAACCATTGCCGCTTGTGCTATTGTGGCAATCGAAGGGGTAGTAGCCATGTTACTCTCCTTCAGTAGCTAGGGCGTTCCAAGCACCCTAGCTACACTTATTTTAACTGCCTTTATTATAGCACAAGTTACTATGATTTGTCAAGCGTTTTTAGGACAAAATTTCAGGATATATTAGGAATGAAAAAGCGAATATATTAGAAGTGATTATGGCTTGCCCACCCCCCAGGCCGATTCCCTGAAGGGTGGGCAGTTGCGGCCCACCGCGCCGCGTGGTATAATCGCATCGGCTCGCTGGTGGGAGCGGGCCAGGGCGGCCCCTCCGCCTACCTGCTTGCAAGGTCGGTGGCAGAGGTGGCCGCCCGCTTTGTTGCGGGAAGATATGCCTTCCCGTTTTCCCCTGGTGAGCGTCGCCGTGGTACCGGCTCACAACGGCCACCGGCCAGGGCTCAGTAGTTCTTAAGACCAACAGGAGTTCTGGATAAAGTAAACTCGCCTTTTCCCCGGCTGTCCCTGGGCCTACTCCTTTATCCGCTTGCTTACGGGCCTTTCTTAGGGCTCTTCGACGGCCACCAGGCCGGCTACTTCCCCGTTGGTTTACGCCGCCCAGGTGATCCCCTCATATGGGGCTAGGGTTGCCCGCTCTTGGGCCACGCCTAGGACCGCCGCCGCGTTAGCATCCTGCCGCCAAACGCAAGCGGCCTTCCCGCCGGTGATCCCAGCAGGAAGGCCGCTTGTCGTAGCACGCCTGGGGGCTTGTCAAGCTGCCCCAGGTATGCTAAAATAAGTACAGCCCTTCCGGTGCTGAACCACCGGTAGGGTTAGGCCCTGGGCGGTGTTCGCTGCACCGCTCAGGGCTGCTTCGTTTATTTTAACCTGTTTTATTATAGCACATATCAGCGGTATTTGTCAAGAGGGTAAGCCCTTCTTGAGCGTATTCTGAAAATCGTCAAAGATGGTAGCTTTTGGTACTGAACCATCACTGGAGAGGAGTGAGAGGAGATACGGCGTTAGGGGCTAAGGCTGGTAGAAGGCAAAAGGGATTCCTGCTCGCGCTTGCTACTCAGGCAGTTGTGCCTTGCAGTAGCCAGGTTTCCGTCCAGGCTTGGGTCGGTTAGCGAGGTATGCTTCCAGGGATGAAGGGACAATCAGCCAATCATGGGCAATCTTCTTGCCCGCAATCTTGCCGGTCTTAACTAAGTGGCGGATTTGCGTAGGTGATATTCCGTAACGCTCGTGCGCCTGTCGGACGCTGACATAGTCGGGTAGAGGCTCTTGTGCTGCCACGGCGTTCCTTCCATAGGGTTAGTATAAGTCTCTTGCTGGTGCTCCTGAAGTGACACCACATGGAGACCTAAGGGTAGAGGCTCATTAGAGCAGATCGCAGACCCGCTGTAAGGGATTATAGCACATTATCTCCCTTTTGGGAAGAACAGCTAATTTGCTTAACCCTTCCATCTATATCTCTTGTCACGTCAGAATCCCCTTCCTGGTGGTTGCGCCCCGCCGCATGACGAGCGCGCGTCCGTGCGAGCAGAAGTTTATAAACGGCAGCTAACGCGCGCCGAGTATCTGCATCCAGTGTATATGGCATGGGCGATCTGCATTGAAAGTTGGACTGTCTTGACATCATAGTCTGCACCTAGCAACGAATTTCTTGACAAGGTTTGTAAAGAAAGCCGCCACGCGCCCGCTCGCGGCGCAGCTTTAAATCTGTAGTTTTGGAGTTTTAGTTTTGGCTCTGTGGCAACACCAGCCACCACCGCCAAAATATCAAAATATCAAGCCCGCTCAGCCACCGCAAATGCGCAATTTGCGCACGCTGGTCAGCGTCCGCAAACTCCGCAAATTGGCAATTTTGGCAGGAGGTTGCCAGCAGGTAAATCTACAGTTTAACAGTTTAACTCCGCCGCAGCAGCCCCAGGCAAATCTACGGTTTTACGGCTTTGGCCGTAGGATCGCATCGGCGCTCTGTAGGCGCTAAGTAGATAACAACACAAAAACAACTTAGCTAGGCCTCCGAGGTACTCCAATTATTCCCGATTCCTGTCTGCTACTTGTCTGCTCTTTGTACTCGGTTTTCTGTCTAACGGTTGTCTAACGGCCGTCCCCGCTTCTTGCGCCCACCGGCTGTTGTCTTTCTGTAGCCTCTTTGTTGCATCTGTTGGCTGTTTGTTGGCTGTTTGTCCTCTCCCTGCTTGCTGGCTGCTTGCGCTTTGCTCTATTCGGCGCATATGGTGCGCCCGCCGCTTGGCGCGTCAGGTCACAAGCCGCCTCATACGCAGCCAGCAGTTTTAGCCACTCTGTCAGCCAGTGCTCATACTCTGCCCCGGTCTTGCCGCTTTCTTCCCGATCCTTCAGCCAGTCACGGCCACGGCGCAGGCGTGCGAGTAGGTCATCCGGTTGCTTCGCCATCGCAGGCGCTTGCTTATACACCATATTTGACTCGTTACTCATGTTAATTGCCCTGATACCCGCCCCAGTATATTGAGTAAGTTGAGCAAGTTGAGAAACGGATAGCATATATATATCATTCGCTTCTCAACTTACTCAACCTATTCATCTTACTCAACTTACTCAAGATATTCATTTATTTAATTCTCTCTTTGGAGGGCCAGCAGCCCCCAGAAAGAAGCCTTGACCTTCCGCCCGTTCTCATAGACCGGCTGCCCATCGTGCAAAACATCTTTTTTGGTGTCCACGATATTCAGGGTGTTTTTGGCTCTCAGAATCGTTGCCCAGGATATGCCCTGGCGCTTGCTTTCCGCCTTGATCACTACTTGGGCGACTGGCCCTTTTGCCAAGAGGTCTTGCAAAAACTCGCAGGCTTCTTCAAGTTTTGTTTCTGGTGTCTCAGGCTCTGGGGGCTCGCAAAACTCTAGGCCGTTATTAGTGATGACAAAACCGATGGGTTTGGGGGGAAGGCAAAACGTGCTCTTTAGGCTTTCCAGGCGAACGGGCGCGGTCTGGTCGTTTTCCTCTAAGCGATAGCAAGCCAGAATAGAACGGCAGAATTGGGTGATTGTGCCACTACCTCTAATTCTATCTATAGTCATAGAGACTGGCTCTAAGGTGTTCCGCTTGCGTGGGTGGGGAACCAGGATAATCGGCAAGCGCAACCGACTTGCCATCGCCGCCAGCTTTTGCAAGAGCCGCCGCATTTCCGGGCCATTCTCGTCTAGCGAATGGCCGCCGCTAAGTGAATCAACGATAATGGCGATTGCCTGCTCATCCCTTGCCAATTTCTCTACCTGGTCGCTCTCCTTGCCGGCCAAGTCAGCAATATGTGTTTCATTGCCGGGACCAAAGATGTACCATTGCCGGTCAACGCCCATCCTGTCAAGTCTTTCCACATACGCGCCTCTTAATTGCTCCGTTTCCACGACAAGCACTTTGCCAGGGGGACCGGCGAAAGAAGTGCCATCGGGCCAGTCGGTCAGACTGCCGGTGAGGGTGGCGATTACTCTGGCAGCTAGGTAACTTTTGCCGTGCCCCTGCGGGCCGGCAATCATGGTGAGGTGGCTCGTCGGTATCCAATTATCCCAGGCCCAGGTCACTTGGCCGTAAAAGCTGGAAATCTCATCGGCGGTGCAAAACTTGACCGGTCCGATGCGTTGCACGGTCAGGCTGTCAAGTCTGTCTCTGGCGCGTGTCAGCGATTTGTCAAAGTCGTCTTTCCTGGTGACAGCACGGGCCAGCTCCACGCTCACCCGGTTCGCCTCGCGTCTGTTGTAGTAGTCCTTGATGGTCGCCGCATAGTTCGCAAAGTGTACGGCGGTGGGTACGGTTGCAATCATCTTCGTCAGCTTGGCCTGGATGTCGCCTGGAAGCTCGCGGCTCCCGCGCCGGATAAGCGTATCGGGAAGCGTCACCAAGTCGGGTGTGATACCCTGCTGGACTAGCTCTAAAGCAGCCGCCCATATTTCACCGCAATCCAGTTGATGGAACATGAACGGCTGCATTTCGGCCTTGACAAACACATCCGGGTCAATCAGTCCTGAGCCGACTAGGGACTCCTCAGCCTCAATGGAGTAAAGCGGTTGGGCTGGGCTAACTGTGTTGCTCGCCGTCATTGGTTTGTCTCCTGCTCTTCGTCCGCCTGCTCCAGCGCGGAGATTGGGGTACTTAGCAGGCCACGTCGCGCAAGTTCCTGGCGCAAAACGGCGCGGATCTGGTCAGGCGGGTTACGCAGTTCCATACTGCCCAGCTTAAGCAATGCCGAGTATTCCTCTTGTGGCAGCACAACCGTTATGCGGTTTACCATCTTCTCACCTAACCGAAAAAGAA
>Ga0194127_10002896_pt1 | contig 22666 bp, 19 predicted proteins | sample TA2KigC100mmetaG_FD_148624 | JGI IMG/M metagenome (GOLD analysis project Ga0194127, IMG submission 148624) | Freshwater microbial communities from Lake Tanganyika, Tanzania - TA2015036 Kigoma Deep Cast 100m | ecosystem: Environmental > Aquatic > Freshwater > Lake | place: Tanzania: Lake...
GAACGCACGGGGAAGCCCTTCCGCGCGGGACAATCGGGAGGTGGTGGCGAAGTCGAGTGGGCAGCCAGAGGGTCTCGGTAAGACTGCGTAAGCCGAGAAGCCGGGGCGCTGTTGCGTCCGGCGTGCGGAAACGGCTTGGTACGAAGGAGGAGCCCCTGCAGCGACTCGTGCGCGAGCGAGGCGCTCCGCTGACGTGCGGGACGACTGCGTGCCTTGCTGTGTCAGGCGCCGGCACCGCGCGGAGGTCGAACCTCTAGAAGAGTATTGCCGGTGCGATTGTCAGTAGCAGGCTGTGGCCCGTGGTCCATTCTGTCTTCATCCACCACCTGTCCCCATCGAGGTCGTCGGCGGTGCTGCTCAGCCGGTAGGCAACGCCGATTGCGAGGAGGAAGTGGGCGGCGGGTCGCAGTGCAATGCCCATCGCGCCACGGACGTAGTACCCGTTCCTCGCCAAGTCCTTACCGCCGGTCCTTCGGAAGTAGCCGCCATCGATGGCGCCGAAGAGATGCGATAGATCCGACAAGTGGAAGTAGGCGGTGACTCTCGGTCCGACGGAGAACGCGTCTACAGCCTTCGGTGTGCCGTCGCCACGAGTGTCGTGCCAATCCCACTGCTTGGAGAGGACCGCGCCGACCGACAGCCAATCAAGCACCAAGTACTCGCCTGAGAGACCAATGCCCAGGACGCCGCCGCTAAACCCGGGCATTGCACCGCCCTCGACTGAATGGTACGTCTGGTACATGAATCCGCCCTCCAGTTCGGCCCGGACAGTGACCGCGCCAAGCCCGAATTGGCGCCGGGCTGGAAGAGCCGAATCGACCTCCGCAAAGCCGTCGGAGCATGTGCGAGATGCGATGCCGGCGAGTGACGCGAGTTCGCTTGGGAGCGGGAGAGCAGTCAAGGGCGCGAGTAGGTCGCGAACCCGTCCGCACTTCCCTTGCCAAGCGAGACTGGCGGCGAGGTACACGCGAGTCGAAGGAGTGTCACGTGCGTCCAGCGCGGCCAGGAGGAGACGGGCGGCCTCGCCGTAGTCTGAGGCGTCGTAGGCCCTCCGTCCGTCCATGGCGAGCCGGCTGGCCGCATCGGTGTCTTGGGCGTTTGCGCGAGCGCTAACGAGGAGAAGCAGCAAGGGCAGCAAGCGACGGTTGGCGCCCATTGTTCATCTCCCGGCTCTGCGACCGGCCAAATGGTATCATGAGGTTCGAGTGGCCGTGCCTCGCTTCGTGGCTCGACGTCGTGTCACGTCCTGTTCGTCGACACCGAAAGGCGGGCGGCAAGGGCCCCGATGATTCGCGGCCAAGCCCGCGGCGCGGCAGTGCGCCAAGGGGATGGCGTGGGCACGGTCTTCGGAGAGGCGAGACGCGGCAAGTCCGCGGTCGTCGGCCGAACGTGGCGTTGAGCTGAAGGGGGTCGCAATGAGCTACAGCAGGATCGTGCAGGACTGGGTGACCGTGCTGGCGAACCCGAGCATCGGGGACGTGTACCAGAGCGTCGACGCCTTGTTGCAGCCGGGACCGGACGACGCCGAGCTGCTCGTCGAGGTCGCATCGATCGGGACCAACGCGGCCACGGCGCTGTACATCGAAACCGGGGCGTCGCTCGACCAGGAGGACTGGGACGAGATGGCGCAATACGTGGCCGCCGCAGGCGAGTCCGACCCGCCGCTCGTCCCGCTCTCCATGGCCGGCCGCTACGTGCGCTGGCGTTTCCACGCGGGGGCATCCGGCGAGCACGCCACCTTCCGCATCGCGCGCAGGCCCGTCGGCGGCAGGCCCGACGTCGTGCCCGGCGGCCTCCGCGACCCCTCCTCCTCGTGCCTCCAGTCGTGGCTTGCGTTCCACGTGACCGACGACCTGGGCACCGGCGCCTTCCAGACCGAGGAGCTGTGGTTCGACGCCGCCGGCATGTCGCGCCTCGCGCTCCGCGTCCTGACCCGGCGCCTCACGCAGGGCACGGCCGTTCTCCTGGAGACGGCCGCGCGGCGGGAGGGACCGTGGATCGAGGTGTTCCGGTACGAGAACCACGAGAATCCCGTCAGCGACAGCCGGGTCACGCTGTGGGCGGATCGCGACGCGCCCGAGAACGTGCGGCTCGAGCGGTACGTGCGCTGGCGCCTCGCATACGTGTCGGGGAGCGGCGGCTTCGTGTGCTTCCGCGTGGACGTCGCCCCGAACGGGCCGCTCGCGGCGGCGCGGGAAATCGAGCGAGCGACCCCGGACATTCCGGGCCTCCACCGCAGGTTCGGGGCGCCCCGGTACCCGGCCCCTCCGCAGCCCCCGACCCGGATCCCGGCCGGACGCTACTGGCCGAGCATCGACGTCTGCCAGGCCCTGGCCCGCATCTACGCCGACGACGTGGCCAACCACGACGCGCACGCCGCGAACGAAGTCCTCGAGCGGGCATACAGCCGAGGGTGCCGCTGGGCCCCGGCGCCGGTCGGCAGGCTGGTCCCGCACCAGCCGCCGTCGGCCAACGACCCGAAGTGGCCCGACGACGACGAGCCGGTCCGCGGCCCCGGGCCGCAACCCGAGCCCGACCCACCACCGGGGACGTACGGCTCCCTTCCCGCCTTCCGGCCCCGGGTACCCCGCTTCGGCCCGCCCGCGTGGGACACGTCCGCCCGTCGCGACAAGGCGCACCGCAGGTCACCGCCCCACCCCCTCAAGGCGAGAAGCGGTAGCCGACGCCGTGGACGGTCACGAGGTGTACCGGGGCGTCCGGGTCGGGCTCGAGCTTCAGGCGCAGGCTCCGCACGAAGTTGTCCACGGTGCGCGCGGTGCCCTCGTAGCCGAAGCCCCAGACCTCGCGGAGCAGGGTGTCGCGGTCGAAGGGGCGGCCGGGGCGGGCCGCCAGGAATACCAGCAGGTCGAATTCGCGCGGCGTCAGGCGGACTTCCACACCGGCGCGGCGGACCGTGCGGGCGGCGAGGTCCACGACAACCTCCCCGAACTCGATCGGCACGGACTCGGCCGCGCGGCGGGCGGCCCGGGGGCGGCGCAGGGCGGCATCGACGCGCGCGAGCAGCTCGGCGAGGCCGACCGGCTTCGTCACGTACTGGTCCGCGCCGAGCATCAGGCCGCGCACCTTGTCCGGCTCCTGGCCGCGCGCGGTCAGGACCAGCACCTGCACGTCCAGGCCCGCCTCTCGCAGCGCGGACAGGACCTCGTAGCCGTTCAGCCTCGGGAGCATCAGGTCGAGAATCACCAGGTCGGGACGCTCGTCGCACGCAAGGCGAAGGCCCGACTCGCCGTCCGCCGCGTGCAGGACGCGATAGCCCTCGCGCGCCAGGTTGTGCGTGATCACCCGCGCGAGCGCGGCGTCGTCCTCGACCACCAGGATCGTCTCGTCGCGCGTCATGCCGTCCCGACCCGCGTCATCGCGCGGGCAGCCAGAGGGTGAAGGCGGCGCCCTTCCCGGGCTCGCTCTCCAGCGTGATCCGGCCGCCGTGCGCGTCCGCGAACGACTTGACGATCGACAGCCCGAGGCCGAGACCAGGCGTGCCGGAGTCGGTCGTGGACGCCCCCCGCTCGAACCGCCGGAAGATGCGCTGTCGGTCCGCCGCGGCCACGCCCGGCCCGCCGTCCCTCACCTCGATCGCGACCCCGCCGTCCGCGCCGCGCACCGACACCCGGACCGGGCTGCCATCGCCGTACGCGAGCGCGTTGCGTACCAGGTTCGCGACCGCGCCCTTGAGCCCCTCGGGCCGCACCCGCACCGGCGGCAGCCCCGGCTCGATCGACGTGGAGACGCGTCCCGACGGATCGACCGCCGCGGCGAGCACGACGCCCGCGACGTCGGTCGGCACCGCGGCCTCCCCCCCGGCCGCGGTCGCGTCGCGGGCGCCCAGGAGCTGCTCGACCATCCCTGCGAGCCGCGCGGTCTCGGCGTCGAGCGCGGCCAGGAACTCGGCGGCCTCGTCCGCGGACGCGCGGCCCATGCGGAGCGTGTCCACGTACATGCGGATCGACGCGAGCGGGGTCCTCAGCTCGTGGGACACGTGCGCCACGAACTCGGCCTGCGCCCGCGCGAGCCGCGTCTGCCGGAACAGCAGAGAGACCGCGACGATGGAGCCCGTCACCGCGAACGCGGCGAACACGAGGGTAAGGACGCCGAGCACGATGTCGGACGGCGCCTCCCACAGCGCCAGGATCAGGATCCCGACGATCGCCGTCGCAGCGGCCGGCATCAGGACCGCGCCGAACACCAGCCAGGGGATCGCCCTCGAGACGACGGGTCTGACGCTCACCACGACACCTTCACGCCGTCCGCGACACGGTCGCCGGGATAGACCACCACCGCGTCGCCCGCGGCCAGTCCCGACACGACCTCGGCCTCGTCCGCGCCGCGCCGCCCGATCCGGACGGCCTTCAGCCGCGCGGTGCCGCCGCGGTCCGCCGCGCCCGCCGTCTCCGCGGCATAGACCGCCCATTCCGCGCCCTGCCGGAAGAGCGCGGCGAGCGGGACCTTCAGCACGTCCGCGGACTCCCACACGACCACGCGGGCCTCCACCCGGAACGCGTCGCCGACCGCGGCCCACTCCGCCGGGGCATCGTCGGGCACGATCACGACGTTGACGCGCTGCTCCTCCACTCCGAGCGCCGAGATCTTCGTGACGGCGGACGGTTCCACGCGCGCCACCTTGCCGGCCGCGACCCCTGCCCCCCCCCACCGCACCAGGTCCGCGCGCGCGCCCGGCCGGACCGCGACCGCCTCGCTCGTCAGCATGTCCACGACGACCTCGAGGCGCGAAGGCTCGCCGACCTCGAACAGGGGCTCGCCGGCCGCGACCGGCCCGGCGCTCTCGCGGAAGACCCTCAGGAGCGAGCCCCTCGCAGGGGCGGCGACCTCGACCACGCCGGCGCCGGCGGGAGCCACCCCCCCCTGCCCCAGCATGGCCCGGGCCACGTCCGCCCTGCGCCTCGCCGCGCCGACCGCGGCCTCCGCGGCCCGCACCTCGGCCTCGCGCGCCGCCGCCGCGAACCTCGCGTCCTCGAGCCCGCTCGCCGCGATCGCGCCGGTCGCGGACAGGGCCTCTGCCCGCGCGAGGTCGCGACGCGCCTGGTCAACCCCCACCCGCGCCCTCGCGGCCGCCGCCGCGGCCTCCGCCTCCGCCGCCCGGGCCGCCGCAAGCTCCGCGGTGAACTGGTCGCGCGTGCGGGCGTCGATCAGGGGCGACGCGATCGGGGCGATCGACGCGATGGCCTGTCCCGCCTCCACCCGGTCCCCCGCGCGCAGCGTCACGCGCGCGAGCTGCCCGGACACCGGCGCGGACACCGCGAAGCGCTCGACCACGCGCGTCCGGCCGCTCGCGTCGGCCGTGACCCGCAGCGGGCCGCGGGCCGCGCGCGCGACCTCGACCGGAACCGGCTTCGGGATCGCGGCGAGGACGATCGCCCCCGCGGCGAGCAGCGCGACCACGATCCATGCGATGCGCTTCTTCCAGGTCACGGCGCCTCCGGTCTCGCGAGCCGGCTACGGAGCGAACGAAGTGTACCCCTGATCGGAGAAGTGCCGGTCGAACGCGATGCACGCGCGCACGCCGAGGCCATCCATGACGACGAAGCTCGCGCAGTCCACGAGGCTCAGGTCGGCCGGCGAACGCTTCGCGAACCTGGCGGCGGCACGCGCGTGGATCTCGTCATCGATCCAGACGACGCGGAAGCGGTCCACCGAGTCGAGGAACCTACGGGCCACCGAGTGCCCGAGCCGGCGGTGAATGAGGGCGGTCGTTTCCGACAGTACGTAGGCGTGGGTCAGCAGAGGCTCGTCCCGCTCCAACGCGAGCGACAGCAGCCGCGCCGCCTCGGCGTGGTGCTCGTCGTCGCGGTCGGCCGCGGCGAAGAACGCGGACGTGTCGACGAACGTCATCGCTTCTCTCCGGGCTCCGCCAGGTACTCGTCATGGCGCTCCGAGATGTCGCCGCGACCGGACGCACCCGCCGCGACGAACGACAAGGGCGCCTTCCTGGCGAACCGACGCCGGCCCTCGCCCGAATCCAGGCCGCGGCGAACCAGGGAGCGCACTGCGGCACTGAACGAGGTCCTCTCGCGAAACGCGAGGCGGCGAACCTCCTCGTACGTCGCCTCGTCGAACTGGACCTGGCTGCGGACCATCGACTCCCTCGCGTCTCACGGAAAGCATGCCGCCATGCCGGCATGGTGTCAAGGAGTGATACCGCCGGACTACTCCCGCGTCTTCAGCACGGACACGAGGTCGAGCCGGTCCACGCGGCGGCGGACGAGCAGCGCCACCGCCACCGCCGCGGCGACCACCACGAGCGCGGACCACGCGTACGACGCCCGCGACACGACCACGGGGATCCGGTACAGGTCCGACTCCACGCTGCCCGCGGTCAGGGTCGCGAGGCCGTATCCTATCAGCCATCCCATGGGGATCGCCAGCGCGACCAGCACCGCCAGCTCGCCGAGCAGCACGGACGACACCTCGGCGCGCGTCAGCCCGACCACCCGCAGCGTCGCCAGCTCCCGCGACCGCTCCGCGAACGTGATGCGCGCGGCGTTGTAGACAACCCCCCCCGCGATGACGGATGCCAGAACGACCAGCACGGACGCGAAGAACAGCAGGAACTCCGCGGACATCGTCCTGAACGCCTCCAGCTCGGCCTTCGCCTGCCCGATCGCGGCGACCTTCGGCATCTCGCGGAGCCGACGCCACAGGCCCTCCTCGGCCGTCGGGTCCACGGCAAGGAACGCCCCGGAGATCGAGCCGGGCTCGTCCAGCAGCCGCGCGAGCGCGGGCAGGGACGTGTAGGCGGACGTGCCCAGAAGCTCGTCCGCGAGCGCGCTCACGGTCACCTCGCGGACCGGGCGGCGGCCCTCGAGCACCTCCACCGTGACGCGATCCCCGACCCCCACGGACAGGTTCTGCGCCAGCCGCCTCGACAGCATGACCCCCGCGTCGGGGATCGCCGCCGGCCCCTCCAGCCCGTCCGCCACGCGCCGCAGCTCCCCCCCGGGATCCAGCCCGAGCAGCGCCGTGTGGGCTGCACGCGGCCCTGCCGACATCCTCACCCCCACGGCCCGGTACGGCTCGACGCGCAGCACGCCATCCTGCCGCCGAAGCTCGAGCGCCGCGTCCGCGGGCAGCGGGGCCGTGAACGCGACCGACGCGTCCGACCGGTCCGACAGCCTGAACTGGACGTCGATGAACGCGTCCATCGCGTCCCCGAAGAACATCCCGGTCACGAGGATCGCCACAGCGAACGCGATCCCCAGCGACGACAGCAGCGACCGGACCGGCCTCCGCCCGAGGTTCCGCACGACCATGCGGCCGGCTGGGGACAGCAGCCGACCGATCCCGAGCCGCTCCATCGGCGTGGCGTGGAAGCTCGCGGGCGCGGCCGGCCTCATCGCCTCGGCCGGGGGCAGGCGCACGGCGCGGGCGAGCGCCCCGGCCACGCCGAGGAGCCCCGCAGCCACGGACAGCGCCGCCGCGACCGCCGGGACCCAGGTCTCCAGCTCGTGCTCGAACACGGGCAGGCGATAGAAGATCGTGTACTGCGCGGTCATGGCCCGGCCGAGCCACACGCCGCCCGCGATCCCGAGCGCGGTCCCCGCCAGCACCATGACCAGCACCATCCAGGCGTAGTGCAGCCCGATCGCCCCGTTGCCCCAGCCGAACGCCTTCAGCACGCCGACCTGCTCGCGCTGCGTGGCGACGACGCGCCCGACCAGCACGTTCAGCAGGAAGGCCGCGACGCCGAGGAAGATGGACGGCACCACGATAGCCGTGCCGCGGAGCTGCTTGATCTCGTCCGAGAGGTAGCGTGTGGGCATGTGCCGGTCACGGCCGTACGCGCCGGTCCCGCCGTACGGCGCGAGCACCCGGTCCACGGCCGCGATCACGGCCGGCTCGGACGCCCCCCGGGACAGCCTCAGCGTGATGTCGTCGAACGCGCCGTCCATGTCGGCGGCCGCGGCCAGCCCGTCCCGAGGCATCCAGAACACCCCGAACCGCTTGTCGTCCGGCATGACCGCCCCGGTCCGCGCCTGGAACACGTACTCGGGCGACAGGGCCACGCCGACGATCGTCAGGTCCTGGCGGCGGCCGTGGATCACCGCGCCGACGCGGTCGCCCGGCCGCAGGCGGTGCGCCTTGACGAACGCCTCGCCGGCGACCACCTCCCGCGCACGCCCCGGCTCGGGCAGGCGGCCGGACCGCAGGTGCAGTCGGTTCATCCCCGGCTGCCCCCCCCCGGCCGGAAGCGACACCAGCCGTCCGACCACCGGGTCCGGGAACCCGGTCACCGAGAGCTGGACCTCCGCGACCACGCGTGTCTCGACCTCGGCGACGCCGGGGATGCGCAGGACCTCCTCGGCGACGTCCTCCGGCGCGCGCCGCAGCGAAGCCCACGCGTCGGCGAGCCGGTTCCGGTCGTAGTAGTGGCCGCGCGACACCTGGAGCGACCGGCGCGTGCTGACCGCGCCGACGAAGGTCATGGTCGCGCACGCGACCAGCAGCACGATCGCGAGCGCCTGCCCCCGCATGTGCCAGAGGTCGCGCCAGAGCTTCCTGTGGATCGCCCTCATGCGCGCCGAATCACCACGTCACTTCGTCGGGCCCCATCCGCCGCGCGTTCTCCGCCACCCGCGCGATGCTGCCGTCGTGCATCGTCATGACCCGGTCAGCGAGCCCGCCGATCGCCGCGTTGTGGGTGATGATCGCGGTCGTGGTCCCGAGCTCGCGGTTCACGCGGTCGAGCACCTCCAGCACGACCTTGCCGGTCGACACGTCGAGCGCGCCGGTCGGCTCGTCGCAGAGCAGCAGGTCCGGCCGCTTGGCCACGGCGCGCGCGATCGCCACCCGCTGCTGCTCGCCGCCGGAGAGCTGCGACGGGAAGTGGTCCATCCGGCCGCCGAGCCCGACCAGCCCGAGCGCGTCCTCGGGGGGCAGCGGGTCGCGGGCGATCTCGGTGACGATGGCCACGTTCTCGCGAGCGGTCAGGCTCGGGATCAGGTTGTAGAACTGGAAGACGAACCCGACGCAGTCCCGGCGATAGCGCGTCAGCGACGCGTCGTCGTCGAAGAGCAGCCTCGTTCCGCGGTACTCGAGCGTGCCCTCGGTCGGCCGGTCCAGGCCGCCGAGCAGGTTCAGGAGCGTCGATTTCCCGCTGCCGGACGGCCCGAGGAGGACGACCATCTCCCCGTCGCGGAGGTCGATGTCCACGCCGCGCAGCGCGGCCACCTCCACCTCGCCCATCCTGTAGGTGCGCGTCAACCCGCGGCCCGCGAGCACGGCGGGCGCCGCACCCTTGCCGCCGCTTTCGGAGGGCCCGGGCAGAGGGCTACTCCTTGGTCAGGACGACCGCCCCTTCCAGGCTCGCGCCGGGGCCTTCCACGAAGCGGACGACCTCCGCGAGCGCCCACTCCGGGGTGTCGAGGAACTCGATGGCCACGCCCGCCTGCTCGTCGCCGGCGGTCTCGGGATGGACCACGCGCAGCACTCGCCCCGCGATCCGGATCCGGTGCGACGACTCGGGGAGCAGGAAGGCCACGTCGATGCGCTCGCCCTCCCGGTAGTCCAGCAGCGACTGGAGGAGCATCCCCCCCCTGCTCAGGTTCATGCCGACCGCGCGGCCGTGCTGCCCGCGCACCTCCTCGAGCACGTCGACCACGACGCCCAGCTCGCGCCGAGGCCACCGTCTCCTCTCGCCGCTCCCGTCGCCCACGTCGTCCCCTCCGCCCCACCGGGCCCGATTATCGCCCCTCGCTCCCGAGGAAACAAGCGGGGGTTTGGCGTACAATACGGCGGGTCTGGGAGGAGGGCTCGTACGATGCGAATCGCCCACGCAACCGTCGCAACCGCCTCGTGGATCGCCGCGCTCTCGCTGATCGCAGGCTGCACCACCACCTCCACCCCCCTGGTCGCGGGGGACCTCCCCGGCTCGGACCGGCCGGTCGGCGAGATGCTCCTCGCCGACGGCTCCGCGGACGGCCAGGACGGCTCCGGCGAAGCCCCGGTCCCCGGCGACGCCGGCGATGCCGGCGGGGGGGACGGCGCTGCCGACCCGCAGGGCGACGGGGTCGAGCCCTCGTGCGCGACGGGCGCGGAGTGCGTGTCCGGCGTCTGCGTGCAGGTCCCGGGCGGCGGCAAGCAGTGCGCGATCGCGTGCGTCGAGGCCGCCTGCCCCGAGGGGTGGGAGTGCCGGTCCGTGGTCACCGGCGGCTCGGACGTGTCGCTCGTCTGCCTCCCCCAGGTCGAGCGCCTCTGCCGCCCCTGCGAGTGGGACGAGGACTGCCGGCCCGAAGGCCTTGACACGGGCGACCTGTGCGTCGACCGCGGCGCCGCCGGGAAGTTCTGCGGCACCGACTGCTCCGCCGGGCAGCCGTGCCCGCAGTGGTATTCGTGCCAGGTGGTCGAGCCCGCGGGCGGCGGGCGCGCCGGCGGCGCGAAGCAGTGCGTGCGGCTCGAGGCCGACTGCCCCTGCACCCCGGCGTACGAGCAGGCGGGCTACAAGACCACCTGCTACCGGGAGAACCCGTACGGCCGGTGCCTCGGCGAGCGGCGGTGCTCGGACCAGGGCCTGACCGACTGCGACGCGGCCGAGCCGCTCCAGGAGATCTGCGACGGCCAGGACCAGGACTGCGACGGCCAGACGGACGACGGGATCGAGGCGCCCGAGTGCGTCAAGACGTTCGGCGACAAGGTCTGCAAGGGCCCGAACGTGTGCGAGGGCGGCAAGATGGTCTGCAAGGCGGCAGACCCGGGCACCGAGGTCTGCGACGGCATCGACAACGACTGCAACGGGACGACCGACCCGGAGGGTGCCGAGGGCTGCGTCAAGCACTACCGCGACGCGGACGGGGACGCGTACGGGGTCCAGGGCGACTGGCGGTGCCTGTGCAAGGCGGACGGCCAGCACGCCGCGCTGGTGCCGGGCGACTGCGACGACGCGGAGGCCGCCGTGAACCCGGCCGCGGCCGAGTCCTGCAACCTGCGCGACGACGATTGCGACGGCGAGACGGACGAGCCGGACGCGAGCGGGTGCACCGAGTTCTTCCGGGACCACGACGGCGACGGGTACGGCGTGACCGGCGACCAGAAGTGCCTCTGCGCCCCGATGGGCGAGTACCAGGCCGCCCAGACCGGCGATTGCGACGACTACAACGCCGCGATCCACAAGGGCCTTTCGGAGTACTGCAACGGCGCGGACGACGATTGCAACGGGGTGACCGACGACGCGGCGCTCGACTGCACCCTGTACTACTACGACAACGACAACGACGGGTGGGGCGTGGCCTCGAACGCGAAGTGCCTGTGCGGGCCCGAGGGCAAGTACACGGCCTCGAACGCGGGCGACTGCGAGGACAACAACCCGGCCGTGTCCGGCGGCCAGCCCGAGGTGTGCGACGGCACGGACAACGACTGCAACGGCGAGACGGACGACAACGCCACGGACTGCAAGACCTTCTGGGCGGACAAGGACGCGGACGGTTGGGGGGACGACCATGACACGGCGTGCCTCTGCAAGCCGAAGCCCCCGTATATCGTCTCGAAGTACGGCGACTGCAACGACGGCGACAAGACCGTGAACCCCGCCGCGGCCGAGAAGTGCAACCAGGTCGACGACAACTGCAACGGCACGCAGGACGAGGGCGCGGGCGGCGTCGGGTGCCAGAACTGGTTCTACGACGGCGACCAGGACGGGTACGCGGTGACCGGGAACATGAAGTGCCTCTGCCAGCCCGACTGGGAATCGAAGTACACGACCAAGCAGACGGGCGACTGCAAGGACTCGGACGCCACGGTCTATCCGGGCGCGCCGGAGCGCTGCGACGGCCAGGACAACAACTGCAACACCACCTCCGACGAGGGCGAGGACGGGCCGAACTGCCGCACGTTCTACTACGACGGCGACTCCGACGGGTGGGGCAACGACGCGAACGTGAAGTGCTACTGCAAGGGCACGGGCAAGTACACGACCGAGAAGGGCGGCGACTGCAACGACTCGTCCGCGAGCATCAAGCCGGGCGCGTCCGAGGTCTGCAACAACCAGGACGACAACTGCTCGGGCGAGCCCGACGAGACGTTCCCGTGCAGGACCGGCCAGTCGCAGCAGGAGGAGTGCACCAAGTGCGGCACCCACAGCCGGTCGTGCGCGAACTGCAACTGGGGGCCGTGGGGCACGTGCCTGAACCAGGGTGCGTGCGAGAAGTACTCGACCGCGGCCTGCACGGACGGGTGCGGGACGCGGACGTGCTCGTCCTCGTGCGACTGGGGGTCGTGCGCGTTCACCAAGGATCCGTACGAGCCGAACGACACGTGGAACACCGCGGAGGGCCTGGGGACCCTCAAGGACGGCGCGACGACGAAGACCGTCTCGAACGCGACGTTCCACTCGAACGGCGACTACGACCGCTTCTACGTCAACGTCGAGGAGAGCGGGAGCCTCGTGGACTGGACCATGACCCTCTCCGCGACGCTCTCCGGCGTGTCCGGGTCGCACACGATGTGCCTGTACTACGACCGCGAGTGCGACGGCGGCGTGGACCACACGAAGTGCGGGACCCAGTCCGGCTCGCTGACCGTCAAGACCGACGACCTCGACCCGAACTGGGGCGAGAACAACGACGGCTGCATCGACATCGAGCTGTACGGCGCCTGGTCCTGCTCGAAGTACACGCTCCAGCTCACCCTGGACCCGTAGCTGCGGGGGTCGCGATGCGCACGGCCCGCGTCCTGCTCGTGCCGGTGCTCCTCGCCGCGGAGTGCGGCGGGGGGGCAGCCCCCTGATCGCCCCCGAACGCGTCCGCCGGCCACGACATCCCCATGGTGATCGGCGACGCCCTGGTCGATCACGGCCCGCCGCCGCCGGAATGCCTGGACGGGCTCCACTGCTGGGTCGGCGGCAGGTGCTTCGCGGACGGCGAGTCCGACGATGGCCTGCCCTGCCACGCGTGCGTGCCGCCGGTCGCGACCGACCGCCTCGTTCCCCACGACGGCCTCGCGTGCGACGACGGCGACCCGTGCACGCTCGGGGACAGGTGCAAGGCGGGCGCGTGCGTGCCGGGGCTCGCGGGCTGCGACGACCAGAACCCGTGCACCGACGACGCGTGCACCGGCGGGAAATGCGTCCACGCCCCGCTCGACGACGCCCCGTGCGACGACGGCAGCGCCTGCACCACCGGCGACGTGTGCCACGCGGGCGCCTGCGTCGGCGCGGCCGTGAACTGCGCCCCGGACCTCAACCCGTGCACGGACGACGGGTGCGACCCGGCGGCCGGGTGCGTGCACCCGCCGAATGACGACCCGTGCGACGACGGGAACGCCTGCACCGCCGGCGAACGCTGCCAGGACGGCGAGTGCCGCGGCGGCGGGCTCCCCCCCGAGTGCGACGACCACGACCCGTGCACGGACGACGGCTGCGTGCCGGCCTCGGGCTGCACGAACATCCCGAACACCGCCCCGTGCGACGACGGGGACCCCTGCACGGTCGGCGACCGCTGCCGCAACCTCGAATGCGAGCCCGGGACAGACGCGCTCGCGTGCGACGACGGCAACCCCTGCACCGACGACTCGTGTACGCCCGGGGTGGGCTGCGCCACCTCGGACAACGGGATGCCGTGCGACGACGGCGACCCGTGCTTCGAGTACGACACCTGCGCCGGGGGCGCCTGCCGGGCCGGGCCGGTCGAGCTGTCCTGCGAGGACTTCGACCCGTGCACGACCGACGCGTGCGTCCCGAACGTCGGCTGCGGCCACGCCGACGCGTCCTGCGACGACGGCGAGGCGTGCACCAAGGACTGGTGCGAGCCGTGGCTCGGCTGCATGCACGAGGCCGACCCGGCCGCGGGGTGCGGTCCGACGATCCGGCTCGACAAGCCCCCCCGCGGCGCCACGCTGAAGGGCGACCCGAACGTGAAGGTGGCGGGCCACGCGACGCAGGGGAGCGATGCGTGGCCGATCGCGAGCGTGACGGTCAACGACCTCGCCGCCTCGCTCGAGACGGACGGCGACTTCTCGGTGCCGGTCTACTCGTCGCAGGGCATCAACCCCCTGCTCGCGATCGCGACCGACGACGGCGGCCAGACCGCGCAGGCGTCGCGGTCGTACGCGTTCTCCACGAAGTGGTACGCGATCGACGCGGCGAAGCCGTCGCAGTCGATGGTGGCCGACGGCGCGAACGTGTTCCTGGCGGCCGAGACGTGGGACTCGAACGGTATGCACGTGGACGTGGCGTCCCTGGTCGAGGCGTACGTCAACGCCATGGACTTCAACACGCTGTTCAAGAACCCCGTGACCTCGGGGTCCTACGCGGGGTGCAGCTACCAGGTCAACGTCACGAACGTGAAGCACGGGCAGATCGACGTGGCGCTCCGGCCGGTGGCGGGCGGGCTCGACCTCGACGTGGTCATGTACGACTTCTCCGCGGACATCGCGGTCCCGATGGGCGGAATCTGCCCGGACGTGAGCGGCACCGCGTCCGCCCCGATGATCGAGGTCAAGGCCACGATCAAGGTGTCCGTGTCCGCGGGCAAGCCGGTCGTCCAGATCCAGAACGCGGACGTCCGGATCGTGCCCCAGGTCGAGGTCGTCGTGGACGGGATCTGGGGCTTCCTGTTCAACTGGCTGGTGGACTGGTTCCAGGACACGCTCACCGGCTACATCGAGGACGCGATCGAGGCGCAGATGGGCGCGCCGATCGAGGGTGCCATCGCGGACCTGCTTGCCGGGTTCGCGCTCGACCAGGCCGTGACCGTGCCCGCGTTCCTGCCGGGCGCGACGCCGGTCACGCTGGCGTTCAAGACGAAGCTGTCCTCGATCACCTTCACGGACGCCGGGTCGGTGATCGGGCTCGCCGCGACCGTGGTCGCGCCGAAGAAGACGACGCACGCCGTGCTCGGGTCGATCGGGCGGGCGGGCTGCCTGTCGGGCTGGGAGGAGCCCCTGTACTTCCCGGCCTACGGCGCCGCGGAGATGGGCCTGCACGACGACGTCCTGAACCAGGTCGCGTACGCGATGTGGTGGGGCGGCGGGCTGAAGTTCCCGGTCGATCCGTCGCTCATCCCCCAGGACCTGTCCGAGTACGGCGTCGCGGACCTGAAGGCGGACGTGGACTTCCTGCTCCCGCCGATCGTGACGTCGTGCAACTGGTCGGAACAATTGCAGGTCCAGGTGGGCGAGGTCGGGGTCCACGCGACGTTCGACATGTTCGGGTCGCCGTCCGAGATCCTGATGTACGCGACCGTGATCGCGCCCGCCTACCTGTACGCGTCGGGCGATCAGATCGGGTTCGCGCTCGACGTCCCGACCGTGGTCCGGATGGACGTGGCGAGCGCGTCGGGCGGCCTGGAAGGCGGCGCAGACAAGATCACCGGCATGATCGAGGACCAGATCCTCCCCGTGCTGATGGACGCGATCCGGGATGGTGCGTTCGTCAGCTTCCCGATCCCGTCGGTCGATCTCGGCAAGATCCACCCCGCGTTCGCGGGCCGGAAGCTGACCCCCGCGGTGCAGCAGGTGATGCGGTCGTTCGGGTACACCGTCCTGTCCGGGAGCGTGAACTGATGTGCATGCCCTGCCCCCCCCCGCTCCTCTCTCTGCTCGTCCTCGCCGCCTGCGCCGACGCCGGCGCCACCCTCGCCCTCGCCGACCCCGGTCCTCCCCCCGAGGACGTCCCGGTCTACCCGGCGGACCTCCCCCCCGAATCCGCCCCCACCTGCGCCACGGGCTGCGACGACGGCCGCGTCTGCACCCTGGACGAGTGCCGGGACGGCGCCTGCGCCTTCTCGATCGCCCCGGACGCGTGCCTGATCGCCGGCCTTTGCCGCGCCGCGGACGAGGCCGACCCGGACGACGCCTGCATGCGCTGCGTGCCCGCCGCGTCCGCGACCGCCTGGACCCCCGCCCCCGACGGAACGGCGTGCGTGCCCGCGGGCCTGTCCCCCGGCCCGTGCGAGGTCGCGGCCGGGGCGTGCGAGGGCGGCGCGTGCGCGGGCGGCGGGATCGCGGCGAAGCCGTGCGACGACGGCAACGCCTGCACGCCCGACTCGTGCGACCCGGACACCGGCCTGTGCGCCCACGGCAAGGACGACTGCGACGACGGCAACCCGTGCACGACCGACACCTGCGAGCCGACCGGCCCGGGCTGCCGCCACACGCCCGCGGTGGGCGCGCCGTGCGGCGACCACGACGCGTGCACGATCGAGGACGCCTGCACCGCGGCGGCGAAGTGCGTCGGGATGGCGACCAACTGCGACGACGGCAACAGTTGCACGAAGGACGGCTGCGACGACGCGAGCGGCTGCTTCCACGAGATCGACCCGGACGCGCCCTGCTGCGACGGCGGCGTGTCGTGGTGCGACGACGGGAGCCCCTGCACCACGGACGGCTGCGACCCCGTGACGTTCGAGTGCACCCACGACGCGAACGCGGCCGCGTGCGACGACGCGGACGCCTGCACGGTCAACGACAGTTGCGACGCCGGCGGCAAGTGCAAGGGCGTTGCCAAGGCGTGCAGCGACGGGAACTCGTGTACCACGGACCTCTGCACGGCGGGCGAGTGCAAGAACGTCCCCGTGCCGAGCGGGCCGTGCGACGACGGCCTCGGGTGCTCGACGGGCGACCACTGCGTCGCGGGCGCCTGCGTCGCGGACACGTCGGGCTGCGGCTGCGACCCGGACTTCGGTGACGTGGCGAACAAGCTCGTCAAGATGTGGATCGAGGGCAAGGGCCACCCGGGGAACGGGCTCGACGTGGACGGCAACCCCGCGACCTGCATGCCCGAATCCGACTGCTCCGCCGGGATCGACAACTCGCTCGGGCCGCTCGGATCGTTCGGCGGCGACTCCCTCCAGGTCGGACTCGACCAGGGCCGCACCATCCTGGTCTACGAGCACCGCGGCCTGAAGACCGACGGCACTCCCTACACGCTCGCCATGTACGCGGGCAAGCTCGCGCCGTCGAGCCCCGGGTGCGACTGGCAGCACGACACCTGCGACTACCTCGTGAACCACGACAACCTGACGCTCGACTGCAAGCCCGTCGCGGCGATCCACAACGCCCGCATCGTCGGCGACAAGCTGACCGCGGGCGGTCCGGGCGCGACCGTGCCGTTCGACATGCCCCTCTTCGGCGGCGTGACCCTGCACGTGGACATGCTGAGCCCCCGCATCGAGGCGACCGTGGTCCTGTCCGGCGGCAAGGTCGTCTCCATGAGCGGCATCCTGGGCGGCGGCGTGCCCCTGTCCCAGTTGAAGCAGGGCCTGCTCGACACCCCGCCGCAGTTCTGGCCGCCCGAGCTGCCCCCCCCCGAGGACGTGGTCGGGATGGTCGATATCCTGGTCAAGCCCGACATCGACGGCAACGGAGACGGCAAGCCCGAATCCGCGTCGATCGGGGTCCACTTCGAGGCGATCGGCGCGAACCTCGTCGGGGTGTTCTGACCCGGGGGCGCCGGTCTCCCGACCGCCCGCCTTCGGACCACCTTCGGACCCTTGATCGTTCCCCTGCTTCCAACTCGCACAAGTGGCACCACCACTTCTTCTACGCGCTCGCCGGAAACGAGAACCTCCGGATCAACGGTGCCGCCGTACGGTAGCCGTTCAAGGCAAGCCCCCGCCCTGCGATCGACCGAACCCATGCTGCACTCCCCGCGTTCCTGCTACACTCCGGGAACGGGGGAGCGGTCCGGGCTCCCGGAGCCGCCCCGCCTTGAGTGAGGGAGCGGCCATGGCCAGTGCGAAGCCGGTCGTGTACGTCGAAACCACCGTGATCAGCTACCTGACCGCGCGTCGAAACCGCGACTTGATCGTCGCCGCCCACCAGGAGGTGACGAGGGAATGGTGGGACCAACGTCGCGACTCGTTCCGGCTGATCGCCTCGCAGCTCGTGCTGGCCGAGGCATCGGCGGGCGACCCGACGCCGGCGCAACGCCGGTTGAGTTGCTGGAAGCGATCGAACTGGTCGAGGCCACTCCCGATGCGCTCGGCCTGGCCCGGAGGCTTGTCGCGAGTGGGGCGATTCCCGCCTCGGCGCCCGAGGACGCCCTTCACGTCGCGCTCGCTGCCACGAACGGAGCTGCCTACCTCCTGACGTGGAACTGCAAGCACATTGCAAACGCCGCAATCCGTAATAAGATTGAGCAGGAGTGCGAACGAGCGGGGCTGGCGCCGCCGGTCCTTTGCACCCCGCTCGAATTGTTGGAGGAGCCGAGCGATGTGGCATGACCCCATCGTTTCTGAGGTCAGGTCGGTTCGCGACGCGCACGCACGCCTTCACCAGTACGACCTGGACCGCATCTTCAGGGACCTCAAGGAGCAGGAGAAGCGCAGCGGGCGCAAGTACGTACGCCTGCCTTCCCGTCGGCTGCCATCGCGGCCTCGGAAGTCGCGGGTTGGCTGATTCCCGGCCCCTCCCGCAACCGGCTCTGGCGTTCACGTAGCCCCCCGAAGACGCGCGTTGGTTCAACCCCTGCGTGAAGCTGTCAAACCCTTGCCGTCACGGCAGTTGAGAGGGTCAGCGAGAACGAGGCGCCAAGGCGAGCGGAGGCGGATCGGGATGCCGGCCGTCCCCCTTGCGTCCGCAGGCCGCAAGGGGGGCCCAGAAGGCCGGTGCCCGAGACACCCCGCGTAGCCGGCGATCGATATTCTCGCTGACCCTGTGAGAGGCGCCTCGCGCCCCGGCGCGTCGCCGGGTGCGTCGGCCTCGCCGCCGCGGTCCGCGACGACGTCCAGGCCCCCCGGGCCGGCCGCGTCCGAACACGCCAGGATCGCCGCCGGGAACGCCATCGCGCCGCTGACTCGTTCCAGGCTCACTTCCACCACGCGACGAACCAGCGGCGGGACGCGACGAAGAGCTGCCCCGGCCCGGCCCCGAAGTCGAGGTTGGCCTGGGTGTAGCGGCCGACGTACGACCCCTCGCACTCGCCGCACGAAGGGATCGGGAAGCGCTCCAGCAGCGACGCGTCCACGACCAGGTCGCCGTCGTCCGAGGCGTCGCACCAGATCGTGGTCAGGCTCGGCGACCCGTGCCACCCGGTCTGGATCAGGGCGTACACGCGCGTCCCGGACGCGGGGCCGCCGGGCGGCGGGTCCCAGCGGATCACGCCGTCCTTGTGCTTGCCGTCCTGGCCGGGCCTGACGTCGAACCCGGTCATGTCCGGGTGGAAGTCCGCCACGCCCCGCGCCGCGAGGTCGAACGCCGGGGTCGCGCCGCCCTCGGACGAAGCCCGCACCTCCGCGCCCGCCGCGAACAGGTCCGCCGGGGCCTCGTACACCGCCGCATACCGGCCCGTGGCGTCGGGCGAGAGCCGGATCGCGGCAGCGAGCCCCGATATCGTGATCCGGCCGGCCGGGGCCGGGGCCGGGTACGGCACGCACTGCTTGCCGACGCACGCCTCCTCGCCCCACTCGCACATCGGGTCGCACTCCCACCGGTTCATCAGGTCGCCGACCAGCAGGACGCAGTCGCCCACGCGGTCCACCTCGACCTGCGTGGACGGGAGCGGCCCGCTGCGCAACTCCGCCTCGACCCGCGAGTACGACGGCTTCCCCGTCTCGTCCGTCTCCTCCGTCACCCGGACCCACCCCGCCAGCGCCGTCGGCAGCGGCGATCCCCCGGGCACCCCGGTCGGGAGATCGGGCGTCGCCTCGGAGGTCGCGTCCGGCGCGGTCTCCGTCCACGCGTCCGGGGCAGGATCGGGAAGCGCGTCCGACGCGACGTCCGCACCGACGTCGCCCCCCGGCACGTCCGCGGCCCTTCCGTCCGCCCCTTCCGTGCATCCGAGCAGGGCCACGAACGCCGGAAGGAACCACGCTCTCATCCCGCGCCTCCGCGACCGACACCCGGATTGTACCAGCGCACCGCCGCGAATACCCGTCCCGCCGGCGCGTCGATCCCTTCGGCTCACGTGCCGGAGGCCCCATGCGCACGGCGACGCTGCTCCTCGCCCTGGTCCTCGCTCCGTCCGCTGCCCGCGCCGACGCCCTGCTCCGGCCCGGCGACTGGGTCCTGCGGGGCGACCTCAAGGTCGTGTCCGTCACGCCGTCCAACCCGGCGGGCAAGGACCGGTTCCGGACGCGGATCGACGCGCGCCTCGAAACCGCCGGCGGCCGGACGTGGATGGACATGAGGCCCTACCGCTCGGCCGAGCACTGCCGGTTCGAGGTCGTCGCCCGCCCGGACGCCCCGGAGCTGTCGGTTCGCGAGCCGTGCGCCTTCCGCGCGCTGGGGTCGCCCGGCACGCTCCGCGTCGTGCGGAGCCGCGTCGTGCAGTCCGGCGATCGCCTCCGGGTGGACGCGACGCTGGCGGTACGCTGGCTGGCGTGGACCGCGACGCTGGACGTCTCGGTGGCCGGCCGCCGCAATCCGCCCCCCCGCTGATCCGCACTACGTGCTAGACTCCTGCCAGATGGAGCGGACAGACTTGCCTGGCGACGACGCGAAGGCGCTGCTGAACAGGATGCTCCTGCTCGGGAGCGGTGCGCTCGCGCTCTACCTCGTCGTGTTCCTCTCCATCGGGTTGGTTGCCCCGTCCGCTCTCGTCGCCGTCTTCCTCGCCGAGATGGTCGCGGCGCAGATCATGCTGCGGCTCGACCTCCTCCAGGTGTCGGCCCTCGTGTCGATCCAGATCGTCGCGGGGTTCCTGGTTGCGTCCTCGCTCACCGCGATGATGGGGGGGCCGTTGCCGTCCGGCGGCATGATCGTCTGGTACCTGATCAGCCCGATGGCCGCGATGGTGTTCCTCGGGCCCTTGTGGCGCCTGGTCGTGTACGCGGTCTCGATCGCGCTGGCCCTGGCCTGGATTGTCGTTGACGTCGGCACGCCGCTCGCGCCCGTCCCGCAGCAGTTCCGGGAAGCGGTCGCCGCGCTGAACCTGCTGACTGCGGGAACCGTGGTCATCGGCACGGTACACTTCTTCGCGAACCTCGTGCGTCGCCAGGAACGCACATCCGCGCGCGCCGAGGCTCGCTACCGGACCACGCTGGACAACCTCCAGGTCGCCGTCGCGGTCAAGGACGCGGAGGGGCGCTACGTCATGGTCAACCGCTGGTTCGAGCAGATCGCCGGGATCCCGGCGAGCCGCGCGGTCGGCAGCACGGACGCGCGGATGTTCGAGCCGGAGGTCGCCCAGGAGCTGGCGGAGAAGGAACGCAACGCGGTCCTCGAGGGGCGGCCGGTCGAGACCGACGAGGTGCTGGCGATCGCGGGCGCCCGGCGCGACCTCGTGTCGGTGCGCTTCCCCCTGCACGACGACCCCTCGCGGCCGCCCGGGATCTGCTGGATCGCGACCGACGTCACCGTCCGCAAGCGACTGCAGGACGAGGCGATGCGCGCCCAGAAGCTCGACTCGCTCGGCACGCTCGCGGGCGGGATCGCGCACGACTTCAACAACATCCTGATGGCCTGCCTGGGGAACGTGTCGCTCGCCCGCGAGCTGCTCCCGCCGGACTCCCCGGCCGGCGACCGGCTCGGCGAGGCGGAGCAGGCGATCCAGCGGGCCTCGGGGCTGACGGTCCAGCTCCTGGCGCTGACGCGCAGCGGGGCGCCGCTCAGGAAGCCCGTCCGCATCGGATCGTCCGTACAGGACGCGGCCCTGGTCGCGCTCCAGGGCACCGGGACCGCGTGCCGCTTCGACGTCCCGGACTCCCTGCCCGCGGTCCACTGCGACCTCGACCAGATCGGGCAGGTGGTCCAGAACCTCGCCCTGAACGCGGCCCAGGCGATGCAGCCCGGGGGCGCCGTCACGATCCGGTGCGACGTCGCGGACGCGCCGCGGGGCATCGCCGGCCTGAGGCAGGGCCGCGCGTACGTCCGCATCCGCGTCGAGGACACCGGCACCGGCATCAACGGCCTGATCCTGCCGAGGATCTTCGACCCGTACTTCACGACGAGGCCGTCCGGCAGGGGCCTCGGACTGGCCGCCAGCCACGCGATCGTCCGCGGCCACGACGGGGCGATCCGGGTCGAGACCGAGGTCGGGCGCGGCAGCGCCTTCACGATCTGGCTGCCGGTCTGGGAGGGGCCGATCCCGGGGACGCGGGACCTGCCGCGCACCCCGTCGGAGCGGGGCCGCGTCCTCGTCATGGACGACGAGCCCGCGGTCCTCGGGGTGCTCGCGCGCATGCTCAAGGCCCGCGGATGGGCGCCCGTCGAGACCGCGGACGGCGCGGCCGCGGTCGAGCGGCACGCCGCGGGCATCGACGAAGGGACGCGGTTCGCGGCCATCGTGCTGGACCTGACCGTCAAGGGAGGCATGGGCGGGGCCGAGGCGGCCCGGCTGATCCTCAAGCGGGAGCCCCGCGCGCGCATCATCGCCGCGACCGGCTACGTCTCCGACCCGGTCCTGTCCGACCCCCGCCGGTACGGCTTCCGGGGCGTCCTGATGAAGCCTTTCGACGCCGACGAACTGGACGCGGCGCTCGTCACGCTCTCCGCGCCGTCGCCACGCCTCACGCCGGACCGCGGAGCCGCGCAGGGGGACGCCGGGGCTGCCGCCGAAACGGTCGCCGATTCCTGAGATCCGGCCTGCACGGCAGGCGGTCCCGAACGACACCCGTCGAGACGCGCACCCCACCTTCCCGACCCGGCAGGCCCCAGGGGCATCGATCGGAGGGGGGCGCGGCTCGCCCCCCTGCCCGCCGCCCCGCGTTGCGGGGCGCGGGCCACCCCCCTTGCGCGACCGCTCTGCGGTCGCCGAGCGCGC
>Ga0194127_10002900_pt1 | contig 22634 bp, 16 predicted proteins | sample TA2KigC100mmetaG_FD_148624 | JGI IMG/M metagenome (GOLD analysis project Ga0194127, IMG submission 148624) | Freshwater microbial communities from Lake Tanganyika, Tanzania - TA2015036 Kigoma Deep Cast 100m | ecosystem: Environmental > Aquatic > Freshwater > Lake | place: Tanzania: Lake...
TCCGTAGAGCGGCGCGCGATTGGGCAGTCGACACGGGCCGCGCGTGACGCGCGGCCCGTGTTGCGCTGCCGCACCTGGGCGCGCGCTAATACCCCCGCGTGAACGCTCTTGTCACCGACTCGCGCTGGGAAGACCGCGCGCGCCGAAACGTCTGTTTGAGAGCGATTCTCGCCTCCTCTTGCCACCCGGCCTCGCGCGTCGCATGCTTTGCCCGGTTTATCCGCGCGGAGCCGCCACGGCGCCGCCACTCTGTACCCTTTCTGGTGGACCTTCATGAACATCCGTAGAGTGCTGTTCTGCCTCGCGAGCATCGGCTGGGCAGTGGCCGCGCCCGGCGAGCTTGGCGCACAAGGAACCCAGGGAACGATTACCGGACGCGTGACGGAGGTGGGGACCAACCAGCCCGTTCCCTCCGCGCAGGTCACGGTACTCGGCTCTCCCGCCGCCGCGCTCACCAACGCCGACGGCCAGTTCACCATTCGCGGCGTGCTTGCCGGCACCGTGACGGTGCGCACGCTGCGCATCGGCTACGCGGAGTCACGGCAGCAGGCCGAGGTGCGCGCCGGCCAGAGCGTGACGGTGAACTTCGTGATCAACCCGGTGCCCGCGTCGCTGAGCGCCGTCGTCACCACCGCCACCGGCGACCAACGGCGCGTCGAGGTGGGCAACGCCATCGCGCAGGTCTCCGCGGCGGATCTGACGAAGACGCTCGCGATCACGAGCGTCGGCGACCTGCTCGGCAACCGCGCCGCGGGCGTGGCGGTCTTCGGTGCCACGCAGCCCGGCGCCGGCATCCGCATCCGCATTCGCGGCACCAGCTCGATGTCGCTGTCCAACAACCCGATCTACTTCATTGACGGCATCCGCGTGGAAGGGACCACGGGGTCCTCGACGGTGAGCGTCGGCGGCACCCTCCCCAGCCGCGTGGGCGACCTCAATCCGGAAGAGATCGAGAACATCGAGATCGTGCGCGGCCCGTCGGCGGCCACGCTCTACGGCACCGACGCGGCCAACGGCGTGATCGTCATCACGACCAAGAAGGGCGTCGCCGGCAAGCCGCAGTGGACGTACTACACCGAGCAGACGGCGGTGCAGGACTACAATGACTATCCGACGGCCTACACGGGCTGGCGCACGGGCACGACGAGCACGACCAACACGACGAAGTCGAACGCCAACGCTGTCTTCTGCATGCTGAGCGCGGTCTCGGCCGGCACCTGCGTGCAGGACAGCCTCACGGCGTTCGACATGACGTCGGACAAGGACGCGACGCCGTTCGGCACGGGCTACCGCTACCAGCACGGCCTGCAGGTGCGCGGCGGGTCGGACCTGATCCGATACTTCCTGCACGCCGAAGTCGAGAATGAGGACGGCGTCACCAAGGTGCCGGAGTTCGAGAAGCGCTACATGGCCGCGCGGGCGCTCGGCCTCTCGGCGCGCCAGACAAATCCCGGTGGCGTCAGCAAGATCACGACGCGCGCCAACTTGAACATCGCGCTGTCGCCGCAGGCCGACCTCGCGGTGAACGCCGGCTACATCTCGCAGGAGATCAAGCTGCCGCGCAGTGACGACAGCGGCACGCCGGGCATCGCCGCGAACATCTTTGGCGGCCCGGGCATGAAGTACAACACCAACGCCGCCGGCGACACGCTCTACGGCTGGCGCGAGTTCACGCCGCGCGTGATCTACCAGGCGGAGACCACGCAGCAGATCGAGCGTTTCATCACCTCGATGTCCGCCAACTACCGCCCCTTCGCCTGGGTCGCGCTGCGCGCGAATGCCGGCGTCGACTTCATTGGGCGCACCGACAAGCAGCTCTGCCGCTTCTCGAACTGCCCCAGCATCACCGACAAGCTCGGCTTCAAGATTGACAATCGCACGAACTTCTTCACCTACACGGTGGATGGCAGCGCCACGGCGACGCGCACGCTGAGCCCGACGGTGGAATCCAAGACGACGGCCGGCGTGCAGTTCTACCGCAACACGTTCGACCGCAACGGCGTGACCGGGCTGAACCTGCCGCCGGGTGCGGTGCAGATCACGGCCGCCTCGACGATCCAGGGTGACGAGTCCACGTCCGAAAGCCGCACGCTCGGCGCCTACATCGAGGAGGGCATCGCCTGGCGCGACAAGCTGTTCGTGACCGGCGCGATCCGCTCCGACCGCAACAGCGCCTTCGGCGCCAACTTCAAGACGGTCTTCTATCCGAAACTGTCCGTCTCGTGGGTGGTGTCGGACGAGAGCTTCTTCCCGAAGTATGGCTGGGTGAACCAGATCCGACTGCGCACGGCCAGCGGCGCCGCCGGCGTGCAGCCCGGCACCACCGACGCCGTGCCGTACTACTCGGCGAGCACGTACCGTGGCGAGAGCGGCGACCTGCCGGCCGTCGTCTACACCACGCTGGGCAACCGCAATCTCAAGCCTGAACGCTCCACGGAGATCGAGTTCGGCATTGACGGGACGTTCTGGGACAACCGCATCGTGTCTGAGTTCACGTATTACAGCAAGCTGTCGTCGGACGCGCTCGTGAGCCGCATCCTGCCGCCATCGCTGGGCACGGGCGCCACGGCACGCCTGGAGAACGTCGGCAAGGTCAAGAACGCCGGCCTCGAGGCGTATGTGCGCATCGACGCGATCAAGCGCGACGCCTTTGGCTGGGATGTGACGCTCAACGGCTCGTCCAACCAGAACAAGCTGGTCAGCCTCAACGGCCTGCCCAACATCGTCATCTCCTCGACGCTGCAGCACCGCGAGGGTTATCCGCTCAACGGCTGGTGGTCGCGCAGGCTGACAAGCTTCCAGGACAAGAACGGCAACGGCATCATCACCTACAATGCCGACCCGGCGATCAGCGAGATCAGCGTCACCGACACCGCCGTCTTCCTCGGCAACCCGCTGCCAAAGTACGAACTGGTGATGACGAACGGCGTCGAATTCTGGAAGCGCCGCATCCGCGTCTCCGCCCAGCTGGACTACAAGGGCGGTTTCAAGATCTACAACAACACCGAGCGCATTCGCTGCGCGAGCCGCAACAACTGCCGGGCCCTCTTTGACAAGACGGCGCCGCTCGACGAGCAGGCCCGCGTCATCATGGTGCGCGAGCACCCGAGTCGCTCGGTGGCCGGCTTCATCGAGGATGGCGATTTCATCCGCTTCCGCGAGCTGTCGGTGAACGCCAACCTGCCGAACGACTGGGCGCGCACCCTGCGCGCACGCAGCGTCACGGCGACGGCCGCCGTGCGCAATCTCGGCGTCGTCTGGACCAAGTACGGCGGCCTCGATCCTGAGGCGTTCGGCACCACGGGCGACGCCCCGTCGTCGTTCCAGGCCTTCGGCCCGCCGACGTACTTCACGTTCCGCTTCACCCTCGGCTTCTAAACGGAGAGCGCCAGAATGTACGTGACATCCTTGCTTAGCGCGCTCCGGTCCCGCCTGCCGCGTCCTGCGGCGCGGACCCTGGCGCCCGTCATCGCCGCGCTCGTGCTGGCGGCGTGCAATCCCACCGACGTGCTCGAGGTCACCGACCCCGACATCGTCAACCCGAGCGACGTGACCTCGGCGGCCGGCGCGGATGCCGTTCGCCTCGGCGCGCTCGCCCGGTTCAACTCCGCGACGAGCGGTGACGAGAGCTTTCTCCAACTCGGCGGCCTCCTGACCGACGAATGGAACAATGGCGACTCGTTCATCGCCCGTCAGGAAATCGACCAGCGCGTGATCACGCGCGAGAACACGTTCCTGCTCTCGGCGGTCCGCATCATGTCGCGCGCCCGCCTGTCGGCTGAGCAGGCCATTGACCTTCTCCGGAAGTACAGTCCGACGGCGCCCGCATGGCACGCCGCCGAGATGTACCTCGTGCAGGCGTACCTCGAGAACATCGCCGCCGAGCACCTGTGCAGCGGCATCGTCTTCTCGACGGTGAAGGATGGCGCGGAGATCTACGGCGCGCCGATGACGACCGCGCAGGTGCTGGCGCGGGCGCTCGCCCACGCCGACTCCGGCCTCGCCCTGATCACCGGGACCACCACCAATGACGTGCGCGTCAAGTCGGCGCTGCAGGTCACAAAGGGCCGGATCCTGCTCAACCAGAACAATGCGGCGGCGGCGGGCACGGCGGTGGCCGGCGTGGCCACGTCGTTCCAGTACCTGCAGTACCACGCGCAGACGGCGACCAGCAACACGTACTGGACGCTCGCCAACATCGCCGGACGCTACAGCGTGTCGACGAACGAAGGCATCAACGGCATGAACTTCGCCACGGCCAACGATCCGCGCGTGCCCACCTGCCAGGGGAACGACGCCGTGTGCAAGACGATCGGCGCCACCCGGGCCAACCGCGACGACCTCAGCACGCCGTTCTGGGTGCAGCGCATCTGGCCGGCGCGCGAGTCGTCGGTGGCGATCCTCTCGGGCAAGGAAGCGCGGCTCATCGAGGCCGAGGCGCAGTTGGCCGCCGGCAACACGGCGGGCTCGCTGGCCACGCTCAACGCGCTCCGCGCGTCGGTGACGGGGCTCACGCCGCTGGCCGACGCCGGGACGACCGCCGCGCGCGTGGACCAGCTATATCGCGAGCGCGCCTTCACCCTGTTTGGCCTCGGCACGCGCACGGGCGATATGCGCCGACTGATCCGGCAGTATGGGCGGACGGCGACTTCGGTCTTCCCGACCGGCTCGTGGCACAAGGGCGGTAACTATGGATCGGACGTGAACTTCCCGATTCCTTTTGCCGAGACGAACAACCCCACCTCGGGCGCGGGCGTCTGCATCGACCGGAATCCGTAGCGTTCGAGTCGTAGCACAGCTGGGGCAAGCGGCCGGCGGGCAATGCTCGCCGGCCGTCTGCCGTTTCCGCCGTTCCTTCCCTTCCCCGTGACAGCGTTGCCTCACCGCCGTATCTTCCTCCCGCCCCCCGACCACGCCACGCCGCCGTGAGGATTCATCAATGGCCGTGATCGGAATGGACTTGGGTGGAACGAAGCTCGCCGGGGCCGTCTTCGATGCCAGCGGCGCGGTGATCGCCGAGGACACGACGCTGCTCGAGCACCGTACGGGCAGCGATGTGGGCACCTTGGTGGTCGCGGCCCTCAATCGATTGATGGCGCAGGTGCCCGACGTGCAGGCGATCGGCATCGCGGTGCCGGGCATCGCGAATACGAAGAGCGGACACGTCTGGGCGCCGAACATCCCGGGGTGGGAGGACTATCCCCTGCGCGAGGAAGTCCGGGCGGCCCTCTCGTATGAGGACGTGCCAGTGCTCATCGAGGCGGATCGCGCCTGCGCCATCATGGGCGAAGCGTGGCATGGCGCGGCGCGCGGTTGCCGCAATGCGGTCTTCCTCACCGTGGGCACGGGCATCGGCGCCGGGATCATGGTGGACGGCCGCGTGCTGCACGGCGCCCACGACATCGCCGGCGCCATCGGATGGCTGGCGCTGGGCGAGCCGTGGGACGAGAAGTACCGCGCCTGCGGCCACTTCGAGTACTACGCGTCCGGCGAGGGACTCGCGCGCCACGCGCGCGAGTTGCTGCGGGCCCGCCCCGCCTACGCCGGTGCGCTGCGCGACCGCGTGCCAGATGCGCTGACTGCCCATGATGTCTTCCGCGCGTACGACTCCGGCGATGAGATCGCGATGGCGGTGCTCGCGCGCGCGATCGCGCTGTGGGGCATGGCCGCGGCGAATCTCGTGAGCTTGGTCAATCCGGAACGGATCGTCTTTGGCGGCGGGGTCTTCGGCCCCGCCACACGGTTCCTCGCGGACATCGGGCGCGAGGCGCGCCGGTGGGCGCAGCCCATCGCCGTCACGCGCGCGGAGTTCGTCGCCTCGTCGCTGGAAGCCACGGCGGCGCTGCACGGCGCCGGGTACTGCGCCCTGCGCGCCACTTCGCCAGCGTAGGAGTCGCACGATGAGCTACCAGCGGCCGTTCGTCTTCGCGGCGGCGTGCATGGGGATGCTGATGTTCGGCGTCTCCCTGCTCGTCATTGGCCCGATGCTGCCCGGCATCGCCGAGCGTTTCGCGCTCGACGGGACGGCGCGCGGAGCGCTGGTCTCGCTGCTCCCCTTCGGACTGTTGGCCGGGTCGCTGATCTTCGGGCCGGTGGTGGACCGGTTCGGCTATCGCCCACTGCTCATGGCGAGTGCGGTCCTGGTGGTGGGCGGCCTGGAGGCACTGGCGTTCGCGCCCACGGTGGGCGGCGTACGCGCGGCGGTATTCGCCATCGGCCTTGGTGGCGGCCTACTCAACGGCGGAACGAATGCGCTGGTCGCCGACATCTCGTCGGGGGAGCGCGGGGCGCAGCTCAGCCTGCTCGGCGTCTTCTTCGGTGTCGGCGCGCTGGGGATGCCAGTGCTGCTGGGGGCGCTGCAGGGGGTACCCGCCGAGTTGGTGCTCTCGCGGCTCGGCATCGTCTTGCTTGCCCCGGTGCTCTACTTCGCCATGATCGCGTTCCCTCCACCCAAGCACGCGCAGGGGTTCCCGCTGGCCCAGGGGGCGCGGCTACTGCGCGATGGCGGGCTGTTGCTCATCGCCTTCACGCTGGCGCTGCAGAGCGGCGTGGAGGGCGTGGTGAACAACTGGACCACCACGTACCTGCAGGAGGCGCGCGGTGCGTCTTCGTCGGCTGCGCTCTGGTCGCTTTCCGCCTACGTGGCCGGCATGACTCTCGCGCGACTCGCTCTGGCCTCCGCCCTTCGACGCCTGCCCGGCCGCCGCGCCATCCTGCTGGGCATTGGGGTCGCGACCGTCGGCATCCTCTTGCTGGCCGCGCTTCCGGGGACGTCGGGGCGTGCCGCGGCGCTCGTGTTGGTGGGCGCCGGCCTCGCGGTCGGCTTCCCCGTCTTCATCGGCTATGTCGCCGACCTCTTCCCGGCGTTGACTGGCACGGCGCTCAGCGTCGTGCTCACCATCGCGTTGCCCGGCAACATGGCCCTCAATTACCTGATGGGCGTGCTGTCGGATGTCGCCGGGCCGGCGATGATGCCGGCCTTCCTCGCTGCCTGCCTGGTTGCCGAGTTCGCGCTGGCGTGGGTGGCCTTGCGTGTGTATCAGCGGCGCGTCGGCGCCGCTGCGGCCCCCGCCCCGCCGACGGCCTAGAGCTGCGTCACCCGACGCTTGTACTCGGCGAGCGCGGCGTCGAGCCGTTCGCGCGCCGTCGTGTCGCCGGGCACGTTGTGCGACGGATGGATGTGCAGTTGCACCCCGCGATCGGCGAGGATCTCCGCCACGGTCGCGATGGTCATCCAGACCGTCGTCACGAAGGCCATCGTGGAGAGCGGCGCGATCTTGTCGAAGTGGTTCTTGAGCGGCACCGACGCGTCCACCGCCGGCACGCACGTGTCGACGACCACGTCGGCCAGCTCAAAGATCGTCTTGCCGCAGGAGTGCCGGGTCACCTTCCCCTTCGCCTCGGCCGCCGAGCCGCAGACGACGACCTTCATGCCGCGCTTCTTCGACTCCAGCGCGACGTCGATGTTGACCGCATTGATCCCGGTGTGGGAGAAGATCCACATCGTGTCGCGTGCGTCGAAGTTGTAACCCTTCATCAGCTCGACGCCGTATCCCTCCGCCCGCTCGAGGAAGAGGAACTGGTGGATCCCCATCTCCCCAGTGATATGGGTGAAGAAGGTGAGCGGCAGCTCGATGATCGGGTGGAAGCCGACGAAGCCGCCGATGCGCGGATACATCTCCTCCACTGGGATGGTGGCGTGGCCGCAGCCGAAGGTGTGCACCCAACGACCGGCGGCGATGGAATCGGCCATGACGAGCGCGGCCTGCCGGATGTTGTCTTGCTGGGTCTGCTCGATCGTGCCGAGCACGGCGCGGGTGTTATTCAGCCACTGGACCGCGAGAGACATGACACACCTGTGGAGAGTTCGAGTGGACCGTCGAACGGGCTTGAGGCGAACGGCTCGGAGCGGCGCCGCCCAATCGGAATGCCGGGGCTGGGGATCGAACCCAGATGGGATTGCTCCCAAGGGATTTTAAGTCCCTCGCGTCTAGCCAGTTTCGCCACCCCGGCGGGAACTACGATTGAGGGTCAGGAATCCGGATCGCGAGCCAGGACCTCGACGGCGGATTCCGATTGACGATAAAGGTACCGAATGCAGAGTGGGCGGGAAGCCGCGCGGCTCCCGCCCACTGTTGTTTCTGTGTTGTCTCTCTGCCATCAAGCGGGAAACGGGACTCGAACCCGCGACCCCAACCTTGGCAAGGTTGTGCTCTACCAACTGAGCTATTCCCGCGCGCTTCGGATTTTATCAGCCCCCTGCGTCATCGGCAACGGCCACCCATCCGCCATCCGCCATCGACATCCACCGTCAACCGTCTACCGTCCACCGTCCACCGTCCACCGTCAACCGTCATCCTTCCACCCTCGCCCCATCATCCGCCGTCACCAGCCACGTCCGTGGCGCATGCCCGATCGCCTGCTGAAAGGACGCCGGCAGTGCCTCTTCCAGCGCCAGCAGCGCTTCACGCGAACCGAACGCGATCGCGCAGCCTCCCCACCCCGCCCCCGTCAGCCGCGCGCCGTTGACGCCTGGCTGGCGCATTGCGAAATCAACGACCCAATCAAGTGCCGGCGACGAACACTCGTAGTCTGCCCGCAGCGACTCGTGCGACGCGAGCGCCAGCGCGCCCGGAAAGGGCTGCCCCAACTCAAGCGCGGCGACGGCCTGCCGCACCCGCGCGCACTCGGACACGACGTGGCGCGCGCGACGGCGCGGCGCGTCGGGCATCACAGCGGCCTCCACCTGGTCCAGCGTCGCCGCCGCAAGCGCGGTGACGCCGGAAGCCACGCGCCGGATGGCATCGAGCGCCACCGCGCATTCCTGCACGCGCACGGCATACGCCGACCCACGCAGGCTGCGCGGCACTGCCGTGTCGATCACGAGGATGGGCTCGGCGAAGGGCACCGCGCGCACGGCCAGCGGCGAGAAGGCCATGTGCAGCGCATGCCCCGCCCGCCCGCACGCCGCCGACGCCTGGTCCATCGCTCCACAGGGGACGCCCACGAAGTCGCGCTCGGCGCGCTGGCACTCGAGCGCCAGCGCGAGCGGTTCCGTGTCGAGTCCCAGCAGCGACCGTACCGCGAAGTCGAACGCCACTTCGAGCGCGGCGGAGGAGCTGAGCCCACCACCCGACGGGACGTCGCTCGCCACGGCGACTTCCAGTCCGGGGACATCCACGCCAGCGCCGATCAGCTGGTCGAGCACGCCCGCCGGGTAGTCCGTCCACTTGCGCCGCCGCGCGAGCCGCGCGTGGTCGATCTTCAGCACACCGCCGGTGCCGCCCGAGTTGATGCGCGTGACCTTCTCCCCGTCCTTCCGGCGAATCGCGATGGCGGTCCGCCGCTGGATCGCGATCGGCAGCGCCTCGCCGCCGTTGTAGTCCACGTGCTCGCCGATCAGGTTCACGCGCCCGGCCGCCGACACCACGAGCGACGGGTCGCCGCCGAACGACTTCGCGAAGTGGCGTCGTGCGGCGTTCGCGATCGGCGTCGCGCTCGTGGGTTGGCTCACGGCCGCACACCGTAGGCGTGGACCGCGAACCACGTCGCGTACGCGAGCAGCCCGGCAAGCGGCGCGTCGCCGCCGTCCGCCGTGGCGTTCCCCTCCGCGTCCACACGACCCGCCGCCACGCCGAGCGAGAGCGCCGCGCGCCGCAGCCATCCCAGTACCTCGCTCGCGTCGGGTCCCATCAGCCGCGCCAGCTGCTGCGCGAGCACCTCCGGCGATGTGATCCGCTTGGCGGTGCGCCGATAGGTCGAGTCACTCCGCTCCACCGTTTCGTAGAGGGGCAGCCAGAGCGCCGATCCAACGGGATCGTCGTGCTCCGACACCTTTCCGCCGAGGTCGCTCGCCGCCACGAAGGTCGACTTGGCCCCGCCCGGCGCGAAATGCCGGCGCAACGCCGCGCGCACCCCCTCCGCATCCTGCAGCGCCTTGGCCGCCTCCTCATCGAGCGTGCGCTTGAGGCACTCCAGGGCGTAGGCCACCACGGCATTGCCGTGCAATGTGAACGGCAGCGGGGCCGGCACGCCGCCGAGGGTCACCTCGGTGTGATACAGCGGATGATCCTTGTCCCGGCGCGCCGTGAGGTCGTCGTTCGACAGGTACAGCGTGTCGGCGAGCACCGGCTCCTCGACAATGCGATCATCGTTCGTGTCGCGAATGTAGCGGTCCACGGCAATGGCGTACGCAGCGCAGCCCTCCAGCGTGAATCCGGGCTCGAAGAGCGTGCCATCGAAGTAGTGCGTCCCCTGCCCCGGCGCGTACCCGTGCACTTCGCAGGCCCGCAGGATGAGTTCGCGAGCGAGCGGCGGATCGGCGAGCTGCACCGCCGGGATCGTCCAGCAGAGCGCCTCCCAGTCGCGGATGGTCACGCCGGCCGGGTGCCACGGCACCCGGCTGCGCACCAGGTAGTACTGCGCGTCGTCCAATGCGCGCGCCACACCGTAGAAATACGCGAAGAGCAGGTTGCGATTGACCAGCAGGTCCACCGACTCGGCGCCCGTGCTCTGTTCGAGCGCGCGCAGCGCGTCCCGCGTCGCCGCGAGCAGCGCCCGCCACCCGCGCCGGCGCAGCACGCCCAGAATGGCCTGCGCCCCGTCACGCTCCGGACCCGCGGCGAGGTAGAACGCGCAATCCACCCGGGCCCCGGGCGCGAGCTCCGTCACGCGCTCAATGGCGTAGCCCGGCGCTTCCTCCCCGCGCAGGTGGACGGAGCATTCCTCGTCCCCGGCCAGCGCGAGTGCGGCGAGCCCCGGTGCGTTGGCGCCCTCGAGGATCACCACGCCGTCCGCGCCCGCGCTCACCCGCGACGCGTCCTCGAGCGCCCGCGGCGTGCGCACCCGCACCTGGCGATGCCCAAGCGTTCCCTCGAGGGCCAGCGACACCTGGCGGGTGTCCGAACCGCGGTTCTCGACCGCGAGCGCATAGACGGCCCCGGCGATGTCGGCGTCGAGGCCGTACGGCGCGAAGATCGTGCCGCGGACAATGAGGTCGCCCACCGTCGCCGTGAAGGTCGGCAGCCAGTGGAACGCGCGCTCCCACGCAATGCCGCCCTGCGCCAGCTCGACGCGCGCGCCGTCCACCCGCAGGACAGGCCGCGCCAGCGGCTCACCCGTCCCGTCGAGGAAATCGGCTTGTCCCGCGAACTCCACGGCAGACCGCGCCCCGCGGTGCAAGACGCCAAGGGCGTGAACGGAGCCGTCCACCGGGTGTACGCAGGGGAGCGAGACCCAGTGATTGCCGGTCACCTGCCAGGGGATGCTCGGAAGCGACGCGTCGCGCATTAGGTTTCAAGGTTGCTGGAGACATGCCAAACTTAGCGGATTGACCGTCACTCGCCCATTCACGATGCGTTTTCGCCTCACCCTCCCGTTCGCCATCGGTCTTTCCCTCGCGGGCGTCGCGCCCGCCGGGGCGCAGCGCGCGCTGGGCATCGGCGGCGACGCGGCGACGCTGCCCGCAGGAATGCTGCGCGTCGGCGTGGGCCCTATCTGGGAGCGGGCGAACGAGCGGCACGATGCCGACGGCAAGCTGCGCCCGCTCGGCGCGGCGAGTTCCCCAGCCGCGTGGAACGGCCAGTATGATGCGCGCCTCGCGGCAGCGCAGCCGCTGGTGCATGCGCTCTCTGGCGTGTCGAGCTTCGACGCCTCGCTCGGCCGTCTCCTGATCGAGCGCCGCGATGCCGCCGCCGACGCGGCACTCGGCGTGGAGCTCGGCGTCACGCGGCGCCTGATGATGGGCCTCCATCTGCGCGTGGCCAACCACGCCATCGAACCCGCGGTGACGCTCAACCCCGGGCGCGTCGAGGGGACGATGGGCCTCAATCCGGCGTGGACCAACACCGCGGCCCGCGACCGGAACACGCTCGTCTTGGCGCAGTTCGACAGCGCGGTGGCGCAGACCGGTCGTCGCATCACCCAATGCCAGGCCAGTCCCTCCACCGCGGGGTGCGCGCCGATCCTGTCGAACGTGGCAGGCGCGCAGTCGCTCGTCTCCAACGCCGCGTCGTTCGCGGGACAACTCAACGCGCTCTACGGCGGCCGCAAGAATGCGGTGGGCTTGCCGTTCGTCCCGGTCGCCAACACGGCGGCGCAGACGGCAATCGCCCAGCGGATGCTCGGCTATCGCGACCAGTTCGCCGTGCTCGGCAACTCCGCGATCGGCACGCAGGGGCCGGCGGCGGCCGCCTTGCTGTCTCCGGCCGACCTGACCGCGCTGCTCACCGACTCGCTGTACGGTTATCGCCAGCGGCCGCTTCGCGCGGTGCACGCGTACGGGCTGGGCGACGTCACGGTGAGCGCCAAGGCCCGGGTGTTCGACCTGCTTCCCGGTGACACCGCGCGCATTCGCGGGTTTGCCATCCGGCAGGCCGTCGCGGCGTCGCTGCGGATGGTGGGCGGCGATGCGCCAGCGGCCGACGAGGTGTTCGCCCCGATGGCCGGCGAGGGAGGCGGCGCGCTGGCCCTGCAATCGTTCACCGACCTCTTCTATGGCGACCGCTGGTCCGCGACGGTGACACTCGGCTACGAGCGCCCGCAGGAGCGCGCCTACGATGCGCGAGTGCCCGCGGCCAGCACACCGGCCGTCGGCGATGCTCCCTTCCCCTTCGTTGCGGCGGACCGGACGGTGCGGCTGACCCGCGCACCCGGCAGCCGTCTCGATGTCGCGATCACGCCGCGCGTGAGCCTCACGCGCAACATTCGGCTCGGCGCCACGTGGACCTACGCGCAACAGGAAGCCGACACCTGGCGCGTCGACGCGTCAGGCGCGTCCACCCTGCCAGACGGCGCGGCGGAGGATGCGGCCGCCTGGGCGGGCATGACGGACTGGAGCGAGCAGCGCCTGTCCATCGGCGGCACATACTCGACGGTGGAGGCGACGCGCACCGGCGAAGCGCGACTCGCGTTCGACGTGACCTATGAACACCAGCAGACGTTGTCCGGCTCCGGCGCGCGCGTGCCGCACCTCAGCCGCGACGCCGTGATCGTGCGCTGGTATCCCCGCCTCTGGGGGCGGCACTAGCCACCGCCGAGGCGGCGCCCGCGGCGAGCTGCTCCCGCGCGTGCGCGCGGCTCGTGGCGCTGTCGGCGTCGCCGCCGAGCATCCGCGCGATTTCCTCGACGCGCGCATCGCCATCCAGCACCTGAATGTCCGCGGTCGTCACGCCGTCCTTCGCCCCTTTCATCACCCGGATGTGGTGATGCGCCCGGGCGGCGATCTGCGGCAGGTGCGTGATGGCAAAGACCTGGTGATGCGCCGCGACGCGCCGCATCGCGTCGCCGACCTGCTGCCCCACCTTGCCGCCGATCCCGGCATCCACCTCGTCGAAGATGAGCGTCGGCACCCGATCCACGCCGGCCAGGATGGTCTTGAGCGCGAGCATCACGCGCGCCAGTTCGCCGCCGGACGCCACGCGAGAGAGCGCCCTCGCGTCGTGCCCCACATTCAGCGCGACCGTGAACTCCACGTCTTCGGCGCCCGCCGCGCCGATCTCCGAACGCGCGGTCAGCGCGACGTGGAAACGCCCGTCGGCGAGGCCGAGCCCCGGAAACTGCGCCTCCACTTCCTTGCCGAGCCGTGATGCCGCCTTCTGCCGCGTCTTGCTCAGCGCCGTCGCCGCCTCGCGCAGCGCCGCCTCCGCGGTGGTCACCGCATCCTCCAGCTCCCGCAGGTCGAGCGCGGCGCTGTCGAGCAGGGCAAGCTCCGCGCGCGCTTCGCGCCCCGTCTCGAGCACGGCGGCGACGGTGCCGCCGTACTTCTTGAGCACGCGGAAGATCAGGTCGCGCCGGCGCTCGACGTCGGCCAAGCGGCCGGGGTCGTGCTCGACCGACTCCCCGTACGCGGCCACCTCGCGCGCGAGCTCCTCCAACGCGTAGTACGCGGCATCGTAGAGCTCCTGCAGTCGCGCCACGGTCGGATCGATCCGCTGCAACGACGCCAGCGGCTTCTGCAGGTGCCCCAGCCGGCCAAGGAGCGCCTCGTCCTCGCCCTCAAGCGCGCCGGAGAGCTCGCCGGCCAACGCCCGCAGTTCTTCAGCGTGGGTGAGCCGGCGCGCCTCATCCTCGAGCTTCTGCTCCTCGCCCTCGACGAGTTTGGCGTCCGTGATCTCGCGCGCGACGTGCTGCAGGTAGTCGGCGCGCTTCTGCGCGGCGTCGCGCCGCGCGATGAGCGACGCGACCGCCGCGCGCGCCGCGACGAGCGCCGCGTGCGCCCGCGCCACCGCCGCGGCCTGCCCCTGCGCCCCCGCGAAGGCGTCGAGTATGCGCCGCTGCGCCTCGACATCGAGCAACCCCTGCGCCTCGTGCTGCCCGTGCACGTTCACTAGCGCGCGCCCAATGTCCGAAAGCACGGCGGCGGTCACCGCGGTGCCATTGATCCAGGCGCGCGCACGCCCGCCCGCCGACGCTGGGACCTCGCGCTTAAGCACGAGCACGTCATCTTCGAGGTCGATGCCGCGCTCATCCAGCTGGGCGCGCAGTTCGGGCGCGTCTCCCACCTCGAACGTCCCTTCCACCACCGCGCGATCCGCCCCCGGCCGCACCAAATCGGCCGACGCGCGCTCGCCGATCAGCAGACCCAGCGCGCCGACGATGATGGACTTCCCCGCCCCCGTCTCGCCCGACAGCACGTTCAGCCGCGGCGCCAGCGGCAGCTCCACGGCGTCGATGATGGCGAAGTTGCGGATGCGGAGGGTCGTCAGCAAAGGACCGATGGGAAGCGAGAGACGGTGGACGGCAGACGGTGGACGGTGGACGGCTGACGGTGGACGGTGGACGGTGGACGGTGAACAACGACTCAGCGATCACCCAGTTCAATCGAGATTCCAATCGTCACCCAGATCAGAATCCCAATCCGAACTCCTCATCCCAATCGCCGTTACGCGTCTCGCCCTGCCAGCCCGCCCCAGCTCATCTTCTGACGCAGTCGCCCGAAGAACGTCGTCTCGTTCATTCGCACGATGCGCACCGGCTGAGGCGAACGGCGCACGACGAGCCGTTGGTTGGGACGTAGTCTGGTGCCAACCTGCCCGTCCACCGTTACCAAAACCTCCTCGGGCGTATCCTCCGGTTGCATTTCGATCACCGCGTCCGCGGGCAGCACGAAGGAGCGCATGGCCAAGGTGTGCGCGGCCACTGGCGTGACGAGAATCGACTCGAGCGTCGGGTCCACCACCGGGCCGCCTGCCGACAGCGAGTAGCCCGTGGACCCTGTGGGGGTCGAGACGATCATCCCGTCGGCGGCCAGCGAGCCAAGGCGCTCGCCGTTCACCCAGAGCGAGAGGTGCAGCACGCGCGCGAATCCGCCCTTGTGCAGGACGACATCGTTCAGCGCGCGAATCCGCTCCGCCGCCAAACCGTGCTCGTCGTGCCACTGCGTCTCGAGCGCCATCCGCTGCTCGGCCGTGTACTCGCCGCGGACGAAGCGCGGCAGCAGCCCGGCGAACTCCTCGGCGCGGCAGGTCGTAAGAAATCCGAGCTTCCCGATGTTCACGCCCAGGACGGGCGCGGTGGACTCACCGAGCAGGCGCGCGGCCCGCAGCAACGTCCCGTCGCCCCCGAAGGCCATCATCGCGTCGAGGCGTGCAGGATCTTCCAGCGGCGCCGCGCCAGCGCCGGCAATAGGCAGCAGGTCGGGCTCGAAGAACAGCGACAGGCCAAGTCCCGGCGCCTGCGACGTGAGCTCCTGCACGAGCTCGCGGAGCCCGGCATGTGGAACGTGGCCGATGACGCCGATGCGCATGCTCAGCCCGCCAGCGCCTCGGCGTCGTGCAGCGCGCGCACCTTGGCGGCGATGCCGGCGGCGTCCAGCCCGCATTGCGCCAGCTGGCGCGCCCTCGACGCGGCGTACACCACCCGATCAGGAACGCCGTGCGCCACCACACGCACCTGTGGATCCATCTGCTCGACAATCGTCGCGAGGTACGCGCCAAAGCCGTTGACGACAGTTCCCTCCTCCACCACCAGCAGTGTCCGATGGTCGTGCATCAGCCCGATCAACAACTCGCGATCGACGGGTTTGAGGAAGCGGCAGTTCACCACCGTCACGTCGAGCCCCGCGCCGGCCAGGGCATCCGCCGCCGTCATCGCCTCGGCCACCATCGTCCCGACCGCGAGCACCGCCACGCCGTCGCGCCCCTTGCGCAGGAGATCCCACGTGCCGTACGGCACCGCGGCGATGTCCCGCGCGTGCCCCACCAGATCCGGCGACGCGTCCCGCGGGTAGCGGATGGAAAACGGGTCGTCGCGGTGAGCCATCGCCGTGCGCAGCAAGCCGATGAGCTCCGTTCCAGAGGCGGGAGCCGTCACGGTCATCCCCGGGATGGCGAGCATGTAGGCGATGTCATACAGCCCCGCGTGCGTCTCGCCGTCCTCGCCCACCAGCCCCGCGCGGTCCAGGCAGAAGATGACCGGCAGGTGCTGAATGGCCACATCGTGCACGATGTTGTCGAACCCGCGCTGCAGGAACGTCGAGTAGATGGCCGTCACCGGGCGGAGCCCCTGCGTGGCCATCCCCGCGGCGAACGTCACGGCGTGCCCCTCGGCGATCCCGACGTCGAAGAAGCGCGTCGGGTGCGCCTTCTGCACGAGGTTCGCCCCCGTGCCGCTGGGCATCGCGGCCGTAATGGTCACCAGCGTCGGATCCTCTTCCATGAGCTCGGCGAGTCCCTTGCCGAAGACCGACGTCCAGTTGGGGTTCGCCTTCGAGGCGGCGAGCAGCTTGCCCGTCGCCGGGTCATGCCCGGGCGGCAGCGCGTGCCACTTCTCGCCGTGCTCTCCGGCGGGGAATCCGCGCCCCTTCTGGGTGATGACGTGAACGAGCCGCGGCCCCTTGAAGCCGCGCACCGCCTTCAGCGTCTCAATCATCCCGTCGATGTCGTGGCCGTCGATGGGTCCGAAGTAGCGGAACCCAAGCTCCTCGAACAGCACGCCCGGCGTGAGGAAGCCCTTGACGCTCTCCTCCCAGCGCTTCATCAGCGCGCCGAGGTCGTGGATGGCGCCCTTCTCGTGGTGCTCGAAGATGTGCCCGATGCTGCTGCGCAAGCGGTTGTACAGCGGGTTGCGCTGCACAGAGGTCAGATAGCGGTGCATCGCGCCCACGTTGGGCGCGATGGACATCTCGTTGTCGTTGAGCACGACGATGATGTCCTTGTCCGACGCGCCGGCATTGTTGAGCCCCTCGTAGGCGAGGCCGCTGCCCATCGAACCGTCACCGATGATCGCGACGACCTTGAAGTCCTCGCCGTTGAGGTCGCGTCCCGCGGCGATGCCCAGCGCGGCACTAATCGACGTGGCCGCGTGCCCGGCGCCAAACGTGTCGTACTCGCTCTCCGTCCGCTTGAGGAAGCCGGAGAGCCCGCCCTCCTGGCGCAGGCTGTCCATCCGGTCGCGGCGCCCGGTCAGCACCTTGTGCGGATACGCCTGGTGGCCCACGTCCCAGACGAGCTGGTCGCGCGGCGTCTCGAAGGCGTAGTGCAGCGCGATGGTCAGCTCGACCACGCCCAGCCCCGCGCCAATGTGCCCACCCGTCTGCGAGCAGGTGGAGATGAGGAACTCCCGCAACTCGACGGCGAGCTGTTTCAACTCGGGCGACGAGAGCCCCTTGAGGTCGGCGGGAGAGTTGATGCGCGAAAGCAGAGTCATGAATCAGTCGGTGAATCGTGAAATCTACAGCAGAACCGCTCCGGGCGTCGGTTCAGGAGCGCCTGGCCACCATGTACCGGGCCGTCGCCTCCAGGGCCGGCGTAAGGATCCCGGCCGCGGCCAGCGCCGTGCACCCTTCGTCTACGAGCGCCTCGGCGCGTGCGACCGCCCCGTCGACGCCCAGCAACGCCGGGTAGGTGCTCTTCTGGAACGCGATATCCTTGCCCGCCGTCTTCCCGAGCTCGTCGCTCGTGGCCGTGACATCCAAGACGTCGTCGGCAATCTGGAAGGCCAGCCCAATGCACCGGCCGTAGCGCCCCAAGGCCGCCAGGCGATCGGGGGGCGCCTGCGCCGCGCGCGCGCCAATCTCGACGGACGCTTCGATGAGCGCGCCCGTCTTGCAGCGATGCACCCGCTCGAGCTGGTCGTACGACAGGTGCTGGCCCTCGCCTTCCAAGTCGAGCAGTTGGCCTCCGATCATCCCGCCTGCCCCAGAGGCGCGCATGAGCACCCGCACGATCTCGGCCCCCGTCTCGCGGTTCAAGCCCAGGGACTCCACCGCTTCCCACGCGGCGCGCGCCGCAAGCGGCACCATCGCCATGCCGGCAGCGGTCGCAGTGGCCACACCGAACGCCTTATGCACCGTGGGGCGGCCCCGCCGGAGCTCGTCGTCATCCATGCAGGGGAGGTCGTCGTGCACCAGCGAGTAGGCGTGCACCACCTCCACCGCGGCGGCGAGCGGCGCCACGTCCCCCGCGCCACCGCAGGCGTCGTACGTCAGCATCACGAGCACGGCGCGCAGCCGCTTCCCCTCGCCGATGATCGCGTAGCGCATAGCGTCGCCCACCGGCCCGCCGATCGTTGGCAGCGCGCGATCACACAGCGCGTCGAGCGCCCGCGCCACCCGCTCGCGCGGGCCGGCGAAATCCGGGGCGACGACGCTAGCCGGCATCGCGCTCCTCGATGGCGCCGTTTGCCTGCTCCACCAGCGTCGTCACGCGCCCCTCGGCCTTGGACAGCGCCTCCGACGCAGCGCGCAGCCGCTGGATGCCCTCCTCGAAGAGCGCCAGCGACTCGTCCAGCGTGAGGTCGGCGCGGTCGAGCGCCGCCGCGATCTGCTCCAGCCGCTCGAGATCCTGCTCAAAGCTCATTGCGCCGCTCCTGCCGCCCTCGGCGGCCCCCCGGGACGCACTCTCGTGACGGTGGCGTCCCCACCCCGAGCGCGAAGGCCTGCCCCGCCGCGAACGCCTCGACCGATCCCAACGCCCGGCCGTCCGTACCTCGCGCCACGGCATAGCCACGCGCCAGCGTGTTGAGTGGGCTCAGCGCGTCGACCCGCCCGGCCACCTGTTGCAGGCGCGCGCGCCGCCGCTCGACGCTGCGCCGCGCGCGCAACGACAGGTCACCGGCCAGCCGGCGCAGATCACGCCGCGCGAGCGTGACGCGCCGCTCCGCCCCCGCGCGCATCGTCCGGCCGAGTGTCCCAAGCCAGGCGACGAGCTCATCGAGCACCGGCACCGCCGCCTCGGCCGCCGCCGACGGCGTGGCCGCCCGATGGTCGGCCACCAGGTCGGCGATGGTGACATCCACCTCGTGTCCCACGGCGCTAATGGTCGGGATGGGACAGGCGGCGATCGCCCGCGCGACGCCTTCATCGTTGAACGCCCACAGGTCCTCGCGCGACCCGCCGCCACGCCCCACGATCACCACATCCGCCGCCTGCCAGCGCGCCACGAGGTTCAGCGCCGCGACGAGCGACGCGGGCGCCGTCTCGCCCTGCACCGCGGCAGGCACGATGATGATGTCCACCGTCGGGTTCCGGCGCGTGATCACCGACTGGATGTCGTGCAGGGCCGCGCCGTCAGGGCTCGTGATCACCGCCACGCGCCGCGGGAAGCGGGGCAGCGCCCGCTTGCGCGCCGGATCAAGCAGTCCGTCCCGTTCAAGGCGCTTGCGCGTCTCCTCGAGCGCCTTGCGCCACAACCCCTCGCCCTCCGCTTCCATCGCGCGCACCATGAACTGCATCTGACCGCGCGCAGGGTAGACCGAGAGCTGGCCGAAGGCCATCACCTGCATGCCGTCATCAGGCGCGGCCGGGATGCGCGCCGTGTCGCGCGACCAGACGACGCACGAGATGGACGCGCTCGCGTCCTTGAGGGTGAAGTACCAGTGCCCGTTGCGATGCTTGAGGAAGCCGCTCACCTCGCCGCGGATCCACAGCGGCGGGAACGCCCCCTCCAGCACTTCCTTCGCCAGCGTCGTCAGGTCGGCGACGCCGATGGCCGTGTCCGCCGTTTCCCCGGGCGCGGCATCGCGCCGCGCCGGCGCCGGGGCGCCAGCAGAACCGGCGCCGTCAAACAGCGACGGCGCCGTCCCACGCCGCGGCGATTCGCCGCGGCGACCGCTCACTGCGCGCCCTGCGCCGCCGCGCGCACCGTGTTCTTGAGGAGCATCGCGATCGTCATCGGGCCCACGCCGCCCGGCACGGGGCTGATCTTCGACGCGATCTCCTTGACGGTCGGGAACGCAACGTCGCCCACGATGCGGTAGCCCTTCGGGTGCGAGGCGTCATCCACGCGGTTGATGCCCACGTCAATCACCACCGCGCCGGGCTTGACCATGTCGGCCGTTACGAACTCCGGCTTGCCGATCGCCGCGATGAGGATGTCAGCGCCGCGCACCACCGACGGCAGGTCGCGCGTCTTCGAGTGGCAGACCGTCACCGTCGCGCTCGCCGCGACCATCAGCGAGACCATCGGCTTGCCCACGATGTTCGAGCGGCCGAGGATCACGACATTTGCCCCCTGTACCCTGACCCCTGCCTTCTCAAGCATGACCATCACGCCCGCCGGCGTGCACGGCGCGAACCCGTTCTTCTCGCCGATCCACACCCGGCCGACATTGACCGGATGGAACCCGTCCACGTCCTTCTCCGGCGCGATGCGCAGGATGATCGCCTGCGGGTCGATGTGCTTCGGGAGCGGCATCTGCACGAGGATGCCGTGCACCGTCGGGTCGGCGTTCAGCTTGTCCACCAGCGCGAGAAGGTCCGCCTGCGTGGTGTCGGCGGGGAGGCGAATCGCCTCGCCCTTCATGCCCGCCTCGATGCAGGCCTTCTCCTTGGAGCGCACGTAGACCGCGCTGGCCGGATCGTCGCCGACGAGCACGGCCGTCAGTCCGGGGGTGATGCCGCGCGTCTTGAGCGCGGCGGCGGCGCGCGCCACCTCGGCGCGCACTTCCTTGGCGACGGCTACGCCGTCGATCAGTTCAGCGGGCAATGTCCACCGTCCTCTTCTCGCGGATGGCGACGACCTTGATCTGCCCCGGGTACTGCAGCTCGGCTTCCACCCGGCGCGCGATCTCATCGGTGAGCGACTGCATGCGCAGGTCGTCCACATCCTCAGGGTTAACGATCACGCGGACCTCTCGCCCCGCCTGAATGGCAAAGACGCGATCCACGCCGCGGTAGCTCGAGGCAATCTTCTCCAGCCCCTCGAGCCGCTTCACATAGGTCTCGAACGCCTCGCGGCGCGCGCCGGGGCGCGACCCGCTGATGGCGTCCGCGGCCTGTACCAGCACTGACTCCTCGCTCTCGTGCGGCACGTCGTCGTGGTGCGCGGCGATGCAGTTCACCACGAACGGGTTCTCGCCGTACTTGGTCGCCACCTCGACGCCCAGTTGGACGTGCGTCCCCTCGTGCTCGTGCGTCATCACCTTGCCGACGTCGTGCAGCAGCGCGCCACGCTTGGCCAGCGCGACGTCGAGTCCCAGCTCCGCCGCCATGATGCCGGCCAAGTGCGCCACTTCCTTCGAGTGGTCGAGGATGTTCTGCCCGTACGAGGTGCGCCACTTCATCCGCCCCACCAGCTTGATCAGCTCGGGGTGGAGGCCGTGAATCCCCACGTCGTACGCGGCGCGCTCGCCCGTCTCGACGATGCCCGCCTCGATCTCCTTGCGCGCCTTCTCCACCACTTCCTCGATGCGCCCCGGGTGGATGCGCCCGTCCTCGATGAGGCGGGCAAGCGCCAGGCGCGCCGTTTCGCGGCGCACCGGGTCGAAGCAGGAGATCACCACCGTGTCCGGGGTGTCGTCGATGATCACGTCCACGCCGGTGGCCAACTCGAACGCGCGGATGTTGCGCCCCTCGCGCCCGATGATGCGCCCCTTGATTTCGTCCTTGGGAAGCGGCACCGCCGTCTGCGTGATCTCGCTCGTGTGCTCGGCGGCGATGCGCTGCACGGCCAGGGCGACGATCTTCTTGGCTTCGCGATCGGCGTTGCGCTTGGCCGTCTCGCGGATCTCGCGGATGCGGTTGGCGGCGTCGGCCTGCGCCTCCTCCTCCATGCGGCGGATCAGCTCGGCCTTGGCCTCCTGCGCGGAGAGACCGGCGACCTGCTCAAGACGACGGCGCTCGTCGGCGACCAGCTTGTCGAGTTCAGCCTGCTTCTCCTCGACGCCCTTCTCCTTGCGGCCCAGGTCGGACGCGCGGCGCCCAAGGTCGCGGTCACGCCCCTCGAGCAGCTCGACTTTCTTGTCGAGCTGGCCCTCTCGGTCGAGCAGCCGCTTCTCCTCGAGCTCGATCTCCCCGCGGCGGTGGCGCGCCTCCGCCTCCCACTCCTCGCGGGACTTCATCACGTCTTCCTTGCCCGACAGAACGGCCTGCTTTTTCAGCGCCTCGGCGTCGCGCTCTGCCTCCGCGACGATCCGCTTGGCCATCTGCTCGGCCGTCTCCCGCGCCGCATTCCGCGCATCCCGTTCGGCCGTGGCACCCTGCCGCTTCCCCACAACCCACATGACCGCGCTGGCAACGAGTCCGCCCGCGATCAGGGCGATAGTCAGGACTGACATTTGTTATGCTCCGGGGGCGACGCCGATGTCAGCGCCGCTATATGTGAACGCCCCCCGACACCGTGCGCGACAGCGTACTGGACCTGGGTGAGTGACCCATCCGGCCGGGCCCCGACGAAAGGGGCGCGACGGAACGACAG
>Ga0194127_10002910_pt1 | contig 22574 bp, 26 predicted proteins | sample TA2KigC100mmetaG_FD_148624 | JGI IMG/M metagenome (GOLD analysis project Ga0194127, IMG submission 148624) | Freshwater microbial communities from Lake Tanganyika, Tanzania - TA2015036 Kigoma Deep Cast 100m | ecosystem: Environmental > Aquatic > Freshwater > Lake | place: Tanzania: Lake...
TCCGCAATTTGCGCATGGGGCAACCCATGCGCTTTCAACCACAGCGCGTCCATGCGGCGTTGGACGAGCGGAGCCAGATGCCGGTAGCGATGATAGTACAACTCTTTCAAAATCTCGGGCGTGAATTCAAGTTGGATCGTCATAGACAAAATCATACTAGAGGCTATGCGAGCCTCTCCCAAAAACCGCAATTTGTGCCCGCGCTCGGTATATCTCGGCGAACTATGCGCTCGCACCGCCCTCAACGAAGACCTCGACTCCTCTCTCGAAGATGAGACCAACGCCCTCGCCGCCATTGCGTTGGGATACATGAAACTCAAATCAGCCGTCGGCGCGTTTCCCAAAGCCAAAGGCAATCAGCCCGGCGGACTGCGGCGATCTTTTTGCCTCACCTGCGCACACTGGCCGAAGCCGCTGGCGACACCCCAACGGCTGACCGGTTGGTGAGCGCATTGGGCCGCCACTTCGATTCAATCTCCGATCACGCCGCCGCCCTCGCTTCGTTCGAACGGGCGCTGTCCATCAACGAAAAACTGGGGGACGCGGCCGCTCGCTCCCTCTCGCATCACCTCAACAACATTGGCCGAATGCACCGGCTCATGGGCGACTTGCCCGGCGCCCGCGCCGCCTACGAACGCGCCGTGCAAGTGTGCATCTCCGTTTACGGGCCGGATCACCCCAACACGAAAACGGTCGAGAAGAATCTCGCCGCGCTCGGCAAATCGCGCACGTGGGCCGACAGGATTCTGGGGCGGGAATAAAAGCGACGAAGGCGCAGGGCAAACTCCAAATAACAAACTCCCAAACGATCGTTTGGGAGTTTGTAGTTTGATATTTGAAGTTGGAATTTTTACCGCCGCCCTTTCACTTCATCCTCGAGGCGCTCGAAGAAGCCGGCCATATAGCGCTGGCGTTCTTCGGCGAGGGCGCGGGCCGTGGCGGTGTGAAAGCGGACTTTGGACAGCTTGAAGAGGTATTCGTGATGCGGCGTGTGCGGTTCGCCGCTTTCTTTTTGGCCGCTGTTTCGGAATGACTCCGACACTTCGCCGGTGAGCGGCTGACCGGCGAGCGCGGCGTAGGCAAAAGCGCGGGCCACGCCGATGGCCCCGGTCACATCCAGCTTGTCGCAATCGAACAGAATCTTGGCTTCGAGCGTTTGCGGTTTCTCGCCGCCGCGAAAACGATGCGCGCGAATGCAATGCACAACGGCGTCAATACGATCATCCGGCCACCCTTCTTCGGCCAGCACCCGGCGGGCGAACTCGGCCGAGGCCAGATGATGGGTGGGGCGGTCGCCTTCGGAGTCGGGCGCGGCGTCGGCAGTGTCGTGCAGAAGCGCGGCGGCCAGCAGTATCTCCATATCGGCGCCCTCGGCTTGGCCGATCTGTTCTGCGAGCCGATAGACGCGCACGATGTGATCGAAGTCGTGAACCGGATCAGCGGCGGCGTACCATTGGCGAGCTTGTGTCAGAGAGGGCATCGACTCACTCCCGCCATCGCCCAATGAACAGGCCGATCACGATTCCGATCAATGCGCCGACGATGAGTCCGCCAACGGCGCCGATGCCGATCAGCCCGGCGATCTCGGCGGCGGTGGGCGGCGGCGTGGGGGTGAAATATGGTGTGGGGAAGGGCAACGGAGTCGGCGCGAAGGGCGCGGCGGCGAGGGTGAGCGCCATGCTTTGAGTGGCGGCGATCTCCGTTTGAGAAAGGGACGATGTCGCCGCCGTCGCGGTGAGCATCGATTCGATTCCGTCGAGGCCCTGCACGGCCACCGGCGTTTGCCCCTACTTTTGCTCGCCGCTCGGTTTACTGCCGATCTCGACTAACTGTATCTGCACTTGATACCGCTTGCCTTCGATCTCCAGTTTGCCGTTGGCGTAAAAGCCCTTCGACCCGGTCTTGAAATCTTTGGGTGGAGCCGTCATCGCGCCAATGGCTTTGCCGTCGTCAGTTTTGAGTTCGATGATGATGTTCATGTCGGGCTATTGGCGATTAGCGATTGGCCGTTAGCGGATCGCAATACGCTAACCGCCAATCGCTAATCGCTCATCGCTATTACCATCGCAATCGCGTGTTCGTGTGTGTGACTCAAACTCACCGACCACTCGCGCCAGCCGCGATGCTGTGCGAGGGCGAGCGCCTTGCCGATGAGATTGAGAATCGGCTCGCCGCGCGCGCCTTTGAGTATCTCGATCTCTTTCCACTCCACATCACCGATGCCCGTGCCCAGCGCTTTGGCCGCCGCCTCTTTGGCCGCGAAGCGGGCGGCCAGCGCGGGCGTGCGCCCGTTGGCGTCAATCAATTCCTGCGCCGTGAAGAATCGGCGGAAGAAACGATCTCCGTGCCGGAGGATCGCCTCGTCGATTCGGTGCACTTCGATCATGTCAACGCCGCAGGCAAGCATTGAACGATGAGCGATGAGCGATGAGCGATGAGTCAGGAGTGATTCATCATTCAGCGTTCATCGATCCGCGTTAGTGTTCCGGCCCGGCCACCGCCATTGCATAGCGTTCGGGGTGGAGATAGTTCGCGGCGGCGGCTTGCGCGCGCTCACGAGTGATCTTGCTGATCATGGCCGGATAACGGCGCAGATAGTCGAGTCCGAGCCCGTAAAGTTCCATGCTCTCGATCATTCCGGCCACGCCTTCGTTCGTTTCGAGCTGCAGTGGAAGCCGCCCGATGAAATACGATTTGTTGTCGGCCAACTCGGCGGCGGTCACCTTCGCGGCAATCAGCCGCTTCATCTCTTTCACGATCAACTCCATTGCCAGTTCCACATTTTTCGGATTCACTCCGGCGACGATCTGCCATGGGCCGGGGCCGAGGCCGCCGGTGATCTGGCTGAAGGCGTAATAAGCGAGGCCATGCTTCTCGCGCACCACATCGCCCAGCCGCCCATACATGCCGAACACGCCGAAGATGTTGTTGACCAGCCTCGCCTCGAGAAAGTCGGCGTCACTGCGCTGGGGGCCGACACAACCGATCATGAGATCGCACTGGCTCTTTCCGGGGATGGGAACGAATCGGCGGCGGACTTCGGGGATGCGCGGCGCGGGGGGAAGCGGACTCCGTTCGGGGCGCGAGGCGGCCCAATCGCCGAAATGTTTTTCCACGAGCGCCACCGCCTCTTGCGCCTTCACCGCGCCGACGATGGTGATGATCATCCCTTTGGGCGCGAAAAATGTTTTGTGGAAATTCATGAGCTCGTCGCGAGTGATGGCGGCGATGGTTTCGGGGTAACCTTCGTCGCTCACGGCGTAAGGGTGATCGGGATAGAGCAGTTCGTCGAAGGCGAGGGAGGCCATTGCGCCGGTGTCGTGGGCGCGGATGGCGAGGCCGGTCATGATCTCGCCGCGCAGTTTTTCGACGTGCTCGGGCGGAAAGGTGGGGCGGCGCAGGGCATCGGCGGCGAGGGAGAGCATGAGATCGAGGTCTTCGGCCAACGATTTGCCGCCGAAGCCGCTGGTGTGCGTGCCGCCGTTGATAGTGAGCCGCGCGCCGATGGATTCAATCGTCTCGTAAATCTCGGCAAAGGCTCGCCGCTCGTTGCCGCGCATGAGGCAGGCGGCGGTGAAGCGGGCGAGGCCGGCTTTCGCTTTCGGTTCGTCGAGTCCGCCCACGAGCAAACTGCCCTCGAACACAACCGCCGGGCTGGAGAAATTCTCGCGGGCCAGCACGATGATGCCGTTGGGCAGAACGACTCGGGTGATGTCGTCGGGGCCGGGGAAAGATGAGGTGTCGAGCGCAATTGCCGATTGCCGATTTCGGGTTTCGGATTTGGGGTTGCGCCGGGCGGCGGCGCTCGTCGGCCTTCGCTTTGCTATCGCAGACTTAACCATGAAACTCCTTCCGGTTTCTGACTTCCGACTTCTTGTTTCTCACCTTGGCTGATACCACCCAACGGTTCGATTACCCTTGCCCAGCACTTTCTTTGCCACGCGGCTCACGTCGTCAATCGTCACCGCGCTCAGGCGATCAATGTAATTCTCGAACCACTCGTACGAGTCGAGGATTTCGGCGAAGCCGTACCAAAAGCCGAGGTTGGTGACGCTCTCGGCGCTGAAGGCAAACATGGCTTTGGCTTGCTTGATGGCTTTCGCCAATTCCGCTTCGGTGATCGGCTCGTCGATGGCGCGTTCGATCTCGGCGTTGAGGGCGCGTTCCACTTCTTCGAGCGCGCGGCCCTTGCGCACGGTGGCGACGATGGAATAGAGATAGGGATCGATAGAGGCGACGAGTCCGCCGCCCACGCCTGCGGCCAGCTCGGTGAGCACGAGGGCTTTGTAGAGGCGGCTCGATTTGTTGGAGGTGCCGCCGCCGAACATGTTGAACGACGAGGCCCCGGCGAGGATCGAATCGAGGACGACCATCGGGTAGAAATCGGAGTCGGCGGCGGCGGGGGCGTGGAACACCATCTCAAGGTAGGCCGTCTCTCCGTCGCCTTCCACCGTCACCCGCCGTTCGCCTTTTTGCGGCGGCTCGGGCCGGGCGAAGGTTTTGATTTTCAGGCCGCGCGGGATCGGCTCGTACAATTCTTTGATGCGCTTGAGCATTTGCTTCGCGTCGAAATCGCCGACGGCAACGGCGAAAGCATTGTTGGGCGCGTAGTAAGTGCGATAGTGGTTGTAGAGATTGTCGCGAGTCATCACGCGCAGGTCGGCCATATCACCCAGCGTTTCGTGCTGGTAGCCATGCACGGTGAAGGCGGCCTTGCGAACCAACTCGCTCAGTTGGAACATCGGCTCGTTCTCGTGGCCTTCGCGCTCGGAGATGATCACCGTGCGCTCCGACTCGACCTCTTTCGGCGGGAAGAGGCTGTGCGCCATACGGTCGGCTTCGAGGCGCAAACCGAGATCGATCTTGTCCGAGGGCATCGTTTCAAAATAGGCCGTCCAATCGAGCCACGTCATCGCGTTCCACAGGCCGCCGTCGCGCGAGACGGCTTTATCGAGCACGCCGGCCGGGAATTTCTTCGTCCCCTTGAACATCATGTGCTCGACCCAGTGCGACGCGCCGGTGAGCCCGGTGGGTTCGTTGCGCGAGCCGACTCGGTACCACACCCACCACGTCGTCACCGGAGCAACATGCATCTCGCGGAGGATGACGGTGAGGCCGTTCTTGAGTCTGGTTTTGAAGACGCCGTTTTTGGGCATAGGGTTTTTCGTCAACGGATTGAACGGATATGAACGGGGTTCGATTCAATGCAAATCCGATAAATCCGTTTCATCCGTTGTCGAATCCTGTCAGATGCGACCGCCGTCATTTCGGCGGCATGTAAGGCGAGCCGACCGCCAAGTAGCCGTAGCCGCGCTCGGTCAGTTCGTTGTAGTCGGGGATCATGCGGCGGCCATCCATGATCAAGTAGGGCGGCGGCACGATCTGCTCAATGGTGCGCGAGAGGCCGCGAAACTCCTCCCAGTCCGCCGAGATGAACAGCATATCGCTCCCGGCCAACGCCTCTTTGGCAGAAGAAAAATAGACGATCTTCTCGAACAAATAGTTGTGCTCAGGATTGAAGTAACGTTTGGCTTCGCTGATGGCCGCCGGATCATAGGCGCGAATTTCGCCCACCCCGCGCGCCAGCAATGTTTCGACGACTTTGAGCGACGATGCGTCGCGCATATCGTTGGTGCGTTGTTTGAACGCCAACCCCAGCAGAGCAACCTTCTTGTTGTTGAAACGCGCCCCGGCTTCACGCGCCGCCCGATCCAGCAGGTATGTCTTTTGGTATTCGTTGATCGCGTACACCGATTGGAGCAGTTCTGCCGAATGGCCGCTCATTCTAAATTGGTAAATCAGCGATTGAATATCTTTGCCAAAGCACGAGCCGCCCGCGCCGTTCGACACATACGATCCCCACGTGCTGATGCGCGTGTCGGCGGTCACGCCGCGCTTGAGGTCTTCCATGCGTATGTTCGCAAAGGCCTCGCCCAGCCGCGCGCCCACCCCATTCCAAAACGAGATGTAGGTGAGGAGCAGTGTGTTGGCCGTGTATTTAATTGCCTCCGCAGTCTCCGGTGTGGTTTCGATGTAGCGGATGCGAACGTGGTTGACGAACTGCGAATAGATGCGGCGAATGATCCGAAAATCCTCTTCGGTGTCGGCCCCCACCACCACCCGATCCGGGCGGCGCGATTTTTCGACCGCATCGCCTTCGGGCAGAAATTCGGGATTGGAGGCCACTCCGGCGTTGGGCACATTGAACTCGCGCAGTTTGCTCTCCAGTTTGCGCGCCGTTCCAATCGGCACGGTGCTTTTGTTGATCAACACCACCCGCCGCGTATCCTGTCGTTTGGCTAACAGAGCGCAGATATGATCCACCGCGTCGAAATAGTAGCTGAGATCAGACGAGCCATCCGGCTTGGGCGGCGTGGGCAGGCAGAGGAAAATCGCGTCGGCGCCCTCGAGGATTGGGGTCAGATCATTGCAGAAAAACAAATAGCGATCCAGATGCTCGGCAATGATGCTCACCAGCCCCGGCTCGTTGACATGGCGCTCGATCTGATCGCGTTGGGCGGAGCGATAAGCGGCCAGCCTCTGCTCGTCAATATCATAGGCATATACTTCGTGGCCGTATTCGGAGCACACGGCGGCGTGCGTCAGCCCCACGAAGCCCGTTCCTGCGACAATGATTTTCATGCTCGATCCTTTTCCGATTGGTCATTATTTCGGCCAGCGGCGATCATACCACAGCGGATTTGACGCCTCGCGGCTATAATCACGCGCGTGCCCGATTTGATCATTGCGATCTCGTACTTCTTCCACATGCTCGCCACCGTGATCTGGGTGGGCGGCGTGGCGGTGATGGCGTTGATCGTGTATCCGGGGAGTCGGCGCGCATTGGGAGATGATCCACTGAGGGGCGCGTTGATCTCGGAATTGAGCCGCCGCTTCTCTCCCCTAGCCATGATCTCGCTGGCGACTCTCGTCGTCACCGGTCTCGCCCAAATGGCGGTGAACCCCAACTACGACGGCTTCCTCAAAATCGAAACGGCGTGGGCATGGGCCATTCTGCTCAAGCACATTGCCTTCGGCGCGATGGCGCTCGTCGGCGCATATTCGGCGTGGGGAGTCTCGCCAGCCATCGCCCGGCTGGCATTGCTCGAATCGAAAGGCAAACTGAGCGGCGATGAACTGGCCTCTCTGCGAAAACGCGAAGAGCGATTGAATCAACTCAACTTCGTCTGCGCGCTCGTCGTGCTCATGTTCACGGCGGTGGCGCGATCCGTATGAATCACAATGGACAAATCCGAACTCCTCTCCTCCCTCGAAGCCTCGCGCAAAAACCTCCTCGCCGCCCTCGACGGACTCTCGGACGACGAATTGACTCGCCCGGGCGCGGCGGGCGATTGGTCGGTGAAGGACCTGCTCTCGCACCTCACCGCATGGGAAGCGGAGATGGTGGCGATGCTGGCCCGCGAAGTGCGGCAGGGCAAGAAGCCCAAGCACGCCGACATCACCGGCGCAAAAATACAGGAACTCAACTCGCAGTGGCACGCCGAATACAAAGATCGGCCTCTGCAGCGCGTGCGGGCAGACTTTAGCGACGTGCGCAAGCAAATCCTCCGGCAGGTCAGCGCGTTGAGCGACAACGACTTCGCCGACCCCAACCGTTATCCATGGCTGAAGGGCAGGTCCTTCGCCGACTGGATCCGCACGTATACCTCCGAGCACGAAGCCGAGCACGCCGAGCAGATCGCGCACTGGCGAGAGAAACGGTGACAATATGCCCAACTTCATCCTCGCCCCCTCTATCCTCTCCGCCGACTTTGCCCGCCTCGACTCGCACTGCCGCGAAGCGCTCGACGCCGGAGCCGATTGGATTCACGTGGACGTGATGGACGGCCACTTCGTCCCCAACATCACCATCGGCCCGCTCATCGTCAACGCCCTCCGCCCTCTGCGCGACGAAAAGAAAACCGTGCTCGACGCGCATCTCATGATCGAACACCCCGACCGCTACCTCGCCGACTTCGCCAAAGCCGGAGCCGACATCCTCACCGTGCACGTCGAAGCCTGCCCGCATCTGCACCGCACCGTGCAGGTCATCAAAGGGCTCGGCCTCAAAGCCGGAGTCGTGCTCAACCCCTCCACCTCGCTCACCACGCTCGAAGAGATTCTGCCCGAAGCCGATCTCGTCCTCATCATGTCGGTCAACCCCGGCTTCGGCGGGCAGAGTTACATCCCCTCCAGCACCGACAAGATCCGGCGCGCGCGCCAAATGCTCGACCGCATCGGCTCGAAGGCGTGGCTCGAAGTGGATGGCGGCATCACACCGGGCAACGTGGCCGAAGTCGTGAACGCCGGAGTCACGGTCGTCGTCGCCGGAAGTTCCGTGTTCGGCGGAAGCAAATCGGTGGCCGAAAACATCGCCGCCCTCCGATCGGCTGTTCGTTAATCACAAAGGCACAAAGGCGCAAAGAATCAAAATTTGACTCTTTGTGGTCTTTGCGCCTTTGCGGTGAATTCTTTCTGTGAGAGAACCCAAACTTGATTCGTATCGTTCCCCCGTCCTCGCCATGCGCGGGATGATTGCCACCAGCCAGCCGTTGGCGACTCAGGCCGGCCTTTCGATTCTGATGGATGGCGGCAACGCCGCGGACGCCGCCATCGCCGCCGCCGCCGCTCTCAACGTCACCGAACCCACTTCCACCGGCATCGGCGGCGACTGCTTCGCCCTCTACTTCGATTCCAAAACGCGAGCCGTCACCGCGCTCAACGGATCGGGCCGCGCCCCGGCGGCGCTCACCCTCGACCGCATCCGCCGCGACGGATTAATCGACCATCAACAATCGGCAATCAGCAGTCCCTTTCACGCCCACACCGTCACCGTGCCCGGCGCGTGCGCCGGATGGTGCGATCTCATCGAGCGGCACGGCGCACTGCCGATGTCGAAGATTCTCGCGCCCGCCATCCGACTCGCCGAAGAAGGATTCCCGGTCGCGCCGATCACTTCATATTTTTGGAATCGCGGCGCGGAGCGGCAGTTGGCTCCGGGCGGGCGCGGGCGCGCGCTGACCATTGACGGGCGCGGCCCGAAGGCCGGCGAAGTGTTTCGCAACCCCGATCTCGCTCGCACGTTCCGAACGGTGGCCGAAGGCGGGAAAGATTCTTTTTATCGCGGCGAGATCGGGCGCAAGATCGTGAGCGCGGTTCGGAAGTTCGGCGGGGTGATGACGGAGGATGATCTCGCCGCGCACACTTCAACGTGGGACGAGCCGATCAGCGCGACGTATCGCGGCCAGCGCGTGTGGGAGTGCCCGCCCAATGGGCAGGGACTCGCGGCGCTGATCGCGCTGAACATCCTCGCAGGCTTCCATCTCACCTCGCTCGATCCGCTCTCGCCCGAACGATTGCATCTCCTCATCGAAGCCTTGCGACTCGCCTTCGCCGACACGCGCTGGTATGTTGCCGACCCGGCCTTCAACCCCGCGCCGCTCGATGGGCTGCTCTCGAAATCGTACGCCGCCGAACGGCGAAAGATCATCGATCCCGCGCGGGCGACAACCGACACGAAACACGGTTCACCGGTGGCCGGATCGGACACGGTGTATTTTTGTGTGGTCGATGGATGGGGCAATGCCTGCTCGTTCATCAACAGCAATTACATGGGTTTCGGCGCGGGCATCGTGCCGGAGGGGACCGGATTCAGTTTGCAGAATCGGGGGCACAACTTCAGCCTCGATCCGAATCATCCCAACGCGCTCGCGCCGCGCAAGAGGCCGTATCACACCATCATTCCCGGCCTCATCACCCGCGCCGACGGCTCGCTATTCGGGCCGTTCGGGGTGATGGGCGGCTTCATGCAGCCGCAGGGGCACGCGCAAGTGGTGATTGCCATGATGGACGATGGGCTCGATCCGCAAGCGGCGCTCAATCGCCCGCGAGTGTGTTTGGAGCCGGGGGAGCCGGGCGGCGGAGTCGCAGTGGAAGAAGGGTTGCCGAAAGAAACTGCCTCGCGGCTGGAATCAATGGGTCACCGCGTGGAATGGGTGAGCGGCCACGCGCGAGCCATGTTCGGGCGCGGGCAGATCGTTCGCCGCGATCCCAATGGCGTGTTGTGGGGCGGAAGCGATCCGCGCGCGGACGGATGCGCGATGGGGTTTTAACGCCGGCGCGCAAGGGGGATGAGGCGCGGCACGCGCTGTTGATGCGCGCGGTACGCTTCGCCAAACTCGGCCACGAGTTTGCGCTCCTCGAAAATTGAGCCGATCCAAAAATACAGCGTGCAGGCGATGTTGAAGGTGAGCGCGTTGACGGTCATGATCGGCGTAAGCCACAAGAACACCAAACTGAAAAAGTAGAGGGGGTGGCGCACCCAGCCGTACATGCCGCCGGTGTAAAGTTTCGGCGGGTCGCGCGGGTCGGGCTGGCCTTCGCTCCAGCGGATGATTTGGCGCAGGCCGAGAAAGCGCGGCAGATCGACTTGCCACAGCGCAACGACAAGGGCGAGCGCGGCGGCGAATTGAACGGGCGCGGTGATGACGGCGAGCCACGCGGGGAAGCGATAGAGAGGCGTATCGGGCAGGAGGCCGACGAGGGCCAACACGGGAATGAAGGTGACTCCGGCGATGATGTTGTAGGCGAGGCGATACGCCGCGTCGGCGGCGCGGGGGCCGAGCCATTGGCGGGCGCGGGCTTTGGCGGCCAGCGAGGCGGTGACGGAGTGCAGCCCGCCCCATGCCGTCATCGCCAGCAGGATAATCGCAATGCTGGGCATGTTCTGTCAACGGATTTAGCGGATGCAAACGGATTGGGTTTGGAAACAAGAATCCGCTCAATCCGGTGATGATTTACGATACCGTTGCCACGCACTCGATCTCGACCAATCCGCCTTTGGGCAGGGCGGCGGCTTGCACGGTGGTGCGGGCGGGCGGGTTGGCCGGGAAGAATTCGGCGTACGCGGCGTTCATCTTTGGGAAGTCGCTCATGTTGGCAAGGAACACGGTGGTCTTCACCACATTGTCGAGGCGACTGCCCGCCGCTTCGAGCACGGCTTTGAGATTGGAGAGAACGCGGCGCGTTTGATCTTCGATGCCGCCGGAGATCAGTTCGCCGGTGGCCGGGTCGAGGGCCAATTGCCCGGCGGTGAAAACAAACTGGCCGACGCCGATGGCTTGCGAATAGGGGCCGATGGCTTTGGGCGCAGAGTCGGTGTGGATGACGGTTCGGTTCATGGGGGCGGAGTCCTTTCGGGATGTGTTTTACCACAAAGAGGGGAAGGCACAAAGTCTTTTCAAGCGATGCTTGAGCAACTTCAAGCATTTGCCGATGGCGTTTTGGCTGTCGATTCTCTATGCTGTCAATGTGCTACCGATCGGTTTTGAGATGAAGGGCAACGCGCGCGCCGCTTCCGGGGGCGGAAGTGGATGCGCAGCTGCGCGCCGACAATGGCGGCCCGCTCCATCATGCCGACAATGCCGAAGTGTTTGTTGACGATCAGTTGGCTGAGATCGGGCGGCTGGCTCAATTCGAACCCGCGCCCGTCGTCCTCCACGATCAACTCGATTTCCGAGACGGTGACGCGGCCGCGAATAGCGAGCCGAGAAGGCCGCCCGTGCCGGATGGCGTTGTGGCAGGCTTGCTGAACAATACGATACATGTGCTGCTCAATGACGGGGTCATGCCGCGCGTCGTCGCTATCCACCTCGATGGCAATGAGCGGGCAATCGCTCTCGTAACGATCCTCCATTTCATCCACCAGCGATCGGAGTCCCATCGCAAGGCCATACTCCAACATGGCCGGGCGCAGGCTGATAATGTGGCCGCGGATTCGCGCCACCGCCGAGTCGTACGCCGTGTGCTCCGTGTCGGTGAGCGACTGCCGCGAGAGCGCCGACAGCGCGCCCAAAACGTCGTCGTGCAATTCGTGAGCCATGCGGATCTGCTCCATTTCGTGGCGGTTGACGTTGGCAAGGTGCAGTCGGCGAAGGCTTTCGGCCTGCGCGATGTTGGCGAGGGCAATGGCGGTTTGATCGGCCAGCAGTTTGAGCGCATCAATTTCGATCTGGCCGTAGTAGTTCGTCGGGGTCGCGGCGGCCCAACAGCCACACAGCCAACAGTGTGTCTTCGATGGCAATGGGCAGGGCGACGCAAACCCATGCGCAGAGAGCGGCCCGCTCGTGAGGCGCGCGGAGCCGCCCGCCCTGCGCCAACAGCGCCGGCAGATCGGCGCGGGCAGGGAGTTGAGAGTCGGCGACTCCGCGCAGATAGATCGGCTGTAGACTCCCGCCGTCGTCGCGCGCCAGCGCCGACTGTTTTACGAGCAGGGCCGGAAGAATTTGCCCGTCGATGGCGGAGGCGATGGTGGGCAGATCGAGGCGGGTGGCAATGATGCGAGTGTAAGTTTCGATGAGCGACTCGGATGTGAGGCGGATACCCAGCGCGTAACGATCCATGAACCGATGAAAGGGCGAGAGGCCAACGCCGGCCAACAGGCTGGCCGCCAGCGCGATGGCGGCATCGAACAATGTGGCTTCGCTGCTGCCGCCGAAGGTTTGATGGACGAAGGAGATCAGGGTTGCCGACAGCGCGGCAACGAGAAAGAAAAACAGGTAGGCGTTGAAGGCGCGGTTGGCGCGCAGTTCAGATGCGCCGAACTGGCCGAGGCGGGCGGCGTAGAAATAGGCCAGCGGCAGAATGGGCAGGCCAAGCAGGGTGAAGAGCAAGCCTTCGGGAGTCAGATCGAAGATCGAAAAGATAATGCCGAAGAAGATCACCGGGAAGAATGTGAAGCCGCCGCCGAGCAAAAGCAGCCGGGTGATGCGCCGCTGGCCGGGCCGCGCGAAGAAGCGCGCGATGAGCAGGGCGAGACTGATGAGTGAGCCTGCGGCCACACCCAATAAGTACGAATCGAGCGGCAGGATCAGAAACCAATTGGCGAGGCACAGGCCGAGAGCGGCGAGATAAAACAATCCCCATGCCCAAGCGGGCAACCGGCGGAGTGATTGAGGAAATTCCCAGTGCAGATGAACGTACACCGGCAGGCACAGCCACATTGCGCCGCTCATAGCGTATTTGCTGAAGAAAATTTGCCAGCGCGAGACACCGCTCGCCGCCAGCCATACGGCGGTGAGAAGGTTGGAGGCCAGCAACAAACGCCAGCGCGTATCTTTGGGGCGGACGAAGAGCAAGGCGCACAAGCCAAAGACCCAGAAGAGGGAGGCCAGCCACCATTGATTCGTCAGCCGCGCGCGGAATTCTTCGGGGTTGGGGCCGGGCATAACCCAACGGATCGTGAACTCCTGCCCGCCGCGCTCGATTCGCAGTGGAATGACATCGCCAGTTTGGATGCTGTTCAACGGGAATAGCCGCCATTGCTTAGTAAAATCGGCCACTCGCACTGAATTGATTTCGACCAAATGATCGCCGACTCGCAGATTGCCCGGCACAAATGCTTCCGTTATCCGGCCATTAGCGCTAGGTCTCCAATCGAAGCCGACATAGGGGATTTGGAAGAAAAGAATGTGGGCATATCCCGCAACGAATACCAGCGAAAGCCATAGCCACACATTTTCGATGAGGGCGACAACACGCCTATTTTCAAGCGGCATAAATCCTCTCAAGAAGAATCAGAGCCAGGGGCAGAGATTGTGTCCAATAAGGAGGTGATGGAATCGAAATTTAATCTTATGCGGAGAGGATGTTAACCAACAGCTAATGTGCCAACTACACGAAAGGAAACTTGTATGCCCACAATGACCCTATTTTACACACAGTTGAATCGCGCGCCATGCGTATGTGAAACATGTCAGCGCGCAGGCAGGTTTTCCCTCAAGGGCGTGTATAATGCCATCACGAGTCGAAAATGTTTCAATCAGCAACCACGCGCCGAAAGCGCAGATCAGTTTCACTGCCGAGCATCGTGCCGATTGGCTGCGAACTCCCAGTTTCGGAGAGTCTGCCAGCAGCAGTGCGGCGCATCGTTCGCCATTTGCGCCCCGACAAAATTATCCTCTTCGGCTCGTATGCCTATGGCAAACCCACACCCGACAGCGACGTGGATTTGCTGGTGGTGATGCGAACACGGCTGAAGCGCGCCAACCGAACGTGGGCAATCTCTCGTCTTCTGCTCCCCCGCCCATTTCCTGTAGACATTCTGGTGCGAACCCCGAAGGAAGTTGAGCACGCGCTGGCAAAAGGCGATTTTTTCATCGAGGAAATTACTGAGCAGGGGAGAGTATTGTATGAGCGACGCCGCTGATCCCTTGGCATGAGCGGAGCGCGCAGAGGAAGATTACGCCATAGCGCGTTCATGCCTGCGGCGCAAGAAACCGCTTCTGTACGCGGCGTGTTTCCATGCTCAACAATGCGCCGAGAAATATCTCAAGGCCATGCTTGTCGCCAAAGGAATTCGGGTTGCCAAGACTCATGATCTGTTGCTCTTGAGCAAACAATGCGAGAAGGCCGGTGTGTTGTTAGTGATGGATCCGAAGAAACTCAACGATCTTACCGATCACGCCGTGCAGGCTCGCTACCCCGGTGACGATCCGACTCTCGATGAAGCGCGCGACGCGCTGGAAACTGCCAAAGCCGTGCGCAGGTTCGCTCGGAAATTCTTGACTGTGAAATGAAGCCGCCCGGGCGGGCGACTTTTTACTTCACGCCGTTCACCGCCGCCTCCACCAACTTCCGGTGACGATCAACCATATCGGGCAGGGCGCGCGGATCAAACCAGCCAATGTCGCGGGTCTCGTCGCCGTCGGGCCGCAGGTCGCCGCCGATGAGGTCGGCGCGGAAGAGCGCCGAGACGATCTGCGCTTCGTTGCCGTCGGCGTACGTGTGGAACGAGTCGGGGCCGGTGAACACGCCCACAAGTTCGCGCACGGCGATCTCGGCGTTCATCTCTTCTTTCGCTTCGCGCGCCAGAGTCCCGCTGATCGACTCGCCCAACTCCATCAGCCCCGCTGGAATGCCCCACAACCCCTCGCGCCTCAACGTGAGCAGAACTCGCCCGGCCTCGTTCCGAATAATCGCGCCCGCGCCAATAGTGATGAGCCTCTGCGGGCCGGTGAACCGGCGCAGGTCAAGCCACCAGTTTCCATCGGTCGGGGGGGACTGTGGCGGATCGAAATACGGCGCGGGCAAGGCGGCGAACCAGTGGCGAGCCATATCTCTGTACCAGCGCGGCGAGTCGAGAGAAGCAAACTCACCGGCGGAGAAGAAACGGTGATCGAGAGTCTCGACTCCGTCGGGGAGGCCGTCACCCCCCACGATCCGGCATTCGATGGCGACCGTGAACTGCTGAACCTCGTCGCCGTTCGGATACAGCACATCGTACTGCGGCGATGAATACACGCCCACCAGCCGGCCCGGCTCCACGCGCCAGCCGGTTTCCTCCAGCGACTCTCGCGCCGCGCACTCGGCAAAGTTTTCGCCAATCTCCAAAACGCCGCCGGGCAATCCCCACCAATCGAAATCGGCGCGGCGCTGAAACAACAGCCGCCCGCGCTCGTCGCGGATGAGCGCGGTGGCATAGGGCAGGATCACTTTTCGGCGGCCCACTTGGGAGCGCAACCAGTGGATGTAATTAGCAGGTGGCAAGTGGCAGGTGGCAGGCAGCAGGCGGCTGATGGCTGATCGCTGAGTGCTGATCGTTCATTGTTTGAGCAGATCGAGTGCGGTTTGATACACGCGCTCCGGGTCAACGTCGAAGGCCACTTGCGCGATGCGCCCGTTCGCCGATCGAATCGTGCGCCCGTCGCTGGGGCCGTCGATCACCACCTCGCACGAAACATCGCGCGCGCCGACGATGTCGGGCCAGCCCACCGCGAGCGTGGTCAGCGTATCCCACAAATGATAGCCGGTGCCGTGCGTGAATTGCCAGCATTGATACGCAAGATCGGAGAGGAGATATTGCCTTTGCTGTGCGAGGCGGGCGAGAAACGACTCGGAGACGGGAACTTTGTCGGTGGCGTCGAGGCCGACGAGTGTGATGGGGAGGCTCGACTTCCACACCCGCGCCGCCGAGACCGAATCCCAAAACACATTCCACTCGGCGGCGCCGTCGCCATCGGGCGGCAGAACATTGCCGGGAACGTCAATCGCGCCGCCCATCCAATAGAGCCGCTCGATTTTTGATTCGATGTCCGGCGCGGAGTCGAGCGCGGCGGCCAAATTGGTGAGCGGGCCGGTGAAGAGCAGAGTCACTTTGTCGGCGGCGGCGCGCGCCTTTTGGATCAGCAGTTCGTGAGCGGAGATCGATTGAGGTTGGCCGAAGGGGCGGGCGTTGAGGATCGGCAGTCCGTTAACCAGATCGGAATGGACGCGCCACTCGTGCGGGAAGGGGTGTCGGCCTTCCACCGTCCCGGCGGCGACGGGGATGTTGGGATGCCCCAGCAGTTGAAGTATTTTCAGCGTGGCGGGCAGTCCCGTTTCGAGGTAACAATCGGCGGGCGTGACCCCGATGCCCAGCGCAGCGACGTTTTTCATGCCCATCAAAAAAATGATCGAGAGCAGATCATCCACGCCTGCGTCGTGATCGAAGTAAACCTGTTTCATTCGCTATCCAATGTGCGTTTGAGTGAGTTGCGGTATACTGCGCACGCGGGCAGTATAGCAGAAGCCATGAAGCCAGACGATAAATTAATTTTGCTGACCAATGACGACGGGATCGGATCGCCGGGGTTGCGGGCCGCCGCCGAAGCGTTATCGACTCTCGGCTGGGTCACGGTGGTCGCGCCGCGCGAGCAGTGGTCGGGCGCGGGGCGCAGTATCCCCTCCTCCACCGGCGGCGTGATTCATCCACAGCAGAAATTGATCAACAATGATCACTGGGAAGTGTTTGCGGTGGAGGGAACACCGGCGCAGGCGGTTCAGCACGGCGTGTTGGAATTGACGCCGCGCAAGCCCGATCTCGTTGTGGCCGGGATCAATTACGGCGAGAACGTGGGCACGGGCGTGACCATTTCGGGCACGGTGGGCGCGGCGTTGGAGGCCGCCTCCTTCGGCATCCCGGCCATGGCCGTTTCGCTGGAGACGCCGAAGCAGTATCACCTTTCGCATTCCGACGAGATCGATTTTTCGGCGGCGGCGCATTTCACGCGCCTCTTCGGCGATCTGCTTCTGCGCGCGCCGCGCCCGCCCGATGTGGACGTGCTGAAAGTGGACGTTCCGGCGGAGGCCACCCCCTCGGCTCTATGGCGCATGACCCATCTCTCGCGCCAGCGTTACTACATGCCGGTGAAGCCGACTCGCGAAAAATTTTCCGACCGCGCTCGTGTGGGCTACGACCGCGACTTCGATCCGAATCTGGAGCCGGACTCCGACGTGGCGGCCTTGATCAACGAGAAGATTGTCGCCGTCACCCCGCTTTCGCTCAATCTCACCTCGCGCATCAATCTAAAGGCATGGGAGACTGAGTTGAAGCGATTCTGAATCCGTGAACCCCGCTCGCGCAGTATAATTTCATTGCAAAGGAGACTCGTTCAATGGCGCTACCCAACTACGCATACTTCGATGGCCGCATCGTTCCGTACAGCGAAGCCAAAGTGGGCGTGCTGACGCACGCGCTCAACTACGGCACGGCTGCCTTCGGCGGCGTGCGCGGATACTGGAACAGCGACGAAGAGCAGTTGTTTGTCTTCCGCCCCCACGATCACGTCAAACGATTCCTGCAATCGGCCAAACTGCTGTGCATGGATCTGCCCTACACCGAAGACGACCTTGTCAAAGGCATGTTCGATCTTCTGCGAACCGAGGGCCACCGCGCCGATTGCTACATCCGCCCGCTGGCCTTCATGGGCGACGAAATCATCGGCGTGCGTTTGCACAATCTTCATCCCTCCATTTCCATTGTATCCATTCCGTTTGGCCGGTATGTCGAAGCCGAGGAAGGCGTGCATGTCACCATCTCCTCCTGGCGGCGGGTGGACGACAACAGCATCCCCGCGCGCGGCAAGATCGCCGGAGCCTACGTCAACTCGGCCTTCATCAAAACCGACGCCGAACGCGCGGGCTTCGACGAGGCGCTGGTGTTGAATCAAGACGGCCACCTCTCCGAGGGCTCCGCCGAAAATTTGTACATCGTCCGCAACGGGGTCGTCGCCACCCCGCCCGTCACCGACAACATCCTCGAAGGCATCACCCGCCGCACCGTCTTCACCCTTCTGCGCGATGAACTCGGCTTCGAAGTGGTGGAGCGCCCCATCGACCGCACCGAAATCTACGTGGCCGACGAAGCCTTCTTCAGCGGCACCGGCGTGCAAATCGCCGCCATCACCCGCGTCGATCACCGCCCCATCGGCTCGGGCAAAATGGGCCCGCTGGTGAGCGACTTGCGCGAGCTGTATTTCAACGTGGTGCGCGGCAAAGCGCAGAAGTATCGCCACTGGTGCGCGCCCGTGTACGAAACCGAGCGCGAGCTAGCGAAAGCGTGAAGCCGAAAAAGAGGTCAGAGGTCGGAGGTCAGGCGTTTCTGACTTCTGACTTCTGACTTCTGGCTTCTGACTTCTGACTTCCCGTGTCCGCCCCTCCCCGCGCGCTCGGCCTCGTCATCGGCCTCACCGTGTTCATCGTGCTGGCCGCCGCCGATGTGCTGTTCGCCGTCATCCTCCTGCGCACGCCCATCGATGTCCTCACCCCGCTGTGGGTCGGACTGATTCTGTTCAGCCTGCCTATGCTTGGATTCGTCGGCTACCGCACCGTGTCGTTGATGAACGCGCATTATCGCTTCACGCAAAATGCGCTGGTGATCGTGTGGGGCCCGGTCAAACAGATCATCCCCATGGCCGACATCTCCGGGCTGATTCTCGGAAGTGATCTGCCCGCCGACCTCGCCCCGCGCGGCCTGTGGTGGCCCGGCTGCATGGTGGGGCGCGGCCACACCAAAGCCGTGGGCGACCTCATGTATTACGCCACCGCGCCGCAGAGCGGGCAGATCATCGTTGCCGCCGGCGCAGGCGGCTATGTCATCTCCCCCGCCGACATTGACGGCTTCATCAATCAATTTGAGGAAGAGGGGCGCAAAGGCATTACCGAGCCGATTCCCTACGCGCAGAACCGCCCGGCGTTTTACGATTGGGATCTGTGGCGTGATCGGTGGGCGGCAGGGTTGGTAATCGCCGGATTATTGCTGCCGTTCATACTGCTCATCGTCATCGCCGCTCGTTTCCCCACCCTGCCCGCCATCACCCCTCTGCATTACGATGGATTGGGGCAAGTGGATCGCACCGGCCCGCCCACCGGCCTGCTCATCCTCCCCACCATCGGCGGACTGGCATGGCTCGCCAACGGACTCATCGGCGCGGTGTTGTATGCCCTGCGCCGCAATGATCGCCCGGCCGCATATATGCTGTGGTCGGGGTCCATCGTGGTGCAACTTCTCCTCTGGGTTGCGGCAGTGGGCCTGCTTTGAGTGAACCGCAAAGCAGGCAAAGAATTTTTGTGAACTTTGCGTCGTTGCGCCTTTGTGGTGAAAGTTGATAATCTGCAACTGCTGATTGGCTTTGCCCTCGCCGCGCTCATCGGCTATCTCGGCTATCGCCGCCGCGCGCTCAGCCGCAGTGGAGTGGTCGGCGCCATCATCACCGGCGGCATCCTCTTCGGCGTTGGCGGTTTCTCCGGCGCGGCGCTGCTGCTGGCCTTCTTCATGTCCTCCAGCGCCCTCTCGCGTTTCAAAGAGACTCAAAAAGAATCGCTGGCCGAAAAATTCTCGAAAGGATCACAGCGCGACCTCGGGCAAGCGTTGGCGAACGGCGGCGTGGCCGCGCTGTGCATCGTGGGATTCGCCCTTACCCGCCAGCCCGCGTGGTGGGCCGCCGCCGCCGCCGCGTTGGCCGCCGCCAACGCCGACACGTGGGCCACCGAGCTCGGCGTCCTCAGCAAAACGCCGCCGCGATTGATCACAACCGGCGCAATGGTCGAAGTTGGCGCGTCGGGTGGAGTGAGTCTTTTTGGAACGCTGGCCGCGTTGGCCGGTTCCCTCCTCATCGGCCTCACTGCTTTCGCCGCCGCGCTTCTCGATCCCGCGCTCCGATCGTTATTCTCCGATCCGTTTTCTCTCGCCGCCATCGTCACCCTTTGCGGCCTCGCCGCCTCGCTGTTCGACAGCCTTCTCGGCGCGACCGCGCAAGCGATTTATTATTGCGAGGCTTGCCAAAAGGAAACAGAACGCCACCCCGCACACCGCTGTGGCAATCCGACTCGCCAAGTGCGCGGCTGGGGGTGGCTGAACAACGATTGGGTGAACTTTTGGGCGACGGCGGCGGGGGCGGCAATGGCGGCGGTGTTCGCGCCGCTCATGTGACGCTCAATCGCCCGTGGCCACCGCTTCCATCCTCACCGCCTCTCCCCGTTTCACTCCCACCATCATCGCCAGCGCAACCAGCATAAAGATCGGCGCGACGATCATGATGTTGTTGTAATTCTTCCCTGTCCACTGCACCAGCCAGCCGTTCACGTTCGGCCCGGCAATGGCCGAGAGGGTGGAGAAAAGGTAGTACAGCCCGGTGTAGGTGCCGATGCGCGCGGCGGAAGTCATGTCCACCACCATCGGCAGAGAGTTGATATTGATGAGCGCCCACGCCGCCCCGGCGATCATCAGCAACACGCCGAGCACCGGCACCACGCCCAGTACCGGAAGTTTGGTCAACTGAATCGTGAGCGTTGTGGGCGAAAGGAAAAACATCGTCAGCATCGTGGCGCTCATCACCGCAATGCCGGTGACGATGGTGGGCCGCCGCCCGAACCGGCCGCCGAGGTATCCGGCGGGCAGGGCGAAGATGACGAAGACCAGCGACAGTTGGCCGAGCAGTCGCGCGCCGTCGGCTTCTTCGAGGCCGAGATGATTCTTGGCGTACAGGGTGAAGAAGGCCTCGATGGCCGTGTAACCGAGAAACCAGAAGAAGATCGCCAGCAGAATCCGCAGAGCGCTTTTGTCGGAGTCCTGCATCACCGTGCGCAGGCTCTCCCACATGCCCGGCTCTTTTTCGCTCGCTTCGTACGTCGTCGGCTCTTTGATGAGGAAGAACACCAACAGCGCGGCGAGGATCACCAGCGCCGACCCCAGCCAAAACGGGAAGGCCGGATTCATTTTGTACAGCGCCGACCCGCCGAGAAACGAAATGATCGCGCCCACGCCGCCCATGAAGTTGATGATGCCGTTGGCCTGCGAACGAAACTGCGAGGGCGTGACGTCGGGCATGAGGGCGACAACGGGCGTGCGCCACAAGGCCATGCTCAACAGCAATGTGCTGGTGCAGGCGACGATCAACGGCAGAACAGCGGCAATCGGGATCAGGCCAAAGGCCACCGCCCCAATGGGCGCGCCGACGAGGATGAACGGCATCCGCCGCCCGATGGGCGTGCGCAGTTTGTCGCTCCACGCGCCCACCGGCGGCTGGATGAACAGCGCGGCGATGTTGTCGAGGGTCATGAAAAAGCCGATGACCGCCGGTTCGAGATGAAACTTGTCGGCGAGGAAAATGGGAACGAAAGCGTTGTACGTGCCCCAGATCACGCTGACACCGAAGAAGCCGAAGCCAAGCAGGAAGGTTTTGCCGTAGTTGAGTTTCATGGGGGGTGCCTTGAGGGAGGAGTAAGGAGTAATATCAGCAAGTAGTAATCAGCAATCAGAATCCGCCGCGAAAGGCTCTGGACAGGATGGCTTGATCGACTTTTTCGGCCCGCCGCCGCGCCGCCTCCACCGCCCGCTCAATCGCCTCCGCCTGCGCGAACAGGCTCTCGATTTTGGCGACGATGCGGCGCTGTTTCGGAAGGGGGTTGACGGATATGCTATACTATCAGTTGAAAGTGCCACTAAGCCTGAAAACCGTGATGATGTCACGGAAACCCCTTTGAGGGTAGTCCGCAAGGATGTAGGGCTTAGGGCATTTTTATTTCCCTGGCCGGTTTCGAAAGTGAAAATGCCAGATCGAGAAATGCTTCTGGCTGCGCGGCGTTGGCTGTTGCAGGTTGAGCAACCCAACCTTGGCGGCAATATACTCGGCAAGCGCCACTTTGCTTCGTTTGGCTCCCGTGCGGGTGTGGGCGCCGTTCATTTCGTAGCCAATCGCTCCCATCAAAACATCTGCCACCTGGATCGGATCGCTGGCTTTCGAGTCGGTCGCCTGAATGTTGCGCACCGGGGCGATCAAGTACGGATACTTCTTGTGAAGGCCGTTGTTGAGAATGGCGCATAGGGTCGAGAGTTTATACTTCGCGGTCGTGCGTTGATCCAGAAAAACAATGCACTGATCGGCGGGCTGCAGATATGCGCCAAAACTGTGCAGGAGGAACTGATACATGAGTTTGTAGAAACCCAATTCGGCGTCGCTTTTATTATAGCGGCGGTTGTCAATCTCTTGTGTGTCCACCACAATGGATTTGAAGTGAATGGCGCGATTGAAGGTAAAGAACAAATCAATCAGGGCGCGATATTCGCGCAATTTCTGGTCGGACACTTTTGCCCATTTGAGTTCGGCGCGCATGTTTTGGCTCTGGCGGTACAGCGCCATTGCTTCCGTGAAACGCGGCTCGTTACCGCGATCCAGAATCAATCCTCCGATGACCATGTAGCGGTCAGCCGTCTGCCGACTCTCGTCGCAGTAGATATGCAAAAATCGTCCGGCTGA
>Ga0194127_10002911_pt1 | contig 22572 bp, 18 predicted proteins | sample TA2KigC100mmetaG_FD_148624 | JGI IMG/M metagenome (GOLD analysis project Ga0194127, IMG submission 148624) | Freshwater microbial communities from Lake Tanganyika, Tanzania - TA2015036 Kigoma Deep Cast 100m | ecosystem: Environmental > Aquatic > Freshwater > Lake | place: Tanzania: Lake...
GCAATGGAGCCGGGCAGCAAAGCGGACGTACCCGCCGAGGCAACCGACGTGGCGATGGTAACGCTAAATGAATCAGAATGGCGCATCCTTGAGGCTGTGAAGCGCGAATTCAAGCCGGAGGAGCTTGCCCCTGACCTATGGGCTGCGCGTGCTACCGAGGCGGGCGTGCCGCTAAAGACTTTTCTGAAAGTCGCCGCTGACTTCAACGAACGCAAGATCATCGGGCGCTTCTCGACGTTCTTGGAGCACGTCAAGACCCTCGCCACCGGCGAGAAGGTCACAAAATTTAACGCGCTGTTCCATTGGGCTGTTCCCTCGGGCCGCGAGATCGAGGCCGGCCGCCAAGTTGGCCGACACCACATCATGACGCACGCCTACTGGCGAGAGGGCGGCCCCGAGTTTCGTAATGTGAACGTGATGGGCGTGGCGCACGGCACGGACAAGTCACTGGTGCTCGCGCACAAAGCGGCAATTGATGAGCACCTCAGCGGCCTAGGTATCGCAGTGAGCTACACAAACGTTTTCTGGGGCGGACGCAGCGAAATCAAGCCCAGTGAGATTTCACCCAATGCCTATCGCGAGTTCTGCCGCATCAACAGCCTCGACCCCGAGCTTATGAAGCTCCAGCCGGGCGAGGCAATGATTGCAGGATGACGAGACTAAGAAATGCTCGTCCGCTTTGAATCAGCCGGCTCTGGTTCCTCTGCGCCTCATGGCTCCCTTCCGCAAGCATTCCAGGCCGGTCGCCCAATTTCCGTCCAGCGCCAAAGGTTGGCCGCTTGATCCCAGCGTGACGTTCCTGAACCACGGCTCGTTCGGCAGTTGCCCGCTCGCCGTGCTGGAGTTCCAACGCACGTTGCGCGAACGCATGGAGCAACAACCGGTGAAGTTTTTCGTCCGCGACCTGGAGGAGCTCATCGACGAAGCGCGCTTCCAACTGGCAAAGTTCCTCGGCGGCCAAGCAGACAACCTCGTCTTTGTACCCAACGCCACGTCGGGCGTGAACACGGTGCTCCGCTCGCTGAGCTTTGAACCGGGCGACGAGCTAATCGTAACTAACCATGAGTACAACGCCTGCCGCAACGCGCTGGACTTCCTGGCCCAACGCACCGGGGCGAAAGTCGTGGTAGCGAAGATTCCGTTTCCTCTCGGCAGCGTGGAGCAAGTCATCGAGGCTGTGATGGACACCGTAACCTCGAATACGCGGCTTGCGCTGGTGGACCACGTGACCAGCCAAACCGGGCTAGTGCTGCCCATCGAGTTGCTTGTACACGAGTTGAACGCGCGCGGCGTGGACACGCTGGTGGACGGCGCGCATGCCCCCGGCATGTTGCCGCTGAACTTGCATGCGCTCAATGCGGCCTACTACACCGGCAACTGCCACAAGTGGCTTTGCGCGCCGAAGGGCGCGGCGTTCCTGTACGTGCGTGCCGACCGGCAAGAAAATATTCGCCCGCTAATTATTAGCCACGGCGCGAACTCGCCGCGAACGAACCGCTCACGCTTACTGATCGAGTTTGGCTGGACGGGTACTGGCGACCCGACGGCGGCGCTCTCCGTGCCTAAGGCCATAGAATTTATGCGCTTATTGCTGCCGGGCGGCTGGCCAGCGGTAATGAAGCATAACCGCGAACTCGCCTTGAGCGCGCGGCACGTGCTTTGCGAGTCGCTGCAGATTCCACCGCCATGCCCAGCGGAGTTTATCGGCGCGCTTGCCGCCGTGCCCATCCCTGACTCGCGCAGCATCAAGCAAACGAAGAACCCGCTTTACCTCGACCCCTTGCAAGATCAACTGCTAAACAAGTTTGGTATCGAGGTCCCGGTCATACCCTGGCCCGCTCCTCCGAAACGCCTGCTCCGCATCTCCGCGCAACTTTACAATGCGTTGCCACAATACGAAAAACTGGCGAAGGCTTTGGGGAAACTGCTTTGAACCGTAAGCGAGTTGAACTGTGCGCTTACTTCCTGGCTATCACACGCACTTCGGAAGCGGGCATAGCCAAGTGGGCGAGAGAGCGGAGCAATCGAAAACCGTATTCGCCCAGATGGTAATTAACTGCCGCCGCCGCCGCGGCGCGATCATAACCAAATTTCCCGATGCTCGCCTCGTCGAGCTTGAAGCCGCACTCGGCCACTAGGTTGCCAAGCGTCTGCGCGTTCCACGCAAAGAGATGATGGTTGGGCTCGGCGGGGTCGTGCTTTCGGTAGCGAGGTTCCTCTTCAAAGGGAACATGGAGCAGCAGCTTGCCGCCGGGCTTAAGGACGCGGCGGATTTCCGCAAGCGCCGCAGCAGGATTCAGCGCGTGCTCCAGCATGTGATGGCAGATCAGTACGTCGGCGCTGTTATCCGCCAGCGAGGCTGAATCGCGCACGAACTCAATGCCCCGTTCGCGCAACCCGGCTTCCACTAGGTCCGATATGTCGAAGCCGATGCGTCGTGCGCAATTAAGCTCCGCCAGGTTCCAACCCGCACCCACCCCGAACTCGACAACCACATCCGATCCGCAAACGTGCGGCACAAACTTTTCCGCTCGTAGCCGAGCGACCCACGTAAATGCTTCCGGCGGTATGCCCCGCTTGCTGTGGTGATAGGCGCGTCCTGCCTCGCCTAGATAATGGCGGCTAACGGAGTTGTCCGGAGCGTCGGGCATCAGAGAGAGCTTAATGGGACTTGGCGGACGCTGTCGAACGCGGAACAGTCGTAGCCACGGCTCGACATTCTTACGTTGAGGCTCAAGTGCCTACACAACTCAAAGTGTTTTTTCAACGCACCGCAGCGAACGGGCTACACTCTAAACTGTCGCTGGGCGTAACGACTTGGTAGAACCCGGGTGTGTCCGCACCCACTAACTGTGGCTCCGACAGTAGCTCCGAGCTGGAGCTGTCCATTGTGATGCCATGCCTGAACGAGGCGGAGACGCTGCCTAAGTGCATTGAGAAGGCACTGCGGTTCCTACGCGATTACAGGGTCTTCGGCGAAGTGCTTGTGGCGGATAACGGCAGCACAGATGGCTCACAAGAGCTTGCGAGCAAGCTAGGGGCACGCGTGGTGGCGGTGGCTGCGCGTGGCTATGGCAATGCGCTGCGCGGCGGCCTCGCGGAGGCGCGCGGGAGGTTTGTGGTGATGGGCGATGCCGACGACAGCTACAACTTCGCCGCGCTTGGGGCGTTCGTTGAGAAACTGCGCGAAGGCGCAGATTTGGTGCAGGGGTGCAGGCTGCCGGCAGGCGGAGGAACGATTGAGCCCGAAGCCATGCCTCCATCTCACCGGTGGCTGGGAAACCCGCTCTTCTCGGCACTCGGCCGGCGAATGTTCCGCGTGCCAGTTAATGACATTTACTGTGGCTTGCGCGGTTTTCGCCGCGACCTGGTTGCGAAGCTCGACTTGCGCTGCGAGGGGATGGAGTTCGCCACGGAGATGCTTATCAAGGCGAGCCTGCGCGGGGCACGCATTGAAGAGGTGCCCATCACGCTGCACTGCGACGGACGCACGGCGCATCCGCCACATCTGCGCACTTTCCGCGACGGCTGGCGCACGCTGCGATTCTTTCTAATTTGTAGTCCGCGCTGGCTGTTTGTGCATCCGGGCTTGCTGCTGCTCGCGCTGGGCGCACTGGGCTACGGCGTGGCGATGCCGGGACTGACCCTGTTCGGCGCGACATTCGACGCCCACACGCTGCTCTTCGCGAGCCTCGCGCTGATGGTGGGTTATCAAGCGTTGCTGTTTGGCTGGCTGGCGCGGACGCTGGCCGCGCGCGAAGGCTTCCTGCCGGAGACGAGGCTGCTGGCCCAGCTGCGCGAAGTGCTCTCGCTCGAACGCGGCTTGTTGTTGGGCGGCATTGTCCTGGCCGCAGGCATCGGACTGTTGATCGCGGCGGTAGCACAATGGCGAGCGGCAAACTTTGGTCGGTTGGACTACGCGCACACGATGCGCTGGGTGATTCCCGGTGTAACGCTAACGGCCCTGGGATTTCAAACGGTGCTCGCAAGCTTTTTCGTCGCAGTGGTCGGCTGGTATCGCAAATGAGCCACGAAGCAGAGCAAATTTCCCCTGAAAAAGGCACAGGAAACGCGAAAGATATCAGCCCTGTGCCTACTGCCATTTTTTGTGGCCTTACCCTTTTGGGCTGTTGCTATGAACGCGCCTAGCCCAAACGCATGGGAAGAGGCCTACCTGCGGTTCGAAACACCAAAGGAGGAACAGCGGAAATTTCTGCGGCGGTTGCGAAAACTCGGCGCGGAATCTTGGCCAAAGGATGCGGAGGTGACCGAGCTATTCTGCGGACGTGGCAATGGACTGCACGCGTTGCAACAGCTGGGCTTCACGCGGCTGGAAGGGGTGGATTTATCACCCGCCCTGCTGACGCACTACCAGGGCCCGGCGCAGTGTGTGGTCGCGGATGTCCGTCAACTGCCGTTCCCCGACGCCGCAAGAGACGTCATGATAGTGCAGGGGGGACTCCATCATTTGCCGTCTTTGCCGGAGGACTTGGAGCGCGTCGTGAGTGAAGTGCGACGCGTCTTGCGCCCCGGGGGCCGTTTCATGGTGGTGGAGCCTTGGCGAACGCCGTTTCTGCAGTTTGTGCACTGGGTTGGAAGCTTCCACGCAGCGCGCCGCGCGTGGGCCAAGTTGGACGCGCTAGAACGAATGACGGAGTTGGAGCAAACCACCTACGAGCAGTGGTTGCGGGAACCAGAGTTGATTCTGCGCGTGCTAGAAAACGGCTTCGCGGTCGAGCGCAAGTTTATTGGCTGGGCAAAGCTGATGTGGGTGGGTAGAAAAATATGAGTGAGGAGTGCGTGAAATGTGACGCATGGTGCATGAGTGAGCCTTCAACGCACACGGCACCCTGCACCCGAACCTCCATTAGAGGTTGGTCATGATCACGCACCGCCAACTTGCCCCGGTATTTGTTGTACAAGCCTTGCTCTTATTGGTCGCAGCATGGCGCAACGCAGACCAACTGAACCCTGACGCCGTTGCCTACTGCCGGATTGCGGGCTATTACGCGAACGGTCAGTGGGAGCTGGCAATGACGGGATATTGGGGGCCATTGTTAAGCTGGCAAATGGTGCCATTGCTAAAAATGGGGTGTATGCCGCTGACTGCGGCAAGAGTGGTGATGGTGGTTTCAGGAGTTGTGTTTCTTGCAGGAGCGGTAGCGGTGTTTCGAGCGTTCCGACTGCCATCTAAGGCAACGCTGGCGGGCGCTTGGATTGCATCAGGCTGGTCAGTGTTTTGGTCGGTGCGGAATATTTCACCAGACTTGCTGCTCGCCGGGCTGGCGGGGCTAGCGATGGCAGCAACCGTAACAGCCCTCCTGACCTCGGGCAGCGCACCAAAGGAGGAAACACAAAAAATGCACGGCACTGCCGAGACGGGCGCAGGGCCAGAAAACTCCATCGGTGCAAAAAATTTCTGCACCCTCTGGACTTTCTCCTTGATGAGGCAACATCTGGCTGACCGAGCGCAGCGGCATGCCATCTCGGCTGGAATGTGGTGGGGATTGGCGTATCTCGCAAAAGCGGTGGCATTACCATGGGCAATACTGTTGACGGTCAGCCTCACGCTGCTCGCTCAGCGTGGAGGACCCGAGTCACGGCGAAAACTCACAGCCAAAATTGGCGTAATCTGGCTTTGTCTCGGACTGGTGGCAGGGCCATGGATTGCCACTCTCTCGCTACACTATGGAAAGTTCATTTTTTCCACGACCGGTCCCATCGCGCACGCGCTGGCAGGGCCGGGCGACGAATCCCGCTATCACCCGGCGATGGTCACGCTGCACCAGCCAGACGCTGGGCGCGTGACGCAGTGGGAGGAACCGTCGCGCATGGCTTATCGCTACTGGTCGCCATTCGCGAGTGGGGAGAACTTCCAACATCAACTCCGTGTGGCAGGTCAAAACCTAATAACCATCCTCAAATGGCTCGCACCGTGGAGCGAGTGGTTGAGTAGTGAGAGCCTACCCACCTGGCGACGCTGGCTTGGGGCAGTTGATTTTCTGGGACTGGGAGCTGTCGCACTACTTTCCGTGGTTTTTCGGTGTGCTTTTTCCCAACTTCGACCGTTGCCCCGCCGATGGCGGATGGCAATCCTACCGGTGGTGTTGCTTGGGGGAATGTATCTACCGTTCTTTGTGATGCCGGAGGACAACCGTTACTTTTGGCCAGTATGGCCCTGTTTGTGGGTGCTCGGGCTGGCCGCATTGTCGCGAACCGGAAAGGTGCGCCAAGTTGGTTTTCAAATCTTGCTTTGGTCATTTGCGCTCAGCTCGTTGGCATGGTGTTTTGCAGCACTCAGGGGATTACCCAATGTGACGCCTGCGGCGGCAAAAATGATAGCCGAACAGGTGAAACATAATCGCTGGGATGGACCGGTTGCTGGGAGCGGCCTGCTACCTGGCGGACGGGCTGGGCTGTACACGGCATTTCATCTGGGCGAGCGCTGGCTTGGTGATGATTCCCTCGCGAGGCCGGAGGACTTTGCTGCCGCGGGCGCCCGCGTGGTGTTGCTCCGGCGGGATTCTCCACAGCGAGAGGAGTTTCTGCGCGCACCGGGCTGGCGACCCTTTGAGCCGGCGGCGTCCATTCCCTTGATTGTTTTCGTCCGCGAAAAACTTTAGCCCAAAAAAATTCAAGTTGGAATTTCGCCTCCTTTCGAAGCGTTAAATGCTTCGCTGGACAGGGACTCAAATCAGAGTCCATCATGCGTACGGGCTACGGCAAAACACACGCGATGCAATACTGGCTGGAAAATGATGGCGGAGAGCAGTTACCGCTACAAGGCACCTGCACCATCGGGCGGCTGGCGGAGAACACGCTGCCCATCAACGACGCCGAGGTTTCGCGCCGTCACGCCATTATCCACGCACAAGGAGACGGCAGCTATTACCTTGTTGATCTCGGTAGCCGCAACGGCACCATGCTCAACGGTCAACGCATGCGGATGCCCGCGCAACTCAAGAATAACGACCGCATCCAGATCTCGACAACTGAGCTAGTTTTCCGCGCTAGCGAGCCGGCCAGCGATGAGAACGAGGAAGCGATGGTCACCCTTACTGCCGCTCACCAGACCGCAAAGTCCGGCATGTGTTGGCTACTAGTGGCAGACATTTGCCAGTTCACTAAGATGAGCCAGACCGTCGCGCAGGACGAGCTGGCGCAGATGGTCGGCAAGTGGGTGCTGGCCTGCAAGCAGACCATCGAGCAGACCCAAGGCCACATCAACAAATACCTCGGCGACGGCTTCCTTGCCTACTGGCCGATGGACATCACCGCGGCGGAGTCCATCGTCGCGACTATCAATGGCCTGCGCGCATTGCAGAAGACGACGCCAATGCAGTTCCGCATCGTGCTTCACTACGGGCAGGTGCGGATGGACAGCTCACTCCAGCAGGGCGAGGAAAACCTTATCGGGCCGCAGGTCAACTTTGTTTTCCGCATGGAAAAAGTCTGCGGGGCATTAAACCTATTTTGCCTCATGAGCGAGCCGTCTGCCACCGAACTACAACCACACTTTGAGCTTACCTCGCAAGGCGCGCACGCGCTGGGCGGCTTCACCGGCGAGCACAAGATGTTTTCTTGCTAGGTGCGCGACCTAGCCGATGTGAACGCCGTCTACCGGTTGCGGGCGTCCCAGTCCTTCCAGAATTGCGACGGAGTCTTCGCGCGAGCCCAGTTGTCGTCTGGCACGTAGTAATCGAGGCGCTTGAGCTTTGGAAGCTGGCGAAGAGCAACCACCGAGGGCGACGGGAAGGGAATTGCGAGCTGCTCCAAATTCTGGCACTCCCAAAGCGGATTCAAGTCCGGCTGCGTAGGCAAGCTATCTATGCGCAACACTTTCAAAGGCATCCCGGCCAGCCCCGCGAGGCTGGTAACGGGCACCTTGGACAAGTTTAGGTTTTGCAGAGCTGCGCCGCGCAAGGGCTCTAAACTGGTAACTTGCGTTCCTGTCAAATCGAGTTCCACCGTCAACGGCGCACCGCGCAGCGCCGCGATGTCTGTGATCTGCGTGTCGGCGAGCTTAAGCACGTCCAGCGGCATCCCGGCCAACGGCGCAAGATTAGTAATACCAGCCTCGCGCAAATCCAACAGGCGTAAGGAGGTCATGCCGAGAAGAGGAGTAAGATCCTGTACCGGTGTCTTAGAGCAAGTTAGATGCTGAAGCCTCATGCCTTTGAGTGCAGTGAGCTCGCGCACGGACGTCTGGCTCATGAGGTTCGTAGTAAGCGGCATGCCAGCGAGCGGAGCGACTTCGCGAACGCGGGTGTTATTGATGTTTAGGAACTGCAATGGCGCGCCTGCAAGCGGGCCTAGGTTGATGACTTTGGTGCGTTCAAGGTTCACCCACCGTAACGGTACCCCGGCCAGCGGTGCTAGGTCCCCGTATATGCCCGTGTCAGTTAGATCGAGATGCGTTAGCGGCATGCCAGCTAACGGCGCGAGGTCCAACACTTTGGCACAGCCCTTGAGGTTAAGCGCAGTCAACTGCATGCCCCTTAGGGGCACAAGGTTGTTCAAGTTGGCAAGGCCGCTTAAGTCAAGTGTGGTTAGCGGCATCCCTTTTAGCGGACTGAGATCGGTGATGTTCGTGGAGCCGGCGAGGCTGAGCGAGGCGATTGGGATATTGGCGAGCGAGCGCAAGTCGTTCACCGGCGTTTCGCTAAGGTCGAGGCTGTAGCGGCCCGCACTGTCGCGCTCAAGCAACTCCGGCTTGATGCCCGCGTTGGCGAGTTGACGCCGCAGGCCCACGAGAATCTGAGTGTCCGTAGCCGCGATCATGGTAAAGATACGATCCGCTTCTTCTACTCGGCCCTGCTCGCGGAATAACTCATAGACGTCACGCTTGCTCTTTTCGCTGAGATTCGCCGGATCGGGATTATCGCGGAGGATGACTGCACACACGCCAGAGCTGCGGGCAGCAGAGGAGTTACTTGAGCCGTGCTCCTGACCCTTTTCATATGCTTTACGGGCGTCTACGATCTGCAACTGTGACATGAGAATGTCGCCCTTTATGTTGTGGAAATCAGCGTTTGTCCCGTCCAGCTTGATGGCCTGATCGACATTGGCCAGTGCGTTGGTGAAGTTAAGTTTTCGCAATTCAGCTTGGGCCACAACGGCAAAAGAGGGGGCAGTCTGCCGCAATTCTTCGACCTTTAGCTTAGCTTCCTTAAGTGCATCCCGCGCTTTAATCTCACTGAGCTTGACCTTACCTAAGAAAGCCAGTCCGGTGAAGATCACCGCCAGCACGCCAAAGCCGGCTATGAAGACCTCCTTCTTGTTTCGCTGAAACATTAGCCTCATCAACGTGAGAAAGTTCGCTTGTTGCGCACGTGTAGCGTAGCCAGCCTGATAAGCCGCGATGTCCGACTGCAGTTCCTCGCCGGTCTGATAACGTCGCTCGCGCTCGCGCGCCAAGCACTTCATTGCCACAGCGGACAGTGCCTCGGGGATGAGGCCGTCGGGGCAGTGCGGTACGGGTCCGGCGGTGGGGTTTTCAGTCGTCTTGCTGTTAAACGAACTAGGCGAGGCGATATCACCCGAAATGACACGCTTCAGAACCTCGTCTAAGTTTGTGCCCGTCACTGGCGGACGCATCGTCAGGATAAAATAGAGAATCCCACCCAGAGCGTAGATGTCCGAGCGCGTGTCAATATCCACGCGGCCCTCGGCCTGCTCGGGGGCCATGTAATTGGGCGTGCCCTTCACTTGACCGGTCATCGTCGCCATCCAGTCCGTGCCCGCCGCCCCCGGCAGCGGCCCGGAAAACTCTCCGCCCGGCTCTTCCGTGGCGGCCTGACCGGGCTCCGGCAGCACCTTCGCTAGACCCCAGTCAAGGATCAGCACTTCGCCGTAAGCACCGACCATTACGTTGTCAGGCTTGAGGTCACGGTGGATGACACCCCGCGAGTGCGCATAGGAAATACCATCGCAGACTTTCTGAAAAACCGTAAGCAGCTTGCCGATAGGGTAGCGCTTGATCGTGTCTGCGTTGCCATCGCGAATGTCTTTCAGAATGTCGCGCAGCGTGCGACCCTCAATCAACTTCATCGTGTAATAAATCGTGCCGTCAGCGGCCACGCCGATGTCGTGGAGGGGAACGATGTTCGGGTGCTCAAGCTGGCCGGTGATCTGCGCCTCGGCCACGAAACTGAAAACCGCCTCGTCGTTAGCCTCGGCACTGTTGAGCATTACCTTTAAAGCGACCGTGCGTGCTAAATTGTTATCCTGCGCCATGAGCACCGCACCCATGCCGCCAGTGGCCACGACTTTCTGAAGCGTGTAAAAGCCTGTTCCCTCCTGAGTCTGAGGCGCTAATGCCTCACTATCACCCGAGTTCCGCGCGGATAAGAAGTGGCCGATGGTGATGTTCCCGCGGCCTGCCTCGATCTCAAGCGTGCGCTTCAAGTCAGTGAGCAACCGCTCAGCAGCCTTGCGTTGCGGGCTTAAATTAGCCTGATCTTTAGAGTCGGAATTTGTCATTGTGAGTTTTAACTCCGGTATTGCTTGTTCGGATAATATTCATCTTTCCGCTTTTGCTGAAATTTAATGCCTTGTGATTTAAAATCTACCCACCTCAAAAAAACGGCGCGCCCGCCTTTGGACGCGCCGCTTGTGGAACCTGTCATTGATCACTTTCGCAGCTTGGCGAGTTTAGCAACGTAATCCTTCGCCGGCGTGCCGCTGAAGCCTACCTCGCGGGAAATCTCCTTACCATTCGAGTCTAACACAATGACCGTCGGGTAACCTTCGATTTTGTATTTCTCAGATAACTTCCGGTTCGCGGCCTTTAGTTCTGCCGACTGCGGCTTGCTGCGCGGGAAATCCACCTCCACCAGCACCAGATTGTCCTTCGCAAACTTGGTGAATTCAGCTGATGTGAGCACCGTATTATGCAAGCTCTTGCACGGCGGGCACCAATCCGAGCCAGTGAAATCAAGCAGCACGAGTTTTTTCTCGGCCTTAGCTTTCTCTTGGGCCTTGGCGAGATCGGTGAGCCATTCGCCCTCGGCTGCGAGCGCGAGGGTGGCGAACGTGGCAGTGAGCAGGAGTAGCAGTTTTTTCATGGGTTTAGTTGTGGTCTGATAATTCGATCCAAAATTTGGACTGAAAACAAATGGGGTTTATTCCCGCCATACCACTTTGCCGGCTAAGATGGTGGAGGTGGGCTTGCCCTTCAGCGTCCAATCGTAAAAAGGGTTGTTTTGGGATTTGCTGGCAATGTCCTTCCGCTCGAAGACCCATTCGCGGTCTGGATCAAGGACGGTGATATCCGCGTCCGCGCCAGGGGAGAGAGTGCCCTTCTTGAGGCGCAGAATGCGCGCGGGAGCGACGGTGTATTTCTCAATGACGGCGGACAGGCTCATGCGCTTGGCGTGGTAGAGTTGCATGAGCGAGAGCGCGAGTTCGTTCTCCAAGCCCGTGATGCCGAAGGGCGCATAGTCGAACTCGACTTCCTTCTCGTAATCGCAGTGCGGCGCGTGATCGCTGGCCAATACTTCGAGCGTGCCGTCGGCCAACGCCTCCAAAATCGCCTCGCGGTCAGAGGCGGAACGCAGGGGCGGGTTCATTTTGAAGTTCGTGTCATAGGCCGACCACGCCGGGCGCGCGTAGCCACCGTCCTGATAGCCAAAGATGGCCTTGCCGTCGGCAGCCCAGAACTTATCGCTGCCCGCAATCGCCGCGTCGGTGAGCGTGAAGTGGTGGCAGCAGGCTTCGCCTGAAATCGGCACACCGCGTTGCTTTGCCTCGCGGATGAGTCGCACGCTGCCCGCCGTGCCAAGATGCTGGCAGTGGACGTGCGCGCCGGTGAGTTCGGCCAGCAGGATGTTACGTGCGACGATGGCGTCCTCGCCGGCCGCCGGCCAGCCGCGCAGGCCTAGAGCGGTGCTCCAGTAACCCTCATGCATCACGCCGTCGGACACGAGCGCGTAGTCTTGACAATGGTCCATGATGGGCAGGTCGAACATCTTGGCGTACTCCAATGCGCGGCGCATCAACTCATTGTTTTGCACACAATGACCGTCGTCCGTGATGGCTACTACGCCCGCGCCTTTGAGCGAGCCGATGGGCGCAAGTTCCTCGCCGGCGATGCCCTTGGTGATGGCTCCGGTGACAAACACGTTCACTACCGCGTCACGCGCCGCCTTCTCGCGCACAAGCGCGACCTGCCCGGCATTATCAATCGCGGGCGAAGTGTTCGGCATGCACACGATGCTGGTGAATCCGCCGCGCGCTGCCGCACGCGTGCCAGTGGCCAAAGTCTCCTTTGCCGACTGCCCTGGCTCGCGCAGATGCACATGCAGATCAATCAGGCCGGGACAAACCACCTTGCCGCGCGCATCAACTTCCTCGGTAACCACGCCGGTGGGAATCCTCTGCCGTGCGGACTGCCCAACCACGGCGATTTTTCCATCGAGCACCAGCACATCGGCCGGGGCATCGAACTGGTTGGCGGGGTCAATCACGCGGCCGCCGGCGACGAGGAGCGCTTTCATGCGGCCCGAAGGTTAGCCGCCGATGAATTGACAGGGCAAGCTCGCTCAGTACAATCGTGCAGTCATGCGGGTGTAGCTCAATGGTAGAGCTCCAGTCTTCCAAACTGGCCACGAGGGTTCGATTCCCTTCACCCGCTCCACGCGCGAGTAGCTCAATTGGATAGAGCGTCGGTCTCCGAAGCCGAAGGTTGTGGGTTCGACCCCCGCCTTGCGCACCATCTTTTCAAGGCCGCCATACCTCCCGGGCTCCTAGTTTAATGGTTAAGCCGAAATTTTTCGGATGAATTCTCGCAAAAAATGACGTGCATGCATGCTGCACCCAGAAGACCCAAGCCTCCCTTCGACCCGAGCCGTGACTGCAGGTAATGTCCTTAAAACGTCGATCGCCCGCTACTGCGGTTACTCCAACGCCTTGGCCACTGCTTGCGCGAGCTTTTGCCGATAGTCTGCGCTTTGGATGAGCTTGGCCTCGTTGCGGTCGGAGAGGTAGCCGCACTCGATGAGGATCGCAGGGCGACGCTGGGTCTTAAGCACGTTCATGAACCGCGCACGCTGCACGCCCCGATCGGCCATTCCGACGGTTTGCAGTAGAGAGCGGTGAACGCGCATGGCTAAGTGCATGTTTTCTTGGTCCCGTGCGTTGCCGGGCAACGCAACGTTCACCGGATCGGAAAAGTTGCGCGTGAGTGTGGAGGGCATCCCGGCGGGTGTGAGGCAATACGTCTCGAGCCCCGCCGCCCCCACCCCGGCGGAGTTAAAGTGGAGACTGAGGAAGAGATCAGCCTGCTGCTGCTCAGCGATAAGCACGCGCTCCGCCAGTTCGACGCCCTTGTCTGTCGTGCGCGTGAGCACCACCCGCCAGCCGCGCTGTTCAAGCAGCGGCTTTAGGCGCTTGGCCATGTCGAGCGTGTAATCTTTCTCAAAAATCTGCCCTAACGTGCTCTTGGTGCCGACGTCTTGGCCGCCGTGGCCAGGATCAAGCACGATAATGCCACGACCGCGCGGTACGGGACGGTTCACCTGCAACAACGGCGCGAGGTTCTTTTCCGCATCGAGTGGGTGGATAAACGGTAAGCCATTAGTCGCGGTGGGCGCGAAGCCGAGGTGGAACTTGATTCCGTTCCACGAGGCAACGCGCGTGCCGACGGAAAGTTGGAACGTCCCGCCCGCAGCCGAGCGCACTTGGAACGCGTTCTGACTCACGCGCACAGGCGCAAGCAGGCCTTGTTTGGCAGCCCAGTTTCGAAGCGGAATCCACTGCGGCGGCGCGGCGGGCTGGACGGGCGCGGGCACCGGCGAGGGCTGCGGTTGCACGACGACCGGTGGCGGAGTTGGTGACGTCGGCGCCGGCTGTGGCTTAGGTTGGACCGGTTTTACTGGCGGCGCTACGCGCGGCTGCTGAGGGACTGAGGGCGGTTGTGGACGCGGTACGGTGGCTTTACCAGGCACCACACGCACGCCGGAGGGCGGCAACTTTTGCGGGCCGCCGCAGCCGGATAGCCCAATGGTGAGCAGCAGGCAAGCTCCCGCAAAAAAACCCGATCGGAAGATGGCAGCAGTGAGCGGGTTCACAAAGCGTCAACCGGCTTTTGAACCTGGAGGCCGAACTATGCTCACCGCGATTTGCACGCCCGGAGTCTGCGAAGCTACTAAACTGAAGGCAACGTGATAATCTGCGGCAAGCCAGCATGCAGTGGTGGCAGTCTCTCACCACCGAGTGTCGCTAGTTGGGAATTTTAAGGCCGCTTTACAGTTTATCGCGCGGCTTGCGGCAGAGCGCCCGCGCCCACATATTCCCCGCCTTGAGAATAGTCATTGCCATCACGGGCGCGAGCGGCTCGCTCTACGCGCAGCGACTACTTGATAACCTCGACGCCCGCGCAAACGAGGTTCACGTCGTGCTCAGCAACTACGCGCACGCCGTCCTTGCGGAAGAACTGCCAAGCGGCCTGCAGTTGCCAGCGGGAGCAGTGCAACACGGCCTCAAGAGCATGAACGTCCCCTTCGTCAGCGGCTCAAACCCGTTCGATGCCATGGTGGTCATTCCATGCAGCATGGGCACGCTGGGGCGCATCGCCCACGGCATTAGCGACGACGTGTTGCTGCGTGCGGCAGACGTGATGCTGAAGGAAAAGCGCAAGCTCATCCTAGTACCGCGCGAGACGCCGCTAAACTTGGTTCACCTCAAAAATCTCGAACTACTCCTTCTCTCGGGCGCAACCATCTTGCCAGCCAATCCCTCCTTTTATTCCCGCCCGCAGACCGTCAATCAATTGGTGGACACCGTCGTCGCACGCGTGCTGGATCATCTGGGCCTGCCGCAACAACTCGCTCCCCGCTGGCAAGAACCGCCGGAGTAACCTGTGCTTTCTCTTGGTCTCGCGCAGTCCCACGTAACCGATTGACCCTCGGGCCTCCGCCAGCAATGCGATTTAGGCTGCAGCTCGCCACCACGCGCAGTTTTCAGATGGCCGGAGTGAGTTGCTGAGCGAGGTTACAGGCATCGTGCCTTCACGGGATGTGTCCCAGAAAGTTTGCGCGTGATGAACGTGCGCAGGTGGCAGAGGTGCGCTTCCAGCAGCGGCTTGAACGCGGCGGCGGCCCCGGCCTGCAAAAGCGGATTAGCACGGCCTCAGCTCTGCAAGTCGTCATTTACCTCAGTAAGCCTTTCACGAACTGCCGCTAAACCTAGTCAAATCGATTTATGCTCCATTGAGAGCTCCCACTCATTCGGGTAGTCGTCATGAAAGAGTCTTCGCCATTTCCCGAAGCGCCGTCTTGAGCACCTTGCCGGTGGCGTTGCGCGGGAGCGCGGGCAGCACGCGGAAATGGCGCGGCACCTTGTAGTCCGCCAGTTTCTCACGCACGAAGTCGTGCAGCGCCTTCTCGTCGAGCGGCACGCCCTCGGCGACCACCACGAAGGCCAGCGGCTGCTCGCCCTTGCGCGCGTCCGGCACGCCGATGACGGCGGCGTCCTTGATGCCGGGGAAGCGGTGAATGACTTCCTCGACCTCGCGCGGATACACGTTGATGCCGTTGACCAGCAGCATGTCCTTTTTACGGTCAGTGATGTAATAAAAGCCGTCGGCATCCCGGTGTCCGATATCGCCGGTGTAAAGCCAAGCGTCGCGAATGGTCTTCCCGGTTTCCTCGGGCTGCTGCCAATAACCGCGCATGACGTTCGGGCCGCGAATGCAAATTTCGCCGGTCGCACCGACGGGCAATTCCTTGCCGGCATCGTCGCGAATACTCAGATCTACTTCAGGAATCGGCACACCAACGCTGCCGGCCTTGGGTGTGCCGTAGATCGGGTTGACCGTCGCTACCGGGCTGCTCTCGGTCGGTCCATAGCCCTCGATCAGCGGGAGTTTTGGGAAGCGGACGTGGAACTGTTTAAGCACTTCCAACGGCAAGGGTGCCCCGCCGCTGACACACAGGCGCAGCGACGGCAGTTCAATCCCGACCGGCAGGCCGGCGAGCGCACGATGAATCGGCGGCACGGCGGGCAATATCGTCGCGCGCCGATGGATGATGTCGTCGAGCACGTGCTTGAAGGGGCTGACGGACTTAACCAGCACCACACTGGCGCCCTTGAGCAAAGGGCAAAGTGTTCCGACCGTGAACATGAAGCTATGGAACTGCGGCAACAGCACTAGCAACCGGTCTTCGTCGCGGAAGTCCAAGCAGGCAAGACAACTGCGAACGTTGGCGAGAAAGTTTCCGTGCGTTAGCATCGCACCTTTGGGATGACCTGTGGTGCCGGATGTATAAAGCAACGCGGCGAGGTCGGACTCATCCAAACCGGCGGGTGCAGGTGCGTCCGCCTCCGCAATCGCGCGAAAATCCTCGATGCGGATGAAGCGCTGGCCCGGCCGCAAAACGGCCAGTTTCGCCTGGTTCTCGGCTAGGCTTGCGTCGGTGATGACAACGCGTGCGCCAGAATCACCCAGGATGAATGCGACCTCCTCAGGCTTGAGGAAGTTATTGATGACCGTCACCACGCCACCCGCGCGCCAGACACCAAAAAGCGCAACGGGAAACTCGGGGCTATTTTTCAACCACACCGCCACACGGTCGCCGCGCGCAACACCGAAGTCTCTGACTAGCGCACGCGCCAACCATGCCGCGCGCTGCGCGATCCAGTCGTAAGCTAGTTGCGCCTCGCCCCAAAAAATGGCGGGGTGATATCGCCGGCGCACAACGGTCTTAGCGAAGGCAGAAAAGAGGTTCATAGGCCGAAGGTAGAAAAATTAGTGGACCGCTCCAAGTGCCAAGTCACGCTTTGAGACTTGGAGCCGGCTACTGGCCGCCTATTCTTGCGCCGTGATTGACACTACGAAACGGCTTGTCGACTTTTTGCCCCACCTGCGTGCGGCGGAATGGATCGCCTTGGACACAGAGGCTGACAGCTTGCACGCCTACCCGGCGAAGCTCTGCCTGCTCCAGTTCAGCCTTCCCGGCACGGACGTTCTCGTGGATCCGCTGGCGGACGTTGACCTCACACCGCTGTGGGAGGCATTGCGCGGGCGCGAACTGCTGCTGCACGGCAGCGACTACGATCTCCGCCTGCTGCGCGAGCACCACAACTTCGTGCCGCACCGGATTTTCGATACCATGATTGCCGCGCGCCTGCTGGGCGTGATGAAATTTGGCCTGCAAGATCTCGTGGCGCAGACGCTCGGAGTGACGCTGGAAAAGGGACCGCAGAAAGCTGACTGGGCAAAGCGCCCGCTTACGCAGCGAATGGAGGATTACGCACGTAACGACACGCGTTACCTTCACCCGCTCGTCACTAGGCTACGGGAACAGCTCACGACGAAAGGTCGCCTCGCCTGGCTGGAGCAGAGCTGTGCTGCGCTCGTCACGGAGTGCGCCATCGTCCCGCCGCCCGACCCCGAGCGTGAGTGGCGGACCAAGGGCTCGGCTCGTTTAACGCGGGAGGAACTGGCCGTGCTGCGCGAGTTGTGGCACTGGCGCGAGTCAGAGGCCACGCGCTGCAACCGCCCGCCATTTTTTCTCCTCAGCCACGAGGCGCTCCTCCACCTCGCCATCGCCGCCGTAGATGACGCGCCGCTAGACCAGTTCCTCCCGCACCGCTTCGCCCCGCACCGGCGTGACGCTGTGCTCAGAGCCGTCGCGCGCGGCCTTGCCATCCCGCTTGCCGAATGCCCCCACAAGCTGCGCGGCGTGGCCTACCATCCCACGGACGCCGAACACGCGCGCTTCGACCGCTTCAAGTCGATTCGTGACCGACGGGCGGCAGAGTTAGCTATTGACCCCACACTTATCGCCAGCAAGCAAATGCTGGAGTGGCTGTCTCGGAAAACCAGCGAGCCAGCGGCGCTCTTGCTCCCGTGGCAACGCGAGTTGATGGGACTTTAAGCCACGCGACAGCTTAAAGGCGCAGCGTTTCGGCCACGGCTTCGCGCAGTGCGCCAACCATTCGCCGCAACTGCGCTCGAGTCGTGCAATACGGCGGCATCAGCACCACCACGCTCCCAATGGGCCGGGTCAAAACCCCTCGCCGCGCCATGGCTTCGCATACACGAGCACCGACGCGCTCGGCCAACGCGAACGGCTCGCGCGTCCGCCAGTCCCGGACCAATTCAATGCCCGCAACCAGCCCGACTTGCCGCACGTCGCCCACACTCGGCAGCGACCAAAGCGATTTTAGCTCGTGGCGTAAATCCTCCTCCAACCGCAGGCGCGCGGCTATGGAAGACTTGCCGCTCAATAGTTCAAGGCTGGCTAGACCCGCCGTCGCGCCGAGTTGGTTGCCAGTATAGCTATGCCCGTGGAAGAAGGTCTTGAACTCCTCGTATTTGCCGAGGAACGCGTCGAACACCGCTTGCGTCGTGAGCGTGGCCGCCATTGGCAGATAACCGCCCGTGAGACCCTTCGCAACCGCGAGGAAATCCGGCCATACGTCTTCGGCGTGCGAGGCAAATAAGGTTGGCGATTGAACTTTCCGGCTCGGCTTCTTGCGCGCATGGCTCGTAGTCACAGGCAAGTAGCCAAGACCCGTTCTTCCAAATCCAGTCATCACCTCGTCTGCCACGAGCAGTGCGCCATGGCCGCGGGCTATATCCGACACTCGCTTCAGCCAACCTTCCGGCTGGGGAATCATCCCAGCTGCGCCCTGCATCCGCGGCTCGAAGACAAATGCCGCGTAGTCGTTCCCACGCTTCCGCGCGGCGGCACACTTGGACTCAACTTTCCCGACGCATTCCCAATTGCACTGCCGATACTCACGAGCATCTGCCCGCTCCGGCTGAGCGCGATTGAACGGACAACGATAACAATACGGCGACATCACCTGATCAGTCTTGAAGAGCAGCCCGCCGTATGACTGATGAAAAAGGGCAATGTGGCCAAGGCTTACCGCGCCGACAGTGTCGCCATGATATGCGCCGGCCAGCGACAGAAAGCGCGGCTTGGACTTCGGCCCACGCGTGCGCCGCGTGAACTCGTAGGCGAGCTTCAGTGCGACCTCCATCGCCGTGGAGCCATCGTCCGAAAAAAACACCTTATTCAACCGCGAGGCGTGCATTCCAGGGTTCGGCATGGCGGCACGCGGAGGAACACCTCCTGCTGCGTTGGCGAGTCGCACCAGCCTCTCCGCGAGCAAGCTTGCCGGTTCGTTGGCAAAACCTAGCGCCGAACTATGCGCAATTTTTCCAAGCTGCCTTCGCAAGGCCGCGTTTAGCTTCGGGTGATTATGCCCGTGCAGGTTGGTCCAGATTGAAGAGTTGGCGTCGAGATACTCCCGGCCGCGCACATCCCGCAGCACGGCCCCCTGCCCCGCCGTAATTACCATTGGCTCGCGCCGCAACCAGTCCTGCATTTGCGTGAACGGATGCCAGACATGCGCGTGGTCCAGCCGGGCGAGCTTGTGCATTGGTGAATGGCTATTACCCATTGGCTATTCCTCCAAGTGCCTTTGCTAAGGCAGCCAAGTCCTCCGCCGTGTGCTCCGCGGAAACCGTGAAACGCAATCTCGCCGCACCTCGTGCGACCGTCGGATACCGAATAGCGGGCACGAACACGCCGGCCTTGCGCAACGCCTCTGCGAACCGCATCGCCCGCGCCTCCGCGCCCATGGCCACCGGTATAATCGGCGCACGCACCGCTGGCGGCGGGAAGCTGGCCTCGATGAGCACGCGCTTCAACTGCTCAACCAGCAGCCACAGTCGCTCCCGCCGAGCTTCACCCTCGGACGACTCTATGACTTTTAATCCTGCGCTGGCCGCCGCCGCCGCCGCCGGCACGGGTGCGGTTGAGAAGATAAAACTCCGTGCGCGGTTCACTAACAGGTCAATTAAGTTGCGACTTCCAGAGATCGCACCTCCTGCCGCGCCAACGGCTTTTCCGAGCGTGGCCATCTGAATCTCAACGCGGCCCGTCAGCCCGAACTCTTCCACCAACCCGCTGCGCCTTTTGCCGAACAGGCCCGTCGCATGCGCTTCGTCCACCATAAGCCACGCCCCAAACCGCTCCTTCAGCTCTACCAAGTCGCGTAATGGTGCCAGGTCACCATCCATGCTGAAGACGCTCTCGGTGACAATGAGGGTGCGCGCTGGCCGCTGCCCACTGACCGCCGAACGCTGCTTCGCAGCCCACTTTAATTTTGCCTCTAGGTCATTCAGGTCGTTATGCCGAAAGACGCGCAGCTTCGCGCCCGAGAGCTTTGCAGCATCCACAATGCATGCGTGAACAAGCTTGTCCAAGATGAGCAGGTCGCCCTTGTCCAGCAGTGCTGTAATGGCTCCCAACGCGGCCGCGTGGCCTGTCGAGAAGGTCAACGCAGCCTCCGCACCCTTGAAAGCTGCGAGGGCCTCCTCCAGTTCGTGATGCACCGCCAGCGAGCCACACACAAGCCGCGATGCCCCCGCGCCGGCGCCAAATTTTTTCGCCGCGCAAACTGCCGCCTCCTTCAGGGCTGGGTGATTTGCCAAGCCGAGATAGTCGTTCGAGGAAAAGTTCAGCAGCTCACGTCCTCCGAGGCAGGCCCGCGTGCCCGCTGGCGATTCGACACGCCGCAGCTCGCGTAGCAAATCCGCCTTACGCAAGGCGGCTAGCTCGACGGCGAGTTGGGCGTTGAAATCAGTCACCCGCGCAGCTTAGCAGCGGAGTGGGCCGGGGCAAAGCCGTTGATGACGATGCTGTAAGATTCGTTGACGACTAGGACGGGTTCGTTTGAACTGCCTCGATCAACTAGCACGTCACCATGAATCCCCTGCTCTCCCGCCGTTCCACCATTGCTCGCGCTGCCGTTGTAATCGCCACCACCGCCGCACTCGGCCATCGCCTTGCCGCCGCCGATGCCGCCGCGAAGTTAAAAATTAATCACTCTGCCTGCAAATGGTGCTACGCCAAGATTCCCCTCGACGACCTATGTGCCGCCGGTAAGCAATTCGGCTTACAATCCGTCGAGCTCCTCGAGCCGTCGGACTTTGCCACCGTAAAAAAGCATGGACTGCACTGCGCGATGGTCAGCTTCCCGCAACGGAACGGCATTGGCACGATTTCCAAGGCCTTCAACCGCCTCGAACACCACGATACACTCGTAGAGATTTACTCCGAGCGCATCAAGCAATGCGCCGACGCAGGCTTCAAGCAGCTCATTTGCTTCTCGGGTAACCGCGCCGGCCTCGACGATGAAACCGGCTTAAAAAACTGTGCCACCGGCCTTAAGCGCATCCTTCCGCTCGCTGAGAAGAGCGGCATCACCCTCGTCATGGAATTGCTCAATAGCCGCGTGAACCACAAGGACTACCAATGCGACAAATCGGCGTGGGGTGTCGCGCTCTGCAAAGCCATCGGCTCCGAGCGCTTCAAGCTCCTCTACGACATCTATCACATGCAGATCATGGAGGGTGACGTCATCACCACCATCCAGCGCGACCACCAGTATTTCGCGCACTACCACACCGGCGGCGTGCCCGGCCGCAACGAGATTGATGACACGCAGGAGCTGAACTACCCCGCCATCATGCGCGCCATCCAAGCCACCGGTTACAGAGGCTATGTAGGTCAGGAATTCATCCCCAAGCGCGACGACAAGATCGCATCGCTCAAGCAGGGCGTGCAAATTTGCACCATTTAAGGTCCACCGTCGCCATGAAAACCTCCCGCCGTTCCGCCCTTAAAACCGCTGCCGCGTTTGCCAGCGCGTCCGTGCTCACCGCATCCAAGATTCGCGCCGCCGAGGCGGGCGACCACTACGTCGCGAAGAACGGGCGCATCAACCAGTCCTTTGTCACCTGGAACTTCCGGCCGCTCACCATTCCCGATCTGGCGAAGCTCGCGGTGAAGTTCGGCGTTAAGTCCATCGAGCTGGTCGGCCCCGAGCACTGGCCGATGCTCAAAGAACTGGGCCTCAAGTGCGCCATCGCTGGCAGCCACGGCTTCGCGAAAGGCTTCGCACAACCGGACCAACACGCCGAGTGCCTGAAGGTGCTGGAGCAGCGCATCGAGCAATGCGCCGCGCACGGCGTCCCAACCGTTATCAGCTTCTCCGGTTTCCGCAAGGGGCTGACTATGGACGACGCTACGAAGAACACCATCGCCGGGCTTAAGAAAATCGCGCCCTTCGCCGAAAAGCACAAAGTCACTGTCGCGCTAGAGATGCTCAACTCCAAGGTGAACGTCGAGATGAAGGGCCACCCGGACTACTTCTGCGACGACATGGATCTGAGCGTCCGCATTCTCAAAGAAGTTAGCTCGCCGTACGTTAAAGTGCTCTTCGACATTTACCACGTGCAGATCATGCACGGCGACGTCATCAGCCGGCTGCGCCAATACAAGGACTACATCGCGCACTATCACACCGCCGGAAATCCCGGCCGTGCCGAGATTGACGACACGCAGGAGATTAATTACCCGCCCATCATGCGGGCCATTGCGGAGACCAAATACACGGGCTTTGTCGGGCAGGAGTTCATCCCCGTGCAGCCAGACAAGGTGAAGTCCATCAATGAATCCGTGCGGATTTGTGATGTGTAAGGCAATCGTACCGCATCCCTCATAGCAGTGAGGGCGCAGAGCTCAACTGCCCTTGCGCAACTCTGTATTT